>CABFVV010000160.1_pt1 | contig 10424 bp, 11 predicted proteins | sample 8864751 | NCBI WGS metagenome assembly CABFVV01 (sample SAMEA5735770, study PRJEB23740) | soil metagenome | biome: forest; feature: forest soil; material: soil | place: USA | collected 2013-10-13 | depth 0.1 m | reverse complement strand
CGCGCCACCCTCCGCCCGCGCCCGACGCACGCTTTCGGCTCCCCTTGCTCGGGCCCCACAGATCGGCGGGCGGAAAGCGCGAATTTACAAGCCTCTGCGTCGGCGGTGGCGACCCCACCGCCATGGCCATCGAGATAATTTAACGTAAGCGCCGGTTGGACTCGTATCGGGAGCTCTGCATGGACATACTTCAAGACATGCGCGTCTTTGTGCGCGTCGTCGAAGCCGGGAGCTTCACCGCGGCGGCGAACAGCATGGACGCCACTCCTGGCCAGACCTCACGCGCCGTTTCGGATCTGGAAGCACACCTTCGAACCCGACTGCTCAACAGGACCACACGACGCATCGCGATGACTGAAGCTGGTGAGCGATATTACGATCATTGCATGCAGATTCTGGCACTGATCGAACAGGCTGAGGCGGAGGCTGGTGACGCACATGCGCGTCCGTGTGGGAAACTGAGGGTTCGCACTCCGGTCGGGTTTGGACAGCACTACCTCATCAAGGCGATCGGTGCATATCAACAGCTATATCCTGAAGTGAAAGTCCGGCTGACGCTCGCCAATGGCACGCCGGATTTCATCGAAGACGGCTGCGACGTTGCAATTGTCGGGGCACTGGCATTATCGGATTCAGAGCTCATTTCACAGAAAATCGGTAGTGCATTCAGCATTGTTTGCGCATCACGTACTTACATCGAGACCCATGGTGTCCCGCACAAGCCAGACGATCTCGAAGCGCATTCGTGCATCCACCTGAACACACCCGAATCTCCAATGAACTTGTGGTCCTTCGAGGGGCCAAACGGAGAGGAGTCCATTCGACTCCGGCCAGCCTTGCTGGAAGTCAATACACCAGAGGCTCTTGTCACTGGAGTACGGGAAGGACTAGGAATCGGCCTGATTCCGATTTATTCGGCGATCAGCGGATTGCGCAACGGCGAACTTGCGTGGGTTCTACCCGAATACAGTTCGCAGGAGATGGGACTTTACGCGATGTATCTATCGCGACAATACGTGGACGCAAAGATTCGCAGCTGGGTGGACTATCTGAGGGATACCATGCCGGCGAAGCTGGCGGCTGATCAGGAAGCCGCTAGCAGATTCATTCACCGTTGATTGATGCAAGCGCCACTCTACTTCTGCTCTCCGGTCGCTTCGAGGATCAGATTTGCCACTTCAGTCGGATGCGACAGCAGCGACACGTGGCTCGACTTAAGCTCGATCGTATGCGCGTGCATCCGGTTCGCCATGAAGCGCTCCAGATCGGTGTTGATGGTCCGATCTTCAGTCGACACCGCATACCAGGTCGGCTTGTCGTGCCACGCGGCGACGGTCGTCTTCGCCATCGTGATCGCCTTGCCAATGGGCTGCTGAACCGCATAATACTTCTCTGCTTCAGCCCTCGGCAGATCGCCGGCAAAGTCTTTCAAAAATGCCTGCTCGGATAGCTGGCCGTAGCCGTCGGCCGACCACTGAAGCCCCGCCGATGCGGGCGCGGCTGGAAATTTCTTCGTCAGTGCCGGATAGTCCTCGCCGGCATCCGGCGCACGCGCGGCAATGTACACGAGGCCGGCCACTTTCGGATCATCGCCAGCCTGGCTGATCACCATCCCGCCGTACGAGTGCGCGACTAGCAGCGTCGGGCCATCCTGTTGCGCAAGTGCGCGCTTGACCGCGTCCACGTCCGCGTCGAGCGAGGTCGTCGGATTCTGCACCGCCGTCACGTGCAGGCCCTTTGCCTGCAGTAGCGGAATCACTTTCCCCCAGCTCGAACCATCTGCAAACAACCCGTGAACCAGCACGACGTTCTTGATCGGTGCGGACGGAGCTGCGGTGCTGTCCTGTGCGAATGACGTCGTTGCGCTCAGCAGCGTGGCGCAGGCGAAACCGGCGAGGACAAACGAATTCAACTTCATGAGACTTCTCCGAGATATGTGAAGGATGAGATTCGCGAATTTCGCTCAGCCGCAATGACGAGTCGAAAGACGAAACATACCCAGCCAATCATCCGGTCGATGCTTACGACTGCAAGCGGGCGCTGGATTCTGGTGTACGAAGGTGCAAACACAGTCCCAGTGCAAACATTCCGTTCACTGCAAAGTTTTTTTTTGAGTCAACGTCTGCAAGCAGCCATTGCATCTGGACAAGCACGAACGGCTGATACGGGTCGAGCCGGGAAGCTGACGTCCTGATTGAACCGTCACGGACTCGCTTTCTGAAGAATCTGCGGAATAAATTGAGCCGGCGCTCGTTTCGTCCATTGCCTTTTATTTTTCTTTCTTCCGCTTCGGCAATGTCGGACCTGCTTGCGCTCTCCACGCGCTGCGGGCGACGCCGGCATCCTGCGAGTTTGCCAATGAAAAGAATCCTGGTGACATGCGCTCTTGTTGTGTCTGTTCCTGCCGCGCATGCGCAAAGCAGCATTACGTTGTACGGCATCATTGATGAGGGCTTCGAAGCAATCAGCAATGTGCCTGTTGCCGGCAGCAAAAGCGGCGGCAGACTGTTTCGACTCGATGCCAACAACGGTCTGAATGGGTCCCGTTGGGGACTCAAAGGATCCGAAGATCTCGGCGGCGGCCTCAAGGCGGTCTTCACGCTCGAGAACGGCTTCGAACTCAACACCGGAAATCTCGCGCAAGGAGGTGATGAATTTGGCCGACAGGCCTTTGTCGGTTTGTCGAGCGACCGGTATGGCACTGTGACGCTCGGGCGGCAATACGATCCCATCATCGACTACGTCGGAATATACGAGTTCGGTGATTCAAATCTTGGCTCGGATCACGCGGCACATCCCGGCGACCTCGACAATTTCAACTTCACACGTCGCCAGAACAATTCAGTCAAGTACCAGAGCCTCGACTACGGCGGTTTGAGATTCGAAAGTCTCTATAGCTTCGGCGGTGTGCCAGGCTCGCTTGCAACCAATCAGGCCTACTCTTTCGGAGCCCATTTTGCGAGAGGCCCGCTTGGTATGTCCGTGGCATATTCACACGTCAACAATCCGGCGGCGTCCTTGTTCGGGAGCAACCCAACCGATACCGCGACGTCGAACGGGCTGACCGCGAGCCCGATCTACAGCGGCTATGCGTCGGCAAGAACGTACCAGGTCGTAGCGGCCGGCGGTTCATATGCGTTCGGACACGTGGTCGTGGGCGCGACCTATTCGAACATTCGCTACTCGAACATTGCCACGCTTAGTGAAAGCAGTGCGGATTTCAACGACGCGGAAGTCAGCCTGCAGTACCTGATTGCCCCGGATTGGTCGGTTGGAGCGGCCTACAACTTCCTGAAAGGGAACGCTGTGACTCAAACCATTGGGGGCGCCAAATACAATCAGCTCTCCGCCGGTGTGAATCACAAGCTGTCCAAGCGCACCGATGTCTATATTTCAGGTGCATGGCAGACGGCGAGCGGAGACGACTCGACCGGCCACGCGGCGGTCGCGAACATTGCCGATTTGTCGCCTTCTTCGAATCGTCATCAAGCGGTCGCTCGTATCGGAATCCGGCATCAGTTCTAGTCGCGCTCCGTCAACCCAAGCACACCCTCTCCTGCGCACGCTCGCTTTTACAAGCGTTCATCCGGTCGATTTCCCATCCCACCTCGTGCTATGCGTTCACCTGATCGTGCGACGCGTGCGAAGGGGGCGGAAAACTGGCCTCCGGGTGGGTTGTAAGAAAAACAGGCAGGTCGGTAGCGGGCGGCCTGGCGGGAACGTCGAAGAACATTTCGCAAACCCAGCCGCGATGATACGAAGCGTGGTTCACGAGATGCATGAACATCGCGCCGCGCGACATAGCCGAACGCTCGCTGGATATGAACGCGAACGACAACGTCTCAGCCAGCGACGCGTCAGTCTGTTCATCCGCCCAGCGTTCGAACCACGTGTTCATGTCCTGTTGCGCGCCACGCAGGTCGTGTAGATCGGCATGCACGACCACGTTGCGTGTCGTGAAGCCGTGCTCCTTGCGTTCGAGGTGCGCCTTCCAGATCAGATCGACCACGTAAATGTGATTCAGCGTGCCGATCATCGACTTGAACAAGGTCTGCCGCGTTTTGACGGCTTCACCGGGCGGCAATGCTTCGATGCAATCGAACAGCACGTTGTCCGCCCAGGTTTTATAGCGGGAAAGAATGCGGGTGGTTTGCGTATTGAGCATGACTCGTTTCCTTGACTATTCGCTCGCGTCGTTCAGCACGTCCAGCGCAGCACGACACGCGCCGGCCAGTTGTTCACGCATCAAATCCTGCACGTTCGACGAGCGGTTCACAATGGCATCGCGAATTTTGACCGCTTGACTGAACGACGCCTGCATACGGCCGCCGCGCGCCATCGCTATGCGCCGCAGGCGGCGCACAGGTCCGATCAATCCAGCGTGACTGTCCTGCAGCGTGCGGTTGTCGGCGATCGTCATCACGATTGTGTAGAAGCGGTCTAGCGCTTCTACGTAACCCACCGGATCGCCAGCATCGACGCTCACCTGCATCGCCTCGATCACGTCGTCAAGTTGCGCGATGCCGAGTGTCGTGATGCGCTCCAACGCAAGCTGTACGGCAAGACATTCAAGCGCGGCGCGGACCGTGTAAATCTCCTCGACATCGCGCAGCGTCACGGCGCGCACGTACGCGCCGACACGCGGCAGCACCGTCACCAGTCCCTCGCGTTCGAGTTGCGCGAACGCCTCGCGCATCGGCGTGCGGCTTACATTCAACTGCTTCGCGACCTGAACTTCTGAAAGGCGGCTGCCCGGCGCAAGCACGCCCTCGACGATCGCCTCGCGCAACGCGGGTACCACCACGCCTTCGCTCAATGAGTCGCTAGATGCATCGACCGTGCGCATGCGCGAGTGATATTTGCTCGCGATCTTGTCAAGCGAATGTGTGCCTGCATGCGCACCTTTCGCGTGCTTCGGTGCGGCGGCTTCGGCAGTTTTCATTGCAGTTTTACTGGAAGGCATTGACACCTCATGGTTCTGTGAATACGCTGTATACAGATTATACACCCGCAATTACTTGCACGGCACTGGAGTAAGCGCTGAAGCGTCAACGCCGGTCGACACAGGAGAAGTTATGGATCGCAGTCCATTCCCGCAGCCAGTTTTGATTGAGCGAACGGGCAACGTGCTGAGTTTTAGGCTGAATCGCCCGGACGCGGGCAACGAGGTTTCCAGCCTGATGTTCGAGGCAATGACGGCGGCGTTACGCAGCGAGGCCGCAGAGCCGAGCGCGCGTGTGCTGCGCATCCGCGGGAGCGGCAACATGTTTTGTACCGGACGCGAGCGCGCCGGCCGCGACGCAGTGTCGATCCGTTCGGAAGTCGCGCGGCTGATCGAACTGAAGCGCCTCGTGCGCGGTACGTCGATGATTTCGATAGCGGAAGTGCATGGCGATGCGCATGGCTTCGGCTTCGGACTCGCGATTCTGTGTGACTTCACGCTAGTGTCGTCACGCGCGACGCTCGCGTTTCCCGAGATGCGCAAAGGCTTGCCGCCCGCCGCGATCATGGCCTATCTGGGCCGCTACGCTTTGCCGAAGACGCTGTTTCCAATGGTGCTGTTCGGCGACACGTTGACGCCTGCCGCCGCGCTGCAGGCGGGGCTGATCACGCAGGTCTGCGAGGCTGCTGCGCTGCGCGGCGACGCCGACGCCCTCACCGATCGCATCCTCGCGCTCGACGATGCAGGCGTGCGCCAGTGCAAGGCGTTCTTTCAGTCGGCGGAGGAAAGCCCGATCGAGCAGAACTTCCGCAGCGCGACCGACATGCTGACCGTCACGAGCCTGCGACTGATGCAGGGCCGCTGAGCGCAAGCTCACCCATCGAAGTCCGCACATGGCGCGCGCGAACTTATCCTGGGAAGGCTCGCGTTTCTTCAGCACGCCGGCAGCAAGCATCTTGCATGGGACCGGAGTCAGTGCCAAAGCGCCAACTCTGGTCAACAGGAGACAGACATGAACGTCAACGCAGGGCCACGGCTCGACCGTTTGCCGATGTCGGGATTTCATCGGCGCATCATGTGGTTGATTGGCATCGGCATGTTCTTCGACGGCTTCGACATCTATGTCGCGTCGACCGTGCTCGGTGCAACGCTCAAAACCGGCTTCTCGACACTCGGCCAGAATGCGCTATTCGTGTCGCTAACGTTTCTAGGCATGATGCTCGGTTCGCTTGGCACCGGTTTTCTCGGCGACCGTTTCGGCCGCCGTTTCACGTATCAGGCAAATCTTGCGGTGTTCGGACTCGCGTCGCTCGGTGCGGCGCTCGCGCCGAACATGAGCGTGCTGATCGCGTGCCGCTTCGTGATGGGCCTCGGACTCGGCGCGGAAAATGTCGTCGGCTATTCGACACTGACCGAATTCGTGCCGCCGCAAAAGCGCGGTAAGCTGCAAGGATTGATGGCCGTGTTCGTCGTGTCCGGGTTGCCGGTCGCCGGGCTGATCGGATTGCTGCTGATTCCAGCATTCGGCTGGCGCGCAATGTTTGTGCTGGGCGGCTTCGGCGCGCTGGGTGTCTGGTATGCGCGCAAGTCGCTGCCCGAGTCGCCGCGTTGGCTCGACTCGGTTGGTCGCCATGAGGAAGCCGGCGCGATCCTGAATCGCATCGAAAGCGAAGTCACCGAAGCGCGCGGCGGCGAGCCGCTGCCGCCGCCTTTTGTCGCGAAGACGTCGGGGCAAGCGGCAACGTTGCTGTCGTTCGGATCGCTTTTCAGCGGCACGATGCTGCAACGGATGATCGTGGGCTGCGTGACGCTCGTTGTGATCAATACGTTGCTGTACGGCTTCGTCACCTGGCTGCCGACCTTTTTCGTGCATCAGGGCTTCAGCATCGCGAGGTCGTTCGGCTTCGCGCTCGTCATGTCGCTCGGCGCGCCAATCGGCTCAGCAATCGGCGCATTGACGGCGGACTCGTGGGGCCGCAAGCCGACCATCATCGGTGCGTCGCTCGCGGCAATCGTGTTCGGCGCGATCTATCCGTTCGTCTCGGATCCGCTGCTGCTGCCCCTTGTCGGCCTGTTGCTGACTATTCCGATCTACGTGCTTGTCGCGCTGCTGTTCGCGATTTACGTACCCGAACTCTTCCCGACCGAAGTCCGGCTGCGCGCCTCGGGCATCTGCAACACGCTGGGTCGCGGCGCGACAATCGTCACGCCGTTTATCGTCGTCGCGCTGTATGCGCAGCACGGTATCGTCGGTGTGCTGACGCTAATGATCGGCCTGCTCGTCATTCAGATCGTCGTGGTTGCGTGGCTCGGCGTCGAGCCGACCGGCCAGCGCCTCGAAGACCTGCAGCCCGCCGACCTACAGGCAAGCGATGCGATGCGCACTGACGCGCATGCATCGCCTCTCAAGTGAACCACCTGGAATTGATCTCTATGGACACAGTGAACCAGACACATCTCGATGCGCAGCTTTTCATCGACGGCGCATGGACAGACGCCGACACCGGCCGTAGGCTCGACATCGTCAACCCGGCGACGGGTGAAGTAATCGGCGCGCTCGCGGCCGCGTCTCAACAGGATGTGGACCGCGCGGTGCGCGCGGGCCATCGCGCGTTCGAAAGCGGCGCGTGGCGCGACATGCCGATCCAGCAACGCGCGCGCGTGCTAAACCGTTTCGCCGATCTGTTCGAAGCGGATCTAGAACAGTTTTACAAACTCGAAACGCTGAACAACGGCCGGCCGATCTCGGAGACGCGCGCGCAGATTTCGCGTCTGCCGCAGTTCTACCGCTATTTCGCGGCGCTTGCGCTGACGCGCCGCAGCGACGTGATTCCGATCGAAGGGCCGTACCTCTGCTACACGCAGCGCGTGCCGCTCGGCGTCGTCGCGTTGATGACGTCGTTCAATCATCCGCTGATGATTCTGTCGAAGAGTCTTGCGCCCGCGCTCGCCACGGGCAATAGCGTCGTCATCAAGGCGTCCGAGCAGACGCCGCTGACCACTGTGCGCCTTGTGCGTCTGCTGGATGAAGCAGGCGTACCGAAGGGTGTCGTGAACGTCGTGAACGGCGAAGGACGCGAGGCAGGCGCGGCGCTCGCGCAGCATCCGCTGATCCGCAAGGTCGTATTCACGGGCGGCACGGAAGTCGGCCGCTCGATTGGCGAAGCGGCGGCACGCACCTTCGCGTTGACGACGCTCGAACTCGGCGGCAAGGGCGCGGTGATGCTATTCGACGATTTCGACATGGAGCGCGCGGTCAACGGCGCGGCGTTCGCGGCCTTCATTGGCGCGGGGCAGACCTGCGTGTGCGGCGCGCGGATTCTGGTGCAGAAGTCGATCTATGTGGCGTTTCTCGAACGTTTCCGCGCGAAGACGATGGGTATTCGCGTAGGCGATCCTGCCGATGTGAAGACCCAACTCGGCCCGGTGATTTCGGACCGCTCGCGCCAGCGCGTTCTCGCGATGCTGGAGCGCGCGAAGGCGGCGGGTGCAAAGGTGCTGACGGGCGGCGGCGTGCCGTCCAACCTGAAGCAGGGCTTTTTCATCGAGCCGACCGTGCTGTATGACGTCGATCCGCGTTCGGAAATCGGTCAGGATGAAGTGTTCGGGCCAATCACCGTCGTGATGCCCTTCGACGACGAGGCGGACGCGATCCGTATCGCCAACGACACGCAGTTCGGCCTCGCCGCTTCCGTGTGGACGCAGGACGTCGCGCGCGCGCATCGCGTCGCAAGCAAACTCGAATTCGGCATGGTCTGGGTCAACGATCACCACCGGCTCGACCCGGCGTCGCCGTGGGGCGGTTTCAAGAACAGCGGCGTGGGGCGCGAGACGGGCGTCGAATCGTTCGATCAGTTCAGCGAACCGCGTGCGGTGACGATCAATATAAGCGGCAAAACCATCGACTGGTATGCGGACGATGGTGAACTGAAACGTCTTAATTGATTCTTCTGAAGCGACGTTGCAGCCCTTCAAACGGTTCCATAGACGTGTGTAAAATCGACTGCAACGTCGCTTTGAGAGCAGTCCAATGCTAAGGGTTAAGGGTACGTGATGTCCGCGAAGGCACGCTGCCAGAAGATTGCACGCGGGGGCTTCCGCAAGATGCAATTGCGTGGCCAGTGCGGAATGGTCCGCCTTGGACCCGAAGAAGTCAAAGCGGTGCAGAACGGAGCAATCTCGGTGAGAGACGCCATCGGCGCCTGAGGTGTTGCACCGGCAAAAAGCATTTTGACCGTGTCAACATCTGGAGGCCAGCATTGCTGGCGCCGTACGCTGCTTCGAAGTACGGCTCTGATCAGACTGTCCATGGGTATTACTATCGCTTCCAACATGCCCGTCGAACGACCGCTATCTAGCCAGTCGGGAGACCGCTCCGGGTCGGGTCCCGCCTCACGCTTTTCTCGTAAGCGGCCGTTCTCTGAGCGTAGCAACGTCAAGGCATGATCGTGCGAATGACAGGTTGCCGCGTATCGACAGCTTGGCCTCGCCGAGGCGTGCGCGGGCCGGCGGCAACGCGCGCTCGATTATTTCGAGCGTGTCCGTGCACACAATCCTGACGATCGCGCGAGTGTTTGTCTTGCGTCGATCAGGGAGCGCCGGATATCGACGGCACGTCAGGGAACCATCTGCATGTCGCCTGGAGCTTGCGGCGGCAGCTTGATAGAAATGACCTTGAATTCGCCGCTGGTCGGCTCGGACCCCGCATGCACGGTTCCCTTCGGGATAGTGATCAAGTCGCCGGCGTGGATCTGACGCTGTTCGTTACCTAGCCAGAAAGTGCCGCTTCCCGAAATCACATACTGGATTTCGTCAGAACCTCTATGCGTATGCCTGGGTACGTTACCGGTCTGCACTGCGACGGTCCCGCTCGGCGTGACGACCAGACCCTTCGAACGCAAGGTGCCCATGTTCGGAATCTGTGGACCAAGATCGGCATCGGTTAAGGCTGCCAGGTCAACGATCTGCGCCGTTAGCGGTACGTCTGACGCCTGGGCCCACGCCAGTGTGCCCAGATGAGATGCAAACATGCCGGCAACGAAGGTGGCAGGCAATGCCGCGAGATAGATGTATCGACGCATGTTCTTATCCTTTCAGATTGAACGGACCAACGGTGTGCAGTGTTGAGGAGTGGCTTGTCCTTATTCGATTGTCGCACCATCGAGAAGGCAGCTCAAAACCAGGGCAACACCTGAGCACCCTCCCGAACAGGACATGCGAAGGAGATCCCCGGGGTGAGGGGGAAATCAGCCGGCGAATATTGACGTGCAGCATATCGCGAGCAGGAGGCTTCGCTGCCTCGAAGTCGGGCGCCTCCTGTGCGCCGGCATATATAAAACCTGTGGGGCGGTAGCCGGCCGAGCCTGTGTGGAAACTCAGTTTTGGCTCTGAGGGCGAGGTTGCCGGTCGGTCGATAAAGTTAGATGCGTCTCGCTTGCGCTAATCAAACATCCGCGGGCGCAAGAAGCCCCTTGGGGCTTCA
>CABFVV010000179.1_pt1 | contig 10615 bp, 10 predicted proteins | sample 8864751 | NCBI WGS metagenome assembly CABFVV01 (sample SAMEA5735770, study PRJEB23740) | soil metagenome | biome: forest; feature: forest soil; material: soil | place: USA | collected 2013-10-13 | depth 0.1 m | reverse complement strand
TTTGCGCCAGCGCTCCCACATTACCGCTTTCTGGCTTTCCGTGTAGTAGATCCGCCGTCTCTGTTTCATTTCAATACCTCCGCTGCTCTGGCAGCCTAGGGTATTGCGTCGACCGGTTGAATCCAAGGTCGAACTGGGCCGCTCAAAGTCACTTTGCCGGGTCTTCTCGGGCGGCGATAGTTCAGGGGGTGAAATGACAGGCGCAAGGCCCGTCAGATCATTGCTGTAGCAAATCTGTAGCACACGAAACTTTCCCCTCTTTGAGCATCGCCGACTGCTTCGCAGTCCCAGCTCGCGCGCGCCCATCCGACGACAAGCGGCCACAAACCGCCGCTCACATGCGTCGTCGGTCGGACGTTCAAGCGTCGGCTCCGCCCCGTAACCGGTCATCCAATCGTAAAGGACGAACGCTCATTCATCGGCCGGAGCTGACGTTCGGACATTAACCGTGCTATGCCTGCTCCCCGCTCTAGACCAGCCATTCGTCGTCGGCACCAAAACCAAAATTTAACACCTGTTGTAACTCGCAAGAAAATGCAGATCTGGTGCGGCGAGCGACCATGCACCAGCCTAAGGGCTCCCTCCGCCCTAAGGCACAGACGTACAGAAGAACTTCCGAGAAGCTCCTTAAAGAAGTCGCGTTCCGGCGCGCCTTCCAAGGCCCGGTTGGCGAATTTAATGGCGAGACACTACCGCGCCAACCAACAGGGTTGATGACGAGACGGACAATGCTGGCGATCGCCGGCGGGCATACATAAATGCCGCGCCGGCGCAGCAACAGGACGCTCAGACCGGCTTGAAGCAATACACCGCAAGTTTGTTACCGTCCATATCGCGCACATAGGCTGCATATGCGTTTGGTGCCCATCCGCGCGGACCGGCCGCGCCTTCGTCACGAGCGCCGGCATCCAGGGCCGTGGCGTAGAACGCATCCACAGAAGATCGATCGGGCGCTTCGAAAGAAACGGTAACGCCGTTACCAACGGTCGCTTGGTTCCCATCGACCGGCTTCACTACAAAAAAGGACGGAGTTTCCTTGCCCCAGATCGATCCATTGTCGCCGAGATCGGCAATGCGCTTCAGCCCGATCTTGCTGAGCACGCTGTCGTAAAACGAACGTGCTTTGTTGAGATCGTTTGTTCCTAAAGTCAAGTGAGTAAAGACTGCCATATACGTCTCCTTTGAGAGTGAGAGTGGGTTGAGTTTGACGAAAAATGCATTGCTAACCTGTTGGGATTCTTTCTTCTGAACGGCACAATTCTGTCGAGAAGATTTTCGCGTGATGAGCGATGTGATCTTCGATGAAAGTCGAGATGAAGTAATACCCGTGGTCGTAGCCCGTATGACGGCGCAACATCAGCGGCTGTCCCGCGGCCTTGCAGGCCACTTCGAACACGTCCGGATTCAGTTGCTCGGCGAGGAATTGGTCCGCGAATCCCTGATCGACCAGAATCCCTTCCGCGAATTTGTGCGACGCTTGCGCGACCAGTTCGCTAGCGTCGTACTGCTTCCACGCCTCACGGTCATCGCCCAGATAACCGCTGAACGCCTTCTCGCCCCAAGGGCATCGCATCGGCGCGGCAATCGGCGCGAACGCCGACACCGACCGATAGATCTCCGGATTGCGCAGCGCCAGCATCAACGCGCCATGCCCGCCCATCGAATGCCCGAAGATGCCCAGACGCGCACCGTCCACCGGCAGATTCGCGAGCACCGTTTCGCGCAGTTCGTCGCGCACATACGAGTACATCCGATAGTGCTTCGCCCACGGCTGCTGCGTCGCGTTGACGTAAAAGCCCGCGCCCACACCGAAGTCCCACGCCGCGCTTTCGCCCGGCACGCCCGCGCCGCGCGGACTGGTATCCGGCGCGATGAGCGCAATGCCGTGCTGAGCCGCGAAGCGCTGCGCGCCCGCCTTGACTGGAAAGGTTTCTTCCGTACTGGTCAGACCCGCGAGATAGAACAGCGCGGGCACGTTCGCATTGGCCTGCAAGGCCTGCGGCGGCAGATACACCGAGAAGCGCATCGGCAGACCGATGGTCTGCGAGTCGTGCCGGTAGATCCGCTGCTCGCCGCCATAACAGGCATGCGACGACAAGAGTTCAAGCATCGCGATGCTCCTTGCTGTGCTGGTTCGTTGACGCATTAGTGCCGCGTTAGTACAGCACGACCGAGCGGATCGACTCGCCCTTCTTCATCAGATCGAAGCCTTCGTTGATGCGCTCGAGCGGCAGACGGTGCGTGATCAGATCGTCGATGTTGATCTTGCCTTCCATGTACCAGTCGACGATCTTCGGCACGTCCGTGCGGCCGCGTGCGCCGCCGAATGCCGAGCCCTTCCACTCGCGGCCCGTCACCAGCTGGAACGGACGCGTGCTGATCTCGTCGCCCGCTGCCGCCACGCCGATGATGAACGACTGACCCCAACCCTTGTGCGTACATTCCAGCGCTTGCCGCATTACCTTGGTGTTACCGATACATTCGAACGAATAGTCGGCGCCGCCATCAGTGAGTTGCACGATGTGATCGATCACGTTCTCGACTTCGTTCGGGTTGATGAAGTGGGTCATGCCGAACTTCTTCGCCAGTTCGATGCGGCCCGGGATGATATCGACACCGATGATCTTGTCCGCGCCGACCATCTTCGCGCCCTGGATCACGTTCAGGCCGATGCCGCCGAGACCGAACACCACTACGTTCGCGCCCGCCTCGACCTTCGCCGAATAGACGACCGCACCGACACCCGTCATCACGCCGCAGCCGATGTAGCAGATCTTGTCGAACGGCGCGTCTTCACGCACCTTCGCGACGGCGATTTCCGGTACGACGATGTAGTTCGAAAACGTGGACGTGCCCATGTAGTGAAACAGCGGCTTGCCGTCCAGCGAGAAACGCGACGTCGCGTCGGGCATCAGCCCCTTGCCTTGCGTCGAACGGATCGCCTGACAAAGATTGGTCTTGCGCGACAGACAGAATTTGCACTGGCGGCATTCCGGCGTGTACAGCGGAATGACGTGGTCGCCCTTCTTCAACGTGCCCACGCCCGGGCCGACGTCGACGATCACGCCCGCGCCTTCGTGGCCGAGAATCGCCGGGAAGATGCCTTCCGGATCGGCGCCCGACAGCGTGTAGTAGTCGGTATGGCAGATGCCCGTTGCCTTCACTTCGATCAGGACTTCACCGGCGCGTGGCCCTTCCAGATCGACTTCTTCGATCGTCAACGGGGCTCCGGCTTTCCATGCGATGGCTGCTTTGGTTTTCATTGGTTACCTTTAAAAAGCTGGCGCATTAGCGCTCGCTCATGTACGCGAGGATGCGCGATTTGAGTCCGGGGCGCGACGCGGACCGAACCAGATCGGCGAGATCCTGATCCGGCCGCTCCCTTTCCAGTACGCGATACAGATGCTGTTGCGTCGTCGGATCAAGCAGTGTGGCAACCTGCAGCGCTTCGGCGACTGCATCGGCGCGTCCGTCTGCTTCGACCAGCCTCGTGACGAGGCCAATATCCGCCGCCTCCGTTGCGCTCATCTGCCGGGTCTGTTCGAGAATTTCGCGAGCCTTTGCATAGCCGACGACGTCGCCAAAACGCCGCGTGCCCAGCACAAGGCCAAAGCGCAAGCCTGGCATCCGGAAACTCGCATCGGCCGCGCTATAACGATGCCGGCATGCCGCAAAGAGATCGACACCGGCGCCGAAGTTGCGTCCATGGGCGAACGCAACCGTCAGACAGGGGGACGACGCCACGAGATGAAGCAATGTCTCGACCCTCACCAGTCGCAATAGCAGGTCTGCGTCGCTCTGGCTATCCAGGTCACCCTGATCGAAGCCCGCACTGAAGTTCCTTCCCACGCCCTGGAATACGAGCATTCTGGCGCCACTCGCATGCGCGTCGCCCACGCCCTGCAACAGCGCTTCGACAAGCGGCGAGTTCAACGCATTCATCTTGTCGGGACGGTTCAACGTGAACGCCCAGGATTGCGCGCTTCTCTCGATTTGGAGCTGGTCCGTCATTGTTTCTCCACTGCATGGCGCGCGGTGATACCGGCAATGATCTCTTCCGAATGTTCGCCGAGCCCCGGTGGCGCACGGCGTATTGGCAAGCCGTGCCCCGACAGGTTGATCGGCGATCCAAAAGTACGAGTCTCGACGCCGTTGGGCAACGTGAGCGGCTGGACCCACTGCATGTGCTCCACCTGCGGATCGGCGAGCACATCCGAATAATTGTTGATCGGCGCACAAGGCACGCCGGCCGCTCGAAACTGCTCGAGCCAGAATGGCGCGGGCTCGTCGGCAAAGATTGTCTCGAGCATGAGTCTGAGCTGGTCCTGATGACGCGCGCGATGGCTCGGCGTGGTGAAGCGGTCATCGTCGGTCCACTCTGGATGACCGAGCACCCGGCATACAGCGGCCCATAGAGCGTTGTTGCCGGCGGCCATGCCGAAGTAGCCGTCACGGCAACGAAACACCTGGTACGGCGCATTGCGCGGATGAGCCGAGCCCATTTTTACCGGATCGCGACCGCTGCCGAAATACTCCGACGTCTGCAACGCGGCAATGCCGAGCGTCGCACCAAGCATCGAGATGTCGATATGCGAGCCCCGACCCGACTGCGCGACGCGCCGCAACTCAGCCGCAATCGAAAATGCGGCATACAAACCCGCAGAAAAATCGGCTAGGGGCACACCGCATTTGACCGGCGCACAGCCCGGCTCACCAGTGATACTCATGATGCCGCTCATCGCCTGCAAGGTCAGATCGAAACCACCTTCCTGAGATCGCGGCCCACTCTGTCCATACGCAGAAATGGAGCAATACAGCAGGCTAGGATTGATGCCTGCAAATGCGGCATAGCCAAGGCCTAACCGGTCCATAACACCTGGGCGGTTGTTTTCGATCAGCACATCGGAGTCACCTATCAGCGCTTTGGCAAGACGGACGTCTTCCGCGTCTTTGAGGTTCAACGTAATCGAACGCTTGTTGCGATTCAAAGAAGCGAAGTTCTCGCTGAATCCGTCCGTGATCGGCGGCCATGAACGCAACGAGTCCCCGCCTTCCGGATGCTCAATCTTGACAACGTCTGCGCCCATGTCGGCCAACAGCATGCCGCAGAACGGCCCCGCTGCCACATTGCATATCTCGATGACTCTCACGCCCTCGAGTGCGAGCTGGTTATTCATTACTATTCCCATGGAATGTCAGTAGGCGCTCGTGCGCAGAATCACGTACCGGCGAAAATCGGCACGATGAACAGATAGACGAATCCGACAAAGCTCCCGGCCGTCAGAAAGATCACCAGGGTGAAGCCAAGCACCCGCTGCACGCCGACGCCCGCGATTGCCACTACGGGAATCGCCCAGAATGGTTGAAGCAGGCTGCCCGCCATCTCGCCAGCGGCGATCGCCATGGACGTGCCGGGCAACGATGCGCCTAGATGCATGGCCGCAGGAATGGTGAAAGGCCCTTGAACCGCCCAGTGGCCGCCGCCGCTCGGAATAAACAAAGTAATCAACCCCGACGCGAGATAGCTAAGGAACGGCAGCGTAGCCGTCGACGCGACATGGATGTAGGCATTGGCGACCACTTCCGCGAGTCCCGTTGCGGCCATGATTCCCATGATTCCGCCATAGAACGGATACTGAAGCAGCATCGGACCGGTCACCTTCGCCGCCTCGGTCACCGCGCCGACATAGCGACGTGGGCTTCCATGCAGACACAAGCCCGCCAGCAGAAAAATAAAAATCACAGTGTTGATATCGAGGCTGACGCCATGACGCGTCCACTCAATGGCGAGGTACGCCGCGCCCGCCACGACGAACACCAACGCACACAGACGAGAGCCTTCGAGCATGCCGGCGAATGAGTTTGCTCGCGACGAGTCGCCGAGATCAGGGGTCTTGTCAGCGGCTTCGAGCGCATCTTGCCCGGCCGCGATGATGTCGCCCTCTGCGGGCCGCATCAGAATGAAGATGACGGGGATTAGCACCATCGCCGCAAAGCCAGTCAGCAGATTCCACGTTGAAAAAACCGTATGAGACAAAGGCACGACGCTGTGCGTATGCTGCTCAACCAGATTCAGAGGATTGCCCGGAGAAGCAATCGACAACGCGATCGAACTGGACATACCGGTGAACGCCCACAGCACCCAGGAACTGTAGCCCGCTGCGACGAGCCAGGCGAAGTCCACGCGTACGTGCTTTGCCACCTGCTTCGAGAGCATGGCGCCGACCACGAGTCCGAAGCCCCAGTTGAGGAACGTCGCAATTGCACCGACTGTAAACACCAGAATGACAGCCGAACACGGTCCGACCGCAAGCCGGCTGAGGCGTTCCAGACCGGACTTGATGATCGGGGCACTCGCTAACGCATAACCGGTCACAAGCACTAGCACCATCTGGAACGCAAACGTGAAGATGCCAAAAATCCCCTTGTACCAGCCGCTTAGAATTACGTCTGGTGTGGCTTTCGGCGCGAACGCTATCGCGAATAACGCGGTCATGACGGTCAGCAGGATAACAATCACGAAGGGATCGGGCATCAGTCGTTCGAAGAGGTACACGCACGAACCGACCGCGCTTTGCATCAACGACTTTCCCCCAAGCCGGCCATGTGATGACGGTGGCGATGCGACGCCTAGCGGCGCCGAAGTTTCATGAGTTTTCACGGTTTGTCTCCAGGCATTGAGCCAAATACTTATGGTGTGCCGGACGTTCGCTCGCACGTGGCGGGAGCCGGCACCCGCCACGCCGTCCACGTGAAACAACTATTCAGGTCGTGACCGGCTCCTTGACGGCGGTCGGTCTATCGGCTGGCACGATCTGCAACTCTCGCTCTTTACGCTGAAGGCCCATCAGGATCTGGCGGGCGCGACGCAAAGCCTTGTCAGTTTTGAGGAAGAGTTCGGAATATCCGTCGTCCGGAAACTCCATCATTGTTTGCTGGCGCTCCAGCGCCCACTGATCCTGTGCGACAACTTCCGGGAACATTTCCGCGACGCGTTGCGCCGTTGGCATCGTCGGGTCGCTCAAGGTTCTGTGCCAGTTCTTGCACGACACGGTCCAACGCCAGACCAGATTGCGCTCGTCGACCGGCAAATGGAGATGCAACAGTGTGTATCCGCGCTCCTTGTCTGTTCCGAGTTCACCTGGCGGCGCAACGCGCATCACGACTCGCGTGAGTCCCGGGGTCACCATGCAATGCGTATGAATCCGCTCTACCGTGTCGTACAGAAACCATTCCTTCAGATACGGCGGTTGCTGGTAGCTGTCGACGTGTCGGGTGGTTTTTACATACGTATATCCTTCGCTTTCGCCTTCTTCCAGTTCCACCGGAATCTTGCTGTTCTCCTTGTCGCCGATATTGCCGTCGTGCAATGGATAGAAATGTGTGATGTCGAGCAGGTTTTCGATCAGCAGAAGATAATTGGCGGGCACGTGCAGTGGGCCTGGAGAACCGATCGAAAGATTCGCAGGATCAAGAATCTCCGGCGTGCGCGGTGGCGCCACGCGTTGCGCCGCTGCGGGGTTGCCCAGCCAGATCCACACTACGCCGTCCTGTTCCTTCACCGGGACCACGCTGAGACGCGCTTGCGAAGGAATTGCCTTATCCGGCTGGGAAGGAATCGCAATACATTGTCCGCTCGTGTCGTAGCACAATCCGTGGTATGCACACTCCAAACGTCTGCCGTCGAGCAGTTTGCTCTGCGAGAGCGGGAAGCGCTTATGGCAGCAACGGTCGTCGAATGCGACGACTTCACCTTTATCGGAGCGCCACATTACGACCGGCCGTCCGACTATCTTGTGTCCTTGCAATTCACCCTCGGGAAACTCGGATGAGAAACCAATGGGATACCAGCAATCCTTAACATATTCGAATGTGCTCATGATAAAACCGTCTCCAGTGGGTTTTTTTGAGCAAGCGCATTGCACTGCGCCGGCTGAATGTGAAGAACCAGAAGCGCTGAACTAAAGGTCGAGAACAATTGACGCGCTCTTTGCACGACTGCAGCAGATCATGATGAATTCTTCCCGATCGTCTTCATCGAGCACCGAGTCGCGGTGAAGTGGGTCACCCGAGAGATAGCGGGTCATGCATGTGCCGCAATAGCCTTCGCAGCACGAGGTGTCGACTTCGACTCCTTGCAGTTTCAGCGCATCGACGATCGTCTCACCCGGATGCACGGTAAGGCGCTTCTTCGAGCGCGCCAGTTCGACTTCGAACGGCGTGTCGGGATCGTCGCCAGCTGTCCGCACCGGCGAGCCCGATGCGGAGAAACGCTCGCAATGGACAGCGTCGCGCGGCCAGTGTCCGCTTGCCGCTTCGATAGCGTCCATGAGTCCTGCTGGGCCGCAGTAGTACAAATGCGCACCATCTGGACGGCTTTGCAGGGTCGCCTTCAGATCGAGTCCCTTGCTGGGGTCGCCGTTGTCGTAGTGGATCGACGCTAGCCCGCTGGCAACAAGACCGCACAATTCACGCGTGAAAGCGGTTCGTTGCGGCGTGCGGGCGCAATAGTGCAGATGAAATGCTTCGCCGCGACGCTGAACTTCGGCGACCATCGACATGAGCGGTGTGATTCCAATCCCGCCGGCGATGAAGATATGTCGGGTGGCTGAATTCGACAGTGCAAAATGATTACGGGGCGCGGACACAGTGACGATCTGCCCGGCTCGTAACACATCGTGCATCGCCACTGATCCGCCTCGGCCGAGCGGATCACGCAGCACGGCAATCACATAACGATGACGCTCTGTGGATGGATTGCACAGCGAATACTGGCGAATCGCGCCGTCGGGTAAATGAACGTCAATATGCGAACCCGGGGTAAACGCAGGCAACGTGTCGCTGTCCACGCTAACAAATTCGAACGCATTGATGTCGTCCGCCAGATAGGAGACGGACTGCACGCGCACCTGCAGTTTCGAGGGCGCAATAGAATCCTGGCGCACGAGTGGGGCTTCGTGCAGAGTGACTGCATTCATGTCTTCCTCCATATGCTGCTCTGGATGGCAACTTCGGTGGCTCGGATCGTGTCGATCAGCGCGCCGTTGCTTTAGAGAAAGAGTAGATGCGTCGACCTATAAGAACAAACGAGTAATTTTCGAGTGCATACATCAACTTTCTTGAACTGATTTGTTGCAACGCAACATATTGCGGACACCTATTGTCTATCGAAAGTGCTCACCTCGCGGGCGAGTTCAGCCACGGTCCGGGCCAGCGAGAAGGAGTGTCCCTGGGGAAAAACGGCGACAAACTGGACAGGTTCGAGTCGTGGAGACGTTGTGACGATTTTAAGCCTGCCGCTTTCTATTTCGCCCGCGTAATATTTTGCTGGCAGGTACGCGACGCCCATACCAGCCATCGTCATTGAAGCCGCCACTGCTACGCTTTTGCAGCGCGCGAGATAACGGCCACGCACATGTTCATTCTGGAACCAGTCCTCGATCGCCGAATAGTGAAATGACTTCGGCTTCATCCCGATGATCGGGTAGCCCGCCAGCTCTGCCGGGCCGTATACGCGATCCTCAAGCCCCAACGCGGGGCTCGCCATCCACTCGAAGGCAACCGCGCCAAGCGACAAGGTAGAGAGCTCTTGCGCACGCGAATGACCGGGCGCAAGGACAAGCTCAAGTTCGGCTTGCGCAAGGCTTTCCATGAGCTCTGCTGTGAGCGCCTCCTCAATTTCAAGGCGTACGTTGGGATAGCGCTCCGCGATGGTGCGTATCAGTTCAGGCAACCACGTTGTCGTAATGACTTCGGCGACACCAAAACGCACCGTGCCGAACATCGATTCCGGCGCAGCGATGCGATGCTCGAGTTCTGTCGACAAATCGAGAATTCGGCTGGCGTATTCCATCAGCTCCCGTCCCCTCGGCGTGAGCCGTGCCGTTCTGTGGGTACGATCGAATAGCTCAACGCCAAGCGTGCGCTCGAGTTCGCGCACCCGCATGGACACTGCGGACTGTGTTGCATACAACCTCTCGGCAGCCGCCGAAAAACTGCCTAGCGTTACCGTCCAGAAAAAGGTCTCCAATTGTTGCAAAGTCACGTTTGCCTCCGCACGCTTCGTATCGAGGAAGTTCAGCCAGATCATTTCTGGTCAGTGTACGCAGTGGCGCGGCATCCGTAAGCGGTGGAAAATCCTGGTGCTTTGCTAAGGCTGCGCGAGGGTTGCATGCTCGACGGGCCCCTGGATGTCGAGCATCCTCAACGCCAGCTCATTGAGACGCTCGTTCGAACAGTGTGGTAAGTGAGGCTTGGCGAGGCGAGAGGCGTCGCACGCCACTGGTTCGCGAACTAACGCTTTATGGCATCCGGCTGGGACTTCGCTTGACCGGTTCGGGCCGCAAGTACGCATCCGCTTATTCGCGGCTGCCGATCCGCGAATGTCGGGAAAGTGACCTGTAGCCGCCTCATCGATGCCGGTACCTGATTGTCGTGTATGGCCGAACACCCGTCTCCCTATGCGAGTCGACGAGCGACCGTTGTACCTCTTGGATTCAACCGGTCGACGCAATACCCTAGGCTGCCAGAGCAGCGGAGGTATTGAAATGAAACAGAGACGGCGGATCTACTACACGGAAAGCCAGAAAGCGGTAATGTGGGAGCGCTGGCGCAA
>CABFVV010000178.1_pt1 | contig 10754 bp, 9 predicted proteins | sample 8864751 | NCBI WGS metagenome assembly CABFVV01 (sample SAMEA5735770, study PRJEB23740) | soil metagenome | biome: forest; feature: forest soil; material: soil | place: USA | collected 2013-10-13 | depth 0.1 m | reverse complement strand
GCATCCAGGTTGTCCAGCATAAACACCGGGCGCCCCAATTGATCACGGGTTCTGGCACAACGCCCCGTAGCCAGGACCTTTTGGTGTGGTGTTCGCACCACGCCCTTTTTCATTCCCGGAATTGCCCACATGCAATACCTGTATCACAATGAACCGCACCTCTTTGACAACGAAATCTGAACTGGCCGCGCTTCTCGATGCGCGCGCCACCTTCGACCCTTCGCAAAGAGATCAGCGAATGATAGTTCGCGTCATGGTCGTGCCGATGCTCACCAGAAGATTGGACGAGTTGCGCGTCGCACTTCGCGCGAACGCGCACTGCGAATCCGTTCAATCAATGATCGATAAAATTACGTGCTCGCTTAACCATGCTTGTGCCAGACTCGACTGCGGTTTTAATTCGAGTACTGACGCCATGGTCCATGCGAAGAAACCCGAATGGAAGCGATTCTGGCTACCCTCGGAGCGCGCAAGAAGCTTATTGCCAAGAGAAAATCGAATTGATTCCAAACCCGGAAAGGTAAGCATGCGGAACGAAATCCATTTCGAATGTCCTCGTTGCAAGCAGGTCGTTACGCCAAAACTGGGACTGAATAGAAAGGGCAACAAACCCGAAAAACTCTATTGCCCGTCTTGTGGGAGAACGATAAAGGACTTCTACAACGCGTGGCCGGGAGCAATCGCCATTTTTGTCGTGCTCGCGATCCTCGCGTACTTAAGATTCGGACAACCTTGAACGCGTTAGCGCCGGCCTATCGCTCCACTACTTCTAACCCGAACGGAAAGCACCATGAAAACCTACAAAGCGCTTCGAGACCAGGTCGAACAGCTCACCCAGCAAGCGGAGGCTGTACGAGCGAGTGAGCTGGAAGCCGTTGTCGCAGAAGTTCGCACGAAGGTTCTGGAATAGGGTCCTACCGAAAAGGATACTTCCCCCCAAAGCGTGGCCGTCCCAGCGCGACGGTAAAACCGCAAGTCGCGCCAAAATACCAGGATCCGAAAACGGGCAAGACGTGGTCAGGACGCGGCCTGACACCCGACTGGATCAAAGGCAAGAATCGTGACCGGCTTCTTATCAAGGGCCGTGCCCCACTGGGCGCGTGCAATACCTGACAACAAGGTTGCGCCCAAGCTGTCCAATGCGTCCATGGATTTTCACAAAAGTCATGTCCAGCAAATAACGTCAGCAAGCATGCTGAGATTGCCCGCACTGCAAGTCCGGCACGCCAGCTTCCCTGTGTCGTACACACGCAGGCGAAGTCCGCGGGTCCCCGGCACGATCTTGCACTATTGCCACGACGACCCCGGGTAGGTCGCCAGGCAATTGAGTAACGGGAAGCAGTTCTCTATCGCCGTCGCCACGTCTGTCGTCGCAATGGTCCAGCCGTCCGAGTTTTTGCTGCTGAGGCTTGCCCAGGCCATGCATCAAACGCCAGTGCAGTGCCGGCTTCGGCCAACGAGCTCCACTCGGCAATAGCGTTGCGCGTCGGGTTTGCCCGAACGTCCCTCAGGTTCTGGAATTTGGCCCTGCTCGCCGGAACCTTTTGTGGCGCCGCGACCTTGCAGCGTCCTTTTTCCCGAGGTGCGCCGGCCCACGGTTTGAGTGGGTCTGCTGTCGCACAGCCAAGGCCCGCTGCATTGTTCGCGGGGTGCAAGCGGCACCGGTTTCCATACCCTTTTTTGCCAACGATCGGCCGTACCACGCCAGATCTTCAGCTTCACTGATTTTTGCCGTATACCTTAACGATTGCGCGGAGCAATGCACCTCGCTCTTGCGGCACAGTCGTCGTACGAAACTAGACACCCCCCCACGGTCGTGACCGACCAGTTGCGCAGTTATCCGGCGGCCAAGGCTGAGATTCCGGAACTGGCGGGTGTGAACCACGTGTTGGTCAAAGCGGTTGCCCGCATCAACTACCGGGCTGGGAACAGTCACCAGCCCACCCGCGAACGTGAGCGTTGCATCCGCCAAGGGGACTTCCTGCGGGGCGTGCGCGGCTTTCGTGACCCGGGACGCACGAAGGCATTTCTCTCCTGCTTCGGGCCGATCCGGCAACACTTCGCACTGAAGCGGGATCTGCTACGCGCTTCGCTCCATCGCAAACAGTTCGCGGCCCGATTCGCTGCTTGGTACGAATTTACCGAAGTTACCCAAAATCCTTCGACTGGTTTCTGAACAGCGGTCTCACGTGCCATCGTTTCGCCTCTAGCCCAGCAACTTGATAATGCCAGGTTCAGGTCTTTACGAATCCCGGCCGACCCTCTTTTCCTTGCCTTGTCTTGTCTTGCGCATTCGGGGTATCGGCATGCTCAATTCGCCGGGCCCGACTTCTTGCCGCCGAACGCGTGTTTGATCGCACGCAGTGCGCCGCGCAATGGCGTGGGCGTCTTCAGGACACCGGACGAGCGCTTGGGCGTCTTCACGACGCCGCTCGCGATGTCCTGTTGCAGCTTGATTCGCCGCAACGCGGCTTCGGTGTCTTCCCGCTCGACGTGCGGCGCCAGTGTGTCGGCGGTGCGCCGCAGGTGCTGCATCGCCTCGCGTTGCGCGACGGCCTGGCTTGCCGATGCATCGGGCCGTTGCGCTTGGGCGTGCGTTGCCGGCGCATCGCTCGCTTCGGTTTGGCCGTCGCGCTGGAACAGGTCGCGCAGCGATACGTGTTCGCGGTTGCGTGCGACTGCGCTTGAAGCCTGATTCGAAGGTGGCTCTAAAGCCTGGTTCGACGCAGGCGCGGCATGCGTTTCGGAGCCCGCGTTCGATACTGCTGCCGGCACTGCCGACGCTGCGCGCGGGCTGTCCGGCTCGCCGTCGTCGATCGGCTCGGTCACGATGTACTCGGCCGTGCGTTGCAGCACCCGGTGACGCGGCTTGCTATCCGCCTGCCGCCCCTGGCCAGTCACGGCGACCATTTCATCCGGGGGCTCCGTGACCGAATATGCCAAAGGCTGCGCCGGCTCGCTGCCGGACGAGGCGGGCACGATCTGCCAGTCGCGGTGTTCGGCAGCGGGCGAGGGCGCATCGGGCTGTTCGGGGATGGGAGCAGCAGCGGACGCAGACGCCGACGCCGCTTCCGGCGAAGACACGGCCGATTGCGGTTCCGCGTCGGCGTGCGCAGACGCTTCGAGCAACTGGTCGACGAGCGCCTCGTCCACATCGTCGGCGGAGGGCGTGTGCGTTTGCGCCGGGTGATTTGGCGAGTCGAGCAGCCTGTCGAAGAACGCTTCGTCCACTTCGTCGTCGGACGCCGCGCCGGCCTGCGCGGTGTGATCGGGTGATTCGGCGAGGCGGTCGAAGAACGCGGCGTCGTCGTCTTCGTCCGGTGCCGGAGCCTGCTGCGATTCGACGTGTGGCGTAACCGCGGCGTGCGCGGTATGTGTCGGATGCTCCGGGCGCAGCGGCACCGCCCGCCATTCGGGCGGCTCGAATCCTTCATCCGATCTGTAGTGGAACGTCTCTCCGGGTTCGCTCGGCGTATCCGGAGCGGTTTCTGCAGGCGTCACGGGTGTCTCTGCGCGAGCCGCCTCGGCCGGCGGGGGAGCCGCCCGCGCAGCGGCGCCGGCCTTGAGATCCTTGTCGGTGCGCTTGTGCCCTTCGCCCGACGTGTCGACGAGTGTGAGAACCCGATAGTCGCTAATCGAGATCAGCGCGGCTTTCAGCATGCGCATCAGGCCGTGCAGGTTCGGATGGACGGCCTGCGCGGTGCTCAGGGGGCTGTCGGGAATGCTGTGGGCGAGTACGCGCGACATCCCTTGCGGCAGCGCGACCCGCGTGGCTTCCCGCGCGAACGCCGTGAAGCTGAAACGCTTGCCGCCGGAGCCCGCCGCGTCTCCGGCTGTTCCACTTGCCGGGTCGGCCGCGGTTCCGACGGCCGGCGCGTCGACCATGCCGAACTCCTTCTGCTTGTCGAACCATTTGGCGACCCAGCCGCGCGCGCCGCCTTCGGGCATCACGACGGTCGGTCGCGTACCGACCGCGACTTTCGACAGCACGATGTAGACCTGATGCAGCCCCTCGACGAGCGGATTCGCGAACAATTTGTCGAACGCGATGCCCCGTTGCAGCAGCGCCGCGTGGCGCAGGTTGCCGCCCTCCGTCGCGGCGAGCGCTGGGGGATCGTAGCGGTTCTTGAACGCCTCCGCTGCCTTGTAATTCAGCGCGATGCTGGTCGCCGAATAGAGCGGGGCCGACAGGGTGGACGATAGCGGCGACACTTGCAAGCCATGCGTGCTGCCGTCGGCCTTGCGCGATTTGAGTTCCGGGCCGAGACCGGACAGCAGCCGGTTGACGCTCTCGCGCACCACGCCGTAAATCGCATAGCTGAGCTGGTCGGCGGCGAAGCGCGCAGCATGCGCACGGCTCGCGCCCGCCGTCAGCGCCGCGACCGGGCCGAGTGACAGCAGCGAACTCACGCCGGCCATCGCGCCGCCCGCGAGCACCGCGAACCGATTGTGCGGCGCCTGCGGCTTCTCGAGCGCCTTCATCACACCGTACAGCGCATAGGCGGCATACGCGGCATTGACAACCGACAGCGCCGCCGGCAGCGCCGTTGCCACCGCGAGCTGCGCGCCCGCACGGGCAATCACCGCGTTTTCGAGTTGCTGCTCGACGAGCGCGCCGACCGTCTTGCCGACGAACGTGCCGACATAGCCGCGCGCGAACTCGGTCGCCATCGCCGCGGCGAGGTGCCGCTTGTCGATGTCGGCGAACTGGCCGCGCATGCCTTCGATCAGCCGCGTGAGCGCCGTCGCCGCCGCGGGCTGCGCCGACTGAGCGGCGCTATCGGCGCTGCCGCCGTGCGGGCTGGCCGGGATCGTCACGATCCACTGGCCGTCGCCGCCGGGCAGCGCGGGCGGCGGTGTGGTTGCCGCTTCCGGACCGAAAGGCCGTGGCATAGTCGGCGCATTCGGCGTGAGCGGTATGTCGTACCACTCGCCGTGGCCGTCGTCGGACCGCTCGGCGGTGTGAGGCCCATGCGCGGACGAGCCTGCAATCGAAATCGGATTCATTGCTTGACATTCCTGTGCATTCGCGAGGCGACGGTTTGTGCGTGGCGCGAAGCGTCGCCGGCTCTGCTGGCTGCTCTGTGCCTGTCGGTGGTGCTCATTTGTAACGGGACGACGCAGGTAGTTCGGCGGCCGGGATAGTGCCGGAGCGGGGTCGATGCGTTCGCTTTGCACCCCGTGACGCGACGCATTTTTGAGCGGCATGAACTCGTCCGGGCGCGCGGTTACGATGTGTTGTCATGCCGCCAACTTGTGGCTTAGCGGGGCATCTCGCAACTCCCTGTACACACCGGCTCATCGCTATCCGCACGCCGTCGAGGCGCAGGCGCCGTTCGAGGACCAGCGGCGGACATTGCAGCTCGGGCGGATGCTCAATTTCCGCGGAGTGTGCTTCGACATCGTCGGCGACGCCGAGCATGCAGTGCAGCTTTACGTCGAAGCGCTCGCGCGGCGGAACGAGGAAGGCAATAAGGCTTACGTCGCGCGCGCTGAACGACATCGGCGTTGGCCAGCGTCATCAGGGTAATCATGCGCTGGCGATCGGCTACCTGACCGACGCGCTCGCGCGCTGCGCGGGCCTCGGCATGGCGTCGAGCATCAATCCGCTGTTTCTCTGACGCGCCGGCGGCGGGCACGCACGGCGCGTTTGCTTCGCGCACCGCCGTCGATTGAACCGCGGGCCGGCAATCGTTACTCACCAAACAAGCATTCAACAAGAGCGCAACGCGCGCCGTCCGTCGCGGACGCCGGGTGCAGCGTACGCGCCAAACGCCACGCGTCAATAACGGAGCAAAGGTCAATCGGAGAGAAATTCATGGCGAGCGAAAACTATGTCAAGTTGATCAGAGGCTTTTGCGAACTGGTCAAAATTGACGATTGCGACACCGTCCTCGAACAGGGCAGTGTCGCGGTCAACGGCATCGGCTTCTCGTTCGTCTCGGTCGGGCCGGTCGCCAACGAGGAACTGCTTGTCTACTGCGACTTCGGCGAATTGCCGGAGCACCGGCAGCACGACATCTGCCGGCGGCTGCTAGAGATCAACGTGTTCCTGTCCAGCGGTATGCTGCCGGCCGCATTCGCGCTGAACCCCGAAAGCTCGCATGTCCTCTTGAGCTACCGGACGCTGCTCGCGCAGACGGATGCCGAGACGCTCGCGAACAGCCTGAAATTGTTCGTCGAGCAGGTTGAGAGCTGGCGTTCTGGCTTTTTCCTCGATAGCCGGGACAACGGGTGGTCGATGGCGGGCGAGGCCGGCGGGCGGGTTTCGCGCGTCTCGGTCTGACTGTACGTGAAGGAGGGGGCAATGAGAATCGACAACGCTTCAGCTGCGCCTCACGCAGCCGACATCGATGCGGGCCAGGGCGCGAGCGGCGCGTCGGCCGCGCGCACTGCCGGGCATTTTAACGGCCACGAGGTCGCTATCGTCATGTGGGGCGGAGAGCATGTCGCGCGGGCGGCCGGCCGCGCGGCGAAATCCGTCAGCCGGCTCGCGGGCCGGCTCGCGCGAAGGACGAGCGAGGCGAAGCCGGAGGTATCGGTGCACGTCCCGCGCGATTACGGCTGGCCGCTCGGTCTGATCGAGCGCAAGCAACTGCAGCAGATGTCGAAGGCGAAGGCCTACGGGAAAGCGGAGCAGCTTCATTTCGAGCGAGGCTTCCCGGCGCTCGCCGAATCCCGGAGGCAGCGCTTCGACCACGCGGACATCGACGACGCGGCGTTGCGCAGGTGCCTGCACGCGTGGGCGCACGGCGACGCGGAAAGTTCGCACGCTGAGGGCCTGTCGAGCGAGATCCGGTCGCCTGGAGACCCGTCGTCTCAATCGTCAACTCAGTCGCCGTCGCCGTGCTCGCTGCCGGCCACGCCCGAATCCGAGATTCAGGAGGTGAACTCGGAGGACGGCGAGTCGTCGTCCGCGGCAACCCGTCCTGGCGCAAGCCGTCCGACGCGCGTGCGCTTCAAGGAGCACGCCGAAGTGCGCCGGTTCGACGACGAAAGCTATGTGATCGGCGCCGGCGAGGAGGTTCCCGTGACGGCCGCGCGCGAGTCGGTCGCCAAGCTCAAGGCGCATGCGCCTGGCAGCCCGGCATCGCTCCGGCTTTCCCGCCAACGGAAGATCAACCAGGCGGCGGCGGACACATTCAAATTGCTGCACGACGGGACCTATGGGCGGGCGACGCGCACCCAGATCAAGCAGAAGAAGATCATGGCACTCACGCGCGACGGGCTCGGCATCAAGCCGGACGAAGTGCCGAAAGTGCTCGACGTGTTCCGTGCGATGCGCGCGGAGGCGAAGCCGACGGTAGCCGCCCAATTGAAAAACCTGCTTCGAGCACTCGCGCCACAGCGCGTTTGAGCGAGTCTTTTGCAACCTTTCGCAAGGAAGCAAGCCCCATTAGAGGAGTGACGGACGTGACCTACGCGAGCTATACGAAGCTGTTGCAAGACATCTGCGATCTCACCAACTTGGAAGACGCAGCTCGCCTGGTCGAAGGCGGACAGCTGACGGTCTCGGACCAGATCGTGTCGATTCGCTACGACGAGACGGTTGATTCGACGCATGCGCTGGTTCACGTCGACCTCGGCGACGTGCCGGACGAAGACCGGCAGACCATCTATCGCCATGCGCTCGAAGTGAATTTCCACGCGATTACGGTCCGCGATGGCGCGATGAGCCTCGATCCCGTCGAGGGGCACTTGCAGTACTCGTTTTATTTCCCGGTCGACGGCACGCTCACAGCGGCCGACCTCCTCGATGCGATAACGGACCTGCTCGACGACCTCGCCGGCGATGAGGCGGAACTCGCCGGCGAGGTTGGCGCGTCGGCGCCGGAGATGCGTCGTGTGGCTGTCTGACATGGGGGCCAGCAGGCGTCCGAACTGGAGAATTGTGCGATGAAATCTTCTCACCTATTGCGTTCACTCGTATGCGGTGCGCCGGACGTGGACGAAGCCGTTTCTGCGTCCGCCCCCGCGCGCAGCGCGGCTGCCGTACCGGCGCGCGGCCAACACGGGCGGCATGCTGTGTCGATTGCGACGGAGCCGCGCCCGGAACCGACGGGCAGCCGCACGCTGATGCGCGGTGCGCGGGCCGCGCTCGGCAACGCGAAGAGCAAGGCGAAGAAAGTGTTTACGTCGCGCGGGTCGGACGGCGCATCATCATCGGCCGCGCCTCCTTCCCGCGGGAGCGAGGCGGTGCGCGGGAGCACGCCGCCGGATGCACACGCGCAGCACGCACAAGCATCCGGCGCCGGGCCGTCACGAACGCCGGAGCAGTTGGACGCCGATCACGAACATCTGCTGAAGATCAAGGCCGGTCTCGATGCGGCTCGCGGCATCGTTCATGAGAAGAAATCGCGCGGGTTTCTCGCCTGCTTCGGCAAGATCGCGTCGTCGTCGCGGCGCGCGGGCAGGGCGACACCGAACGCGGCGGCGCTGGCCGGGTCGGAAGAACCGCATCAGTCAGTGCGCACGCCGGTGCGCGAGCAGACCCAGGCGGACTCGTCCGAGATATCGGGCGGATCGCGGCGCACGACGCTTGGCGAGTTCCTCAACGGTCCGCTCCACACGTCGCCTGACGTCTCAGAGCACGGTCCGCTGCACGCGTCTCCCGACGTCTCCCAGCACGTCTTACCGGACGTTTCGCCGTACGCTCCCCCCGACTTTTCGCTGCCCGTCTCACTGCACGTTTCGCCGTACGCTACCCCCCCCGTATCGCCGCAGGTCTCACCGTGGTCCTCGCCGCCGGGAACCCCGAGGGTTTCATCGGACCACCCATTGCTGAACACGTCGCCCACCGAGTCGCCGCGAGCGTCGCTGGATGGCGCGTCCGAGGATGCACCGTCCGCTGTCGAGGAGGCCGTCGCCGAATTGCAAGAACTGCAAACGCAACTGCGCGCCGAGGAACCGCCGGAGGCTCGGGAGGAAAGCGAGCAGATCGCCGCGCTAATCCAGGGGGAGACGCCGCCGACGCCGTTGACCCCGGTTGCCCAGCAGGTGGAGGCGGTGCTGCAAGAAGCCGCTCAAGCCGTGCGGCCCGACCCTTTGATCGTCGCCCCCCCCGACGACGCAAGCGCCGGGCACGACTTGACCGACACCTTCCACGACGCGGTCGACACCCTTTACGACGCAAGCGTCGAGCACGATGCGGCCGAGACCTTCTACGACGCAAGCGCCGAGCAGGAAGTGGCCGATACCCCTCACGACGCAATCGCCGATCGCGCCCGCCATCCCGATCACGTTGCGCTCGACGTCCGCCCCGATCATCTCGCGCTCGACGTCCGTCCCGATCATATTGCGATCAACATCCCTGCCACGGCGGAACCGGTCTCGGTCCCCCACGATCCCGGCCGCGTGATGCAGACGGTCGCTTCGGTCGGCCACTTCCTGCGCGGGATTACCGAGAACAAATACGAAAACGCGGCGGCTGGTTGGGGCGCGAACATCGCGAACGCAGCGCTGCGCGAAGGCAGCATCGTCGCGACCTCCACGGCGCTGCGCGAGGTGGTTGGCTATCTGGCGGAGCGCGGGTTACAGTATGTCGATGATCACGCTCGCGGCATCGCGTCGGCCGGCATTCTCGCCGGCGTGGCGGGCCTGAACCTCGCAGCGCTGGTGCGCGAGACGTACAACGGCACGGCGACGAAGCGCTCGGTCACCGCGCACGCATTCAACCTCGCTGCGATCGGCACCGCGGGCATGCTGTCCTATGGGAACAGTTCGCTCGGCGGCGTGCTCCCGCTGCTCATTAAAGGCGTGTTCGCGTACGCGGCGCCGCGCGACGTGGCGAACCTGTTCGTCAAGCTCGACTCGAATCGCGAACAGCTCGCACCGGGCGCAACCCATTCGAACATGGCGGCGAACTGGGCCGACACCATCGTCTATGCGACGAACCAGTACGTCACCAACACACTTCAAGGCACCGGCGCATCCCATTCGGGAACCAGCTCGGCAGGGCAGGCGCAATCGCTGCGCGACCTGATCCCGCACGTGCTTGCGTTTGCCGGCGCGAACGCGGCAGGCGAAACCGCGGACGGCTTCAGCTATCCGGCACTTACTGCGTTTTTCGATCGCGGCGGCCTGGCTTCGCGGCAGTCGGTGGGGCAGGGGCTCGCGGGCGTACGCGATCTGCGGATTTCCGCAAGTGTCGCGAAGCCGACGATGGCGGATGCCGTCAATAAGCTGCTCGGCCCCTTCACTGCTCGCACGACGCTCTTCGCTGTGCTGTACGCAGTCTCCGGCGCACTCGGCTCGATCAAGCCGACGAAGCATTTGTCCGAGAAGGGCGTGAACGACGTGACCAATATGGTGCTGTCACTGCTGTCCGGACTGCTGACGGTACCCTACGTCGCGTCGCTCGATACGCAGCCGGCGCCAGCGCAGCACCCGGAGGAACGCGACCTGGAAGCGGCGCTGCCGAGGGATGCCGATGTGCTGGCGCAGCAGCGCCGCTTGTATGTGTAATGCGAATGCGAGGATCAGGCATTGTGCACGGCGAGCGCACGGAGCATACGGAGCGTGCGCAGTGCCGGTTCGCCTTCCGTTCGCCGCGATGACGTTGCAACTTTTTTGCCGATAACTGGAACTTACGGTTCGATACGACGAATGTCGTCTTCACGAAGAGAAGGCAAACGTTTGCGGCCGAGCGTAGACGAGTAGCCCAGGTGTGCGGGACGTAGCTCCCGGTACGCCCTATGTTCCCATGACCTAGGAGAGAAAATAAACATGACGAAACCGAAGGCAGAATCGAGAAA
>CABFVV010000177.1_pt1 | contig 11281 bp, 5 predicted proteins | sample 8864751 | NCBI WGS metagenome assembly CABFVV01 (sample SAMEA5735770, study PRJEB23740) | soil metagenome | biome: forest; feature: forest soil; material: soil | place: USA | collected 2013-10-13 | depth 0.1 m | reverse complement strand
CCTTGATCACGTTGATCGGGTCAGTAGGCAACAGCTGCGGGAACGGCAGCGGGTTGCGCGACCAGATCATCATCGCGAGGGTTTGCAGCAGGATCGACACGCCGATCGCGGTGATCAGCGGGGCGAGGCGCGGTGCTTTACGCAACGGCCGGTAGGCCACGCGCTCGATCGTGTAGCCGACCAGCGAGCAAACCACTGCCGCGATGATCAACGCGATGATGAGCGTCGGCACATTGCCGAGGCCGGGGAAGTGGTTCTGAAGCACGCCTATGGCTGAGAGCGCAACCATCGCGCCCACCATCAACACATCGCCGTGCGCGAAGTTGATGATGCCCAAGATGCCGTAAACCATCGTATAGCCCAGTGCGATGATGGCGTAAACGCTGCCAAGCACCAGCCCGTTGAGGACCTGCTGGATGAAGATATCCATTTAATGCTCCTTAGCCCGTGCAACCGCAGAAGGCTGCAGCCCGCGAGTAAGCGAGGAATCACGTCGTCTCGACGACACTGCGGATACTAGATAAAAACCGGTAAGGTCCGATCGTCCCGGCATGTTCACGGCAGACCCAAAAAATGGACTCGCCGTGCGGGCAGATATTGGAACATCGTTAAATGCCATCGTCGCGTCCTTGTCCGCTGACACGAAATGGTCCCGGCATGCTCTTGTTCCCAAAACCGCGCATCGCACGTGCACCCGCCTAATCGCCGTCGGTGTCGAAACGATCCGCTAGCCGAGACCGCACCCGATCGTCCGCACCGTGCGAGTACGCCGTCCCACTTCGAATGAATTGGAGCGCCTGATCGCGAAAGAGATCAGGCGCAAAACGTCAAATCTTGAAATAACCCCAAAGCCCCATCGATAGAAAGACATGTCACCGACATGCCCTCACAGTTGCATGCCTGATCCTTGGATGCCAAGTCTCGTAGCACGTCAAGTCTCAGTTCACGTGACGCTCGATATCGGCAGCGCAACCAGCTGGTAAGCCCATGAAGAGAAAATTCCGATTCCTGCGGATTCTCCCGCCTACCGCATCAGCTCGGGATATGGAATGGCGAGGAGGCCCGCTCGCGTATTGCACGTTTCCATGCCGAAGCGGTCCTTCCTCAACATCCCCGGGGCGATTGAGATTTACATCCTGACTACCTGAAGCAGATTCTTCTTTCCATTCTTGAATTGGTATAACGAAATACCTGTCTCCTTGAGGTCGCCTTTCGAATCGAACGCGATCCTGCCGATCACGCCGTTATACTGCGTCGCCTGCATGGCGTCGAGGATCCTTGCGGGGTCCGTGGAGTTCGCACGCTTCATCGCGTCGACAACCACATTGACGGCGTCATACGCGAATGGAGCATAGCTCTGAATCGGTTGATTGAACTTCTGTACATATCTTTTCTTGAAGGCTTCGCCGCCGGGCATCATCTCCAGCGGAAGACCGGCCTCAGAGCACACCAGATTCTTCGAAGCGTCTCCGGCCATCTCGCCCATTTTTTCCGTACACAATCCGTCCCCGGAAAGGACCTTTGCGCGCAACCCGAGCTGAGCGGCCTGCCTCACCAACTGAGCTCCCGCAGCGTCACTTCCGCCATACATTATGATGTCCGGATTCTCGCCCTTTATTTTCGTCAGAATTCCTTTGAAATCGACCGTCTTATCAGTGCTGGCGTCGCGTGAAAGCACCTTGATGCCAAGGGCCTGGACATTGTTCGAGAATTGATCTGCTAGCCCCTGGCCATATGCAGTGGCGTCATCTACGATCGCGATGGTCTTCGCATTCATGTTCTTGGCGGCATACGTTGCCAAAGCGGGTGCTTGCTGGGCATCCGTTGCAATCAGACGGTATGTCGTCTTGAATCCCTGCTGTGTGTAAAGCGGATTTGTGGAAGCCGGTGTAATCTGAACAATTCCCGCATCCCGATAGATCCGAGATGCGGGAATCGATGTTCCGGAAGTCTGGTGACCAATCACCGCGACCACCTTATCGTCAACGAGCTTCTGCGCAATCTGGGTTGCCGTTCGGGGATCGGCGGCGTCGTCTTCTTGCTCAAGCCAGAGAACCACCTTATTGCCACCGACTACCAGACCTTTGGCGTTAATTTCGTCCACCGCCAGTTTTGCGCCATTCTCCGAGTCTCGTCCCTGATGCGCCAGGCCCCCGGTGAGCGGAGCAACGGCACCCAACTTCACAATCTGCGTCGTCTCAGCTTTCGCAAAGGACGATGCATCGAATGCGACGGTCAACAATATCAACGCGGTCTTGCTTATAACAAAGCTCTTCATGACGGCATCCCCAATAATTAGTTAGCCATCCTCGTACCGGCTCGACAAGCATCGATGCCCTGCGACTCCGTAGGTTCTTCGGGGCAATCGCACAGGCCGATTTCGGTGTTGTGCAGGATGGTGAGGCACTATAGCCAGCCAATTAGCTCATTTGCTGTCGATTTGAATCCTCGCCGGGTTGCAGATCCAAACGTTCTTGATGGATAACCCCTCAGCGCGAAATAGACGTTTCGTTTCGTACGCCCCCCGGATTCCTTTGATGTTCCGGTTGACTTCATCGCATGTGAGAAAGCCCATCTTCGCGGCCAAACCACATCTGGAATCTCACATTCCTACGACCCGGGCAGCGGAGACAATGAACATCCGCACCGAACAACGAGTGACGCAGAATCGACCGGTCCGTCAGTCAACTTAGATTCAATGAATTCCGGTGTCTCTGTCCAGCAACGCAAGCATGTCGAACTCCTCTCTGCTGACGTCGATTCCGTCCTCCATCGCACGAGCCCGTGCAATTAACCTTCTGTCGCCTGGAACACGCTGCAGTCCAGCGTCTATCACGGCCTGCATTAGTTCGTCGACGCGGATCTGGAAGTGCGGCAGGCCTGTGCTGCCGGCGGTCGGATCGATCAGGATCAACGTCTGGCCGGTTCGCGGCGTCGCGGCGCCCGGCATCGTTTCCAGCACGCACTCGTACGAGAACTGGCCACCGACGAGTGCGGCGCACAAGATCTCAATCATCAGCGCGAGCGTCGTCCCCTTGTGACCGCCGAAAGTCAGTAGCGCGCCTCCGTCGATAATATCGGCCGGGTCGGTGGTCTGGAGACCATGCTTGTCGACACCGACGTCGGACGTTAGCGTTCGCCCTTCGTTCATCGCGATGCTGACGTCACCGCGCGCCATGGTCGAGACCGCCTGGTCAAACACGAACGGTGGTGCCGACGCGCGCGGCGCGGCGAACGCCATCGGATTCGTACCAAATACGGCCGACTTGCCGCCATACGGTACGACACCCTTCATCGAATTGAGTACCGCCAGCGCGACGAGGCCAACGTCAGCGAATGGCTCGACGTCGAGCGACAGTGCTCCGAGATGATGGGAATTGCGAATCGCGACGACGACAATGCCATTTCGCTTCGCCTTCTCGATCGCCAGTTTCGCACCCGCATCTAACGCGGACACCGCGAAGCCGTTAGCCGCGTCGATGCGAATGAATCCCGGTGCGACATCGTCGACGATGGGCTCGGCCCTTCCGTCGACCCAGTTCCCGACTAAGCTCGACACATAGCCCGGCATCCGGAAGAGCCCGTGGCTTTTCGCACCATCGCGTTCCGCGGACGCGCAATTCGTAGCGATCAGTCTAGCGACGCGCGTTGAGCAACCGGCTCTCTCAAGGATGTTCTGTAATCGCTCGGCCAGGGATTCGAATTTGACTTGCGCCACCGTGTCACCTATGAAGAAGCTGTCCAGCTCGGTACGAGCCGTACCGATTGTTCGATTAGCTAATCATCGATCGAATAGGCAGCTCGTGACGGCTGCGGAATGGGAAGTTAGTGCGCCGCAAAGTGTGTGGCAGGGTTTTGTCACGTCAACCGGACATCGAGGCCAGGCAGACCGTTGCGGCTTATCGGACGAGGAAGCCGTGTGCAAGCGGGTCCCGCTCGTCGATAATCCAGTTTGCAAAACCACAGATGTGCGCGTAGCCTTCGATTTCGTTGATCACGGCCGGAATATCGCCGACAGCCGTCGTCCGGACGACGCGTCCGCTGAAGGTCGTACCGACGATCGACTCGTTGACGAACGTTTCCCCAAAAGCTAGCTTGCCACGCAGGTAAAGTTGTGCGACCCGTCCCGACGTGCCCGAGCCCGACGGCGACCGATCGACCTCACGGTCCGCGAAGATGATGCAGTTCGCTTGAGTGGAACCGGGATGTCGCGGAGCATTCGCGATTACAGTTCCGTAGATGTGGTCGATTTCGGGGATTTCCGGGTGAGCTACAGAATAGGCAGCGTTGGCTGCTGCCTTCACTTCGGACCCGAACGCGATCAACTTTCCGACTGCGTGTTCACGAATCTCCAAACCGAAAGGCGCGCCGTCCACGTAGAAATAGAACGCCCCGCCATACGCAATGTCGCCTGTCACGCTACCGAACGACGGTGTCAGAACCGACACATCTCGCTTCCAGATGAAGGATGGTACGTTCACAAATCGTACCGGGCCGGCATGCTCGCCATCGTAGCTCACAAAAGCCTCGATAAAGCCGCACGGTGCATCAATGCCCACGCGCGTCTCAGGCACCGTGCGCTCGACCCACCCGAGTTCGACTGCGACAGTTGCTATGGCGATTACCCCGTGTCCGCAGTGATCGCTATAGCCCTCGTTATGCACGAATATGACGCCGAAGTCCGCGCTCGGTGACACCGGCTCGGTCAGGTAGCCTCCGTACATGTCAACGTGACCACGCGGCTCAAACATGAGCGCGCGGCGAATATCGTCGGCATTCTCCTTCATCCACGTGCGGCGCTGCATGATGGTGCTACCTTTCGCCCGTGGCAATCCATTCGTCACGATACGGAAGGGCTCACCGCTGGTATGTACCTCTACGGTTGAAATAGAACGACTGATTTTCATGGACGTTGCAATGGAGGCTATTAACGAGATTTAAGGAGCGTACGGAACAGGCGCGCCGTTGCGGATTACGTACACCGTTGTCGGAGCACCTTTCAATTCGCCGTTGTCGGCAAACGCGTAAGTTCCGGCGATTCCCTTGTAGCTAGTCTTCGCGAGTTGCGCGATCAGCTTCGCTTTATCGGTGGTCGTACCAGCCTTCACCATAGCGTCGGCCAGCAGCTTCACACCGTCGTAGTAGCTGACGCCGTACACTTGCAAATCCGTGCGGTAGGTATCGTGATACCTCTTCACATAGTCGCGTCCTTCCGCAGTCTTGTCCGGGGCAACACCGCCTTGTGCGCAATAAACGATCGAGGCTGCATCGCCTGCAACCTTGCCCATTTCAGCTGTACAGATACTGTCGCCGCCCAGCAGCTTCGCGCGAACGCCGAGCGCCCGCATCTGCTTGGCCATAGGGGCGCCCTGAGCATCGTATCCGCCGTAGAAAATCACGTCGGGGTTCTTGGCTTTGATAGTTGTCAGGATCGAGCGGAAGTCAGTTGCCTGGGATGAGGTGAATTCCTGACCGACGATCTGGATCCCACGGGCCTTCGCCGTCTTTTCGAACTCTTCCGCTACCCCTTGACCATATGCTGTGCGGTCATCGACTACCACGGCTGTCTTCGCTTTCAGCGTTTGCGAAGCGAAATCGGCCATCGTGCTGCCAAGCGACGAATCGCTGGCCCCGATACGGAAGATGTTTTTGAAACCCTGCTTTGTCAATGCTGGATTCGAAGCGGTCGGCAGCAGCGGGATGCTTGCGCCGTTATAGATCTGCGAGGCCGGAATCGCTACGCCAGAATTGTAGGGTCCCAAAACGGCGATGACACCGCGGTCAACAAGGTTCTGCGCGACTTGGACGCCGATTTTCGGATCTGCTTGGTCATCCACCGCCGCGAGCTTGAAAGTGACAGCCTTCCCGCCAATCTTCAGGTTTTCCTTATTCAAATCGTCAATTGCCAGCCGCGCACCGTTCTCGACATCCTTTCCTCCGGCCACCTGCGGACCGGTCAGCGGAGCGGAAAGACCAATTGTCACGACCTCTTGTGCGCTTGCTCCAACAGCCGTCATCAACCCCAAAGCTGCGACCGCAATACAAACTCCAGACTGCTTTTTCATTGTCATCTCCGACGATTTCCGCGTACTCACGCGTATAGACCAACACCTAATTTGTCTTCACTTACAACGTGAACCTCGTGCGCAACGGGTCGCCAGCAACTGTTAAAGATGCGCGACGCGTCGTTTCAGCAGCAGTCGTGTCGAACTCGATTTGCCACCCCTCCATCACCGGGTTGGGGCGCCGCCGGGCCGCGAACCGGACGCTCACAAGCATCCGATTCATGTTACATCGTATACTCTTACGATGCATAGTATCCGTTTTCTCCAGCGTGCGCACCGTTTCAAAAATACAATTTGACCCTGGGATCTTCCCCAGTTAATTGGCTCAGAAGCGAGGATGTGGCGTCTCCAAGCCTTTGTAGACGTGGCTTGGCTGCGAGATCGGCTCCTCCCTGTCGAACCCCAGACTGTCTCTAACGTATCGCGCCTGCACGTCCCTTCCCTTGGGCGACGCAGTCGGTCGCCTTCGTCTATTGAAGAGACCAGCTCAGAGAGACCACGCGATACCCGGAGGGGTGCAACTTTTTGAAACGAGGTTGCACCCCGCCGCTCAATAGTATACGATGTCACTACTATAGTATCTTTTGGCTGCCATTTTCAGAGGACTTTTTATGCCCGGCACAACTTTGGGCGTCAAGGTTGACGATAATCTTCGTTCGCGCCTAAAGCGCGCAGCAATGAGCATCGAACGAACACCGCACTGGTTGATAAAGCAGGCGATGGTTTCGTACGTTGAGCAGATTGAGAACGGCGTCGTGCCACAGGAACTCCTTGGCGCGCAAGCCCTCGAGCCTGAACAACAGGAACCCATCGACCATAGCGAGGATGGCGCTTCTCATCCCTTCCTCGAATTCGCGCAGAACGTGCAACCGCAATCGGTGTTGCGCGCGGCGATTACCGCTGCGTATCGCCGTCCCGAGCCGGAATGCGTGCCGTTCCTGCTCGGCCAGGCGCGTCTGCCGGCCAATCTCGCGGGCGACGTGCAGGCCATGGCCGGCAAGCTGGTCGAGACGCTGCGCGGCAAGAGCAAGGGTGGTGGCGTCGAAGGGCTGATCCACGAATTTTCGCTGTCGAGCCAGGAAGGCGTGGCGCTGATGTGCCTCGCCGAAGCGCTGCTGCGCATTCCCGATCTGGCCACGCGCGACGCGCTGATCCGCGACAAGATCAGCAAGGGCGACTGGAAATCGCACATGGGCCAGGCGCCGTCGCTGTTCGTCAACGCCGCGACCTGGGGCTTGATGATCACCGGCAAGCTGGTGACGACCAATAGCGAAACGAGCCTCTCGTCGGCGCTGACTCGTTTGATCGGCAAGGGCGGTGAACCTCTGATCCGCAAGGGCGTCGACATGGCGATGCGCCTGATGGGCGAGCAGTTCGTCACCGGTGAGAACATCTCCGAGGCGCTGGCCAACAGCCGCAAATACGAAGCACGCGGCTTCCGCTACTCGTACGACATGCTCGGCGAAGCGGCGACCACCGAAGCCGACGCGCAGCGCTACTACGCGTCGTACGAACAGGCGATCCACGCGATCGGCAAAGCGGCCGGCGGCCGCGGCATTTACGAAGGCCCGGGCATCTCGATCAAGCTCTCCGCGCTGCACGCACGCTACTCGCGTTCGCAGCAGGAACGCACGATGAGCGAACTGCTGCCGCGCGTCCGCTCGCTGGCGATCCTCGCGCGCCGCTACGACATCGGCCTGAACATCGACGCCGAAGAAGCCGACCGCCTCGAAATCTCGCTCGATCTGCTCGAAGCGCTGTGCTTCGATCCGGAACTGGCTGGCTGGAACGGCATTGGTTTCGTGGTGCAGGCGTATCAGAAGCGCTGCCCGTTCGTGATCGAATACCTGATCGATCTGGCGCGCCGCAGCCGTCACCGCATCATGGTCCGCCTCGTGAAGGGCGCGTACTGGGACACCGAAATCAAGCGCGCACAAGTGGACGGCCTCGAAGGCTATCCGGTCTACACGCGCAAGATCTACACGGACGTCTCCTACCTCGCCTGCGCGAAGAAGCTGCTTAGCGCGCCGGACGCGGTCTATCCACAGTTCGCCACGCACAACGCGCACACGCTGTCGGCGATCTATCACCTCGCGGGCAATAACTACTACCCCGGCCAGTACGAGTTCCAATGCCTGCACGGCATGGGTGAACCGCTGTATGAGGAAGTCACCGGTCGCGACAAGCTGAACCGTCCGTGCCGCGTGTATGCGCCGGTCGGCACGCACGAAACGCTGCTCGCATACCTCGTGCGTCGCCTGCTGGAAAACGGCGCGAACACCTCGTTCGTGAACCGCATCGCCGATGAGACCGTCGCGATCAAGGACCTGATCGCCGACCCGGCCGACGAAGCCTCGAAGATCGTCCCGCTCGGCGCGCCGCACACGAAAATTCCGCTGCCGCGTAATCTGTTCGGCGCCGAGCGTCTCAATTCGATGGGGCTCGATCTGTCGAACGAACATCGTCTGGCCTCGTTGTCGTCGGCGTTGCTGGCGAGCGCGCATCATCCGTGGCGCGCGGCGCCTATGCTCGAAGACAACGAAATCGCCGTGGGTGTCGCGCGTGATGTGCGCAACCCGGCCGATCATCGCGACCTCGTCGGTACTGTTGTGGAAGCGACCTCGGAACATGTGAGTGCCGCCATGGCCCACGCAGTCGCCGCCGCACCGATCTGGCAAGCGACGCCGGTCGACGCCCGCGCCGATTGCCTCGCGCGTGCCGCCGATCTGCTCGAAGCGCAGATGCACACGCTAATGGGTCTCGTGGTGCGTGAAGCCGGTAAGTCGCTGGCGAACGCGGTCGCGGAAATCCGTGAAGCGATCGATTTCCTGCGCTATTACTCCACGCAGATCCGCAACGAATTCTCCAACGACACGCACCGCCCGCTTGGTCCGGTGGTCTGTATCAGCCCGTGGAACTTCCCGCTGGCGATTTTCATGGGTCAGGTGGCTGCAGCTTTGGCTGCTGGTAACACTGTGCTCGCCAAGCCGGCCGAACAAACGCCGCTGATCGCCGCGCAAGCTGTGCGTATCCTGCGCGAAGCCGGCGTGCCGGCGGGCGCGGTGCAACTGCTGCCGGGCAATGGCGAAACGGTCGGCGCAGCGCTGGTGGCCGATCCGCGCACCCGTGCGGTGATGTTCACCGGTTCGACCGAAGTCGCGCGTCTGATCAACAAGACGCTGTCGAATCGCCTCGACCCGGAAGGTAAGCCGATTCCACTGATCGCCGAAACCGGCGGCCAGAACGCGATGATCGTCGATTCCTCGGCGCTTGCTGAGCAGGTGGTCGCGGACGTGCTGCAGTCTTCGTTCGATTCCGCCGGTCAACGGTGTTCCGCGTTGCGCGTTCTTTGTCTACAGGAAGATGTCGCGGACCGCACGCTCGAAATGCTGACGGGCGCGATGCGCGAACTGTCGGTGGGCAATCCGGACCGCCTGTCGATCGACGTCGGCCCGGTCATCGACCTCGACGCAAAGCGCGGTATCGATGCGCACGTCGCGGCGATGCGCGAGAAAGGCCGCAAGGTCGAGCAACTGCCGATGCCGGAAGGTGCGGGACAAGGCACGTTTGTTCCGCCGACGCTGATCGAACTCGACAGCATCGACGAATTGAAGCGTGAAGTGTTCGGCCCGGTGCTGCATGTGGTGCGTTACCGCCGCAGCCAGCTGGACAAGCTGCTCGAACAGATCCGCACAACCGGCTACGGCCTGACGCTTGGCATTCACACGCGGATCGACGAAACGATCGCTCACGTGATCAGCCGTGCGCATGTCGGCAACATTTACGTGAACCGCAATGTGATCGGCGCGGTGGTGGGTGTTCAGCCGTTCGGTGGTGAAGGTCTGTCGGGCACGGGTCCGAAAGCGGGTGGCGCGTTGTATCTGCAGCGTCTGCTGGCTACGCGTCCTGCAGGATTGCCAAAGTCGTTAGGCGACATGTTGCCTGTCAAAGGCGGTCGCGACGGGGCAGTATCCACAGAAGCAGCTCGATATGCATTATCGACGTTGCGCGATTGGTTGATCGCGGAGCATGAACCAGCCTTGGCCGCCCGTTGTGACACATATCTGGACAACGTTGTAGTTGGAGCCTCCGTCGAGCTCCTAGGCCCCACAGGTGAGCGAAATACTTTCAGCCTTCATAGCCGCGGCACAGTGCTTTGCATCCCCTCGACCAGAACAGGCGCGCTCAAGCAGTTCGCCGCGGTTCTTGCTACTGGCAATCGCAGCGTGTTTTCCGGGAAAGCTGGCGAAGAACTGTTTGCCGTGTTGCCCTCGTCGTTGAAGTCCTTCGCAGCAACCACGAAGCAGGTGGACGCACCTTGCGACGCCGTCCTTTTTGAAGGCGATAGCGACACTCTCATCACGTTGGCACAAGAAATTGCCAAGCGGCCCGGCCCGATTCTCTCAGTTCAAGCAGTTCCATCAAACCTTGGCAGTGGAACCGAAGCCGACTACGTCCTGGAGCGCCTACTCACAGAGCGCTCGGTGAGCGTCAACACTGCCGCTGCCGGCGGCAATGCAAACCTCATGACTATCGCTTGATGACGATCTAAATCGTCAACTGAACCCTGGTAAAGGCATCACATGTCAAGGTACCCGAAATGAAGATACTGGTCGCAGCAAAGAGAGTCATTGATTACAACGTCAGCGTACGCGTAAAAGCTGACAACACCGGTGTGGAAACAGCCAATGTAAAGATGTCGATGAATCCCTTCGACGAAATCGCGGTCGAAGAAGCGGTACGTCTGCGTGAAGCGGGCGTGGCGACCGAAGTGATCGCCGTGTCGGCGGGTGTCACGCAAGCGCAGGAAACGCTGCGCACGGCGCTGGCAATCGGCGCGGACCGTGCGATCCTGATCGAGTCGGGCGAAGAACTGCAGCCGCTGGCGGTCGCCAAGCTGCTCAAGGCGCTGGTCGACAAGGAACAGCCGCAGCTCGTCATCCTCGGCAAGCAGGCCATCGACGACGATTCGAACCAGACCGGCCAGATGCTGGCTGCACTGGCGAACCTGCCGCAAGCTACGTTTGCCTCGAAGGTTGTCGTCGCTGACGGCAAGGCTACGGTGTCGCGCGAAGTGGACGGCGGTGCTGAAACGCTGTCGCTGAGCCTGCCGGCCGTGATCACCACCGACCTGCGCCTGAACGAGCCGCGCTACGTCACATTGCCGAACATCATGAAGGCGAAGAAGAAGCCGCTGGAAGTCATCAAGCCGGAAG
>CABFVV010000175.1_pt1 | contig 11433 bp, 11 predicted proteins | sample 8864751 | NCBI WGS metagenome assembly CABFVV01 (sample SAMEA5735770, study PRJEB23740) | soil metagenome | biome: forest; feature: forest soil; material: soil | place: USA | collected 2013-10-13 | depth 0.1 m | reverse complement strand
TTACGTGTAGTCAATAGCTATGTATCGTTAAGTGAGTTGCATTTTTGTGTTTATTGTTTTTTTTTTTCAAGCAGAAGACGGCATACGAGATGTAGAGAGGTCTCGTGGGCTCGGAGATGTGTATAAGAGACAGCCTATCAGGACCGCGGCCTGCTCGAGCCGCCGGAAAAGCGCGGCCGGGTCGGCGTGTATGACGATACGCATGTCTCGCGTCTGAAGCTGATCAACCATCTGCTCACGCGCGGCTACACGCTCGCGAACATCCAGGATCTGATCATGGCCGTCGACGAAGGCCACGATCTGCGTTCGATCCTCGGCCTCGAAACCGCGATCGGCAGCCGCTGGTCGCGCGAACGGCCGAAAAAATACTCGCTGCTCGAACTGCTGCAAATGTTCGGCGACAAAGCCTCGCCGAGCGCCCTCGGCAAAGCGGTCGATCTGGGCTTGCTGGAGCGCGACGGCCTCTCCTTCGTGTCCGGCAGCCCGACGGCGCTGGCCGCCGGCGCGACCATGGCCAAGGAAGGCATTCCGCTCGCCGACCTGCTCGACGCCGTGGGTATCGCCAGACCGCATTTCAATGCGGTCGCCAAGGCGCTGGTCGATCTGGTGGTCCGTCAACTTGATCGCTATGACGCCGACGCCCTGCCGCCGCCCGCCGATGTGCCCGCCCTGGTCGACGCGATCTGGCGTGTGCGACCGCTGGCCATGGTGCTGGTGGAAAGCGAAATGAACCGCGCACTGGAAGAAGCCTCCGGCGATTATCTCGGCGACCGTGTCGCGGCGATCATGGAAAAGAAGCTGGGACACGCGCCCGAAGGCACAGCGGCAAAGAAAGATAAATCCAGGAAATAGCGTTACACGCGGCCATTTGCTCCCGCTAGCGGTGCTGCTCACGTGCGCGGCAAGCGCGTTCCCATTCCGCGCGCAAGCAGGCGCTTTCGTGCCCCGGCCGTTCGCGCGCGTCATATTCAAATCTGCATTGCTTCGTTTGATCGGCGGGACGTCCATGCGACGATCTTCGACTAATCGAACGCAATGGAGATTCGCAGCATGTCCCGTCATACCCGTATTTCGCTACACGTCGCCGCCGCGTTGCTGGCGGCGCTCACCACATTCAGCGCGACCGCGCAGAGCAGCAGCAATGGCAACGGCAGCGAGCCGGCCAACGTGCTGCGCATCGGCTATCAAAAGTCGGGCTTGCTCGCGATCCTCAAGGCGCAAGGCTCACTCGACGAAAAGCTCAAGCCGCTCGGCTACAGCATCAAATGGTTCGAATTTCCGGCCGGCCCGCAACTGCTCGAAGCGCTGAACGCTAACAGCGTCGACTTCGGCTACACCGGCGCGCCGCCACCCGTGTTCGCACAGGCCGGTGGCGTGCGCTTCGTGTATGTCGGCGCGGAGCCGTCAGGGCGTCATGCCGAAGCGATTCTGGTCCGAAGCGATTCCGCGCTGCATAGCGTGGCGGAATTGAAGGGCAAGCGCGTCGCGCTGCAGAAGGGTTCGAGCGCGAACTATCTGCTGCTCGAAGCGCTGAAAAAAGCCGGCCTGCGTTACGAAGACGTTCGCCCGGTCTATCTGGCACCCGCCGATGCGCGCGCCGCCTTCGAAAGCGGCACCGTCGATGCATGGGCAATCTGGGACCCTTACTACGCGTCCGCACAGCAGGCGCTGAAGGCGCGCACGCTGGTCGATTATTCGGAGCTCAACAGCCCCTATAACTTCTATGAGGCCACGCGCGACTTCGCGCAGCAGCATCCGGATGTGATCGGAGCGATTCTTGGGCAGTTGCGCACCACAGGCCTATGGGTGAATGACCATCCGGTGGAAACTGCCGCGCTGATCGCGCCGAAGGTCGGTCTCGATCAGAAGCTGGTCGAAACCTGGGTGCGCCGCTATCCGTACGGCACCACCGCCGTGACCGGCGAGATCGTGCGCTCGCAGCAGGTCGTCGCAGATGCGTTCTACGGCGCGCATCTGATTCCGCAGAAAATCACGGTGAAGGACAACGTCTGGCAGAACCGCGAGATTGCAGCCAGTCTTGCGGGGAAATAGACGTCGGCGGCTCGAATAACACAGCATGACCGGTTACTTCGCCATCCATATCAAATCCAGCCATGACACCAGGTCAGCTCGATGAATAATTTCTCAGCTCGACGCCACGTTTCACTGGCCCCCGTCATTCAATCGATGACGGGGTCATAACGACACGCTCCCCCCACGTCCTTTCGCGACGCTGCCCGCCCTTCGCATCCGGAAACTCAATCTGTCAAAAAGGTTGCACCGGTAGAACTTTCATGTTGCGAAGCGGTCCCTTCTCCGCACGCTTCAAGCGCGTCATTTTCCGGATACCTGTTCGTCGCTCGCGTTACGCGGAGGCGCGGTATTCACGCTTTTATGAACCACACGGCGAACAACTCGCCGCCGCTTAATAAATCAGGACCTTCAAGGCCATGCAGAATCTACTCGCTGGGATCCACTCCAACCGGTGGGCCTTCCTTTGGGACGCACTCACCACGATCTCGATGCACCTGTGCGCCGCCGCATTAATCTTGGTGGTGGGCTGGTGGGTCGCCCGCCGCGTCGCACGCTCGCTCAACCGGCTGCTCGCGAGCCAATCGCGCATGGACGCCACGCTGCGTCCGGTCATCTGCGACACCTGCCTGTGGAGCATTCGCGTCGTCTCGATCATCGGCGCGCTGTCGCAACTGGGTATCCAGACGGCAAGCATCGTCGCCGTGCTCGGCGCCGCCGGCCTCGCTATCGGTCTCGCGTTGCAGGGCACGATGCAAAACATCGCGGCCGGCATCATGCTGTTGCTGTTGCGGCCATTCAAGGTGGGCGATTCGATTGAGGCCGGCACGGGCAACGTCTCGGGCACCGTCGAAGAAATCAGCCTGTTCACGACGCGCCTCACAAAATCCGACGGCATTTGCGAATACGTGCCGAACAGCGCGCTTTGGAGCAATTCAATCCGCAATTACAACCGTAATCCGACTCGCCGCCTCGACCTGGAAGTGGAAATCTCGGTGCGTGACGACGTCGACCAGGCCCTGGCCGCACTGCGCAATCTCGCCATTGCCGACCCGCGCGTGCTGCCAAAGCCCGCGCCGCAGGTGATGGTGGCCCGTTTCGACGACAGCACCGTGGTCCTGAACATCCGCGTGTGGGCCACCATCGACGCGTTCTGGGACATGCGCTGGGACCTCGCTCGCCAGGTCCGTCAAACGCTCAACGACGCGCAATGCGGCTTGCCGGTTCGCACACGTGAACTGCATATCGTGCAAAACAACGACCCGGACGAGTCTGCAGCGACTCGCGCAACTGCCGCGCCGCAGACTGCGATGCAATAACGCGTCAAAGCTGCAAGCCGGGCGGGTTTCCAAAGCGAATCCGCCCGGAATTTTTCACATAACGGAACGACCCAGCCTCCTGCATCAGTCTCGAAGCCCGCTCCGGCCAGCGCCGTGCCCGCCTGGGTCTTGTGCCACAACCTTCTCCACGTCATAGAGTTCCCCGTCTAACCCGCTGCTTGCGTCATCCGTTGACAGCCTCTATTGTTACATCAACCAATGTAACAGTTAAGAGCAAACAACAAGGAGACGGATCGGATGAACGCACGCATGATGCCCCCCGACGACGCGGCGCCCAACGCATCCGCGCCCGTCGATACCGATATCGCCATCATTGGCTCCGGCTTTGCGGGTCTCGGCATGGCGATTCGCCTGCGGCAAGCCGGCATGACTGATTTCATCATCGCCGAAAAGGCCGAGTCGGTCGGCGGCACCTGGCGCGACAACCACTACCCCGGTTGTGCCTGCGACGTGCAATCTCACGTCTATTCGTTCTCCTTCGCCCCGAATCCGCGCTGGACCCGCATGTTCGCGCGTCAGCCGGAAATTCGCGCATATCTGGAAGAATGCACGCAACGCTTCGGCATCCAGCGTCATCTGCGCTTCGGCCATGAACTGGCCTCCGCGATCTACGACGAAACCCGCCACCGCTGGCAACTGACGTTCGCGAACGGCCAGCAATGGTCGGCGCGAGTGCTGATCTCGGGCATGGGCGGACTATCGCGCGCGGCCCTGCCGAACATTCCCGGCATCGAGAAATTCAAGGGTAAAGCGTTCCACTCGCAGCACTGGGACCACACCTATCCGCTCGAAGGCAAACGCGTCGCCGTGATCGGCACCGGTGCGAGCGCGATCCAGTTCGTGCCGCAGATCGCGCCGCGCGTCTCGCATCTGAACCTGTTCCAGCGCACGCCGCCGTGGATCATGCCCAAGGCCGACCGCGCGGTGAAACCGTTTGAACAGTGGTTGTTCAAGCATCTGCCGTTCACGCAGAAGATCATGCGCTCGGCGCTCTACTGCATGCTCGAATCGCGCGCCTTCGGCTTCGCGATTCATCCTTCGCTGATGAAGACCGCGCAGAAAGTCGCGGAGCGGCATCTGCGTCGCCAGGTGCCCGATCCACAATTGCGCGCCACGCTCACACCGAACTACACGATGGGCTGCAAGCGCATCCTGATCTCGAACGACTACTTCCCGGCGCTGTCTCGCCAGAACGTGTCGGTGACGACCACCGGCATCGCCCGCGTCGAAGAAGATGCGGTGATCACGTCCGACGGTGCACGTCATCCGGCCGATTGCCTGATCTTCGGCACCGGCTTTCAGGTGGCCGATCCGTTTCCGGCGGGCGTGGTGCGTGGCCGTGGCGGCGTCGATATCGTCGATACGTGGCGCGATGGCGCGCATGCGTATCTCGGTACGACACTGCCTGGTTATCCGAACTTCTTCATGATCGTCGGACCGAACACCGGCCTCGGTCACAACTCGATGGTGTTCATGATCGAGTCGCAGGTCGAGTACGTGCTGCGAGCGCTGAAGACGATGAACGCGGAACGCGCCGATGCGATCGAAGTGCGTCCGCATGTCGAGCGTGCCTATAACGAACAGATCCAGCAGAAACTCGGCCGCGCGATCTGGTCGACGGGCGGCTGCAAGAGCTGGTATCTCGATCCGAAGACCGGCAAGAACACCACGCTGTGGCCAGGATTCGCCTACAAATTCCGCCAGGCGACCAGCACCTTCAGCATGGACGATTACCTCGCGTATTCGCCCGCGGCGCAAGCGCTGAGTGGACATGGGAGTTCGCAACAACAGCCTGTGCATGCACACGGGAATGTGGCCACCAGGGCACCCACGACATCCGCGGAAGCAACCTGATAAAAGCACGACCCGAATAAACATAACGACAAGGCACCGTTCAGAGAGGACAGGAGATAAGCCAATGAAGAACTTCACCGACAGAGTAGCCGCGATCACCGGCGCAGGCTCGGGCATGGGCCGTTCGCTCGCGATCCGGCTGGCGCGCGAAGGCTGCCACCTCGCGCTCGCCGATCGCAATGCCGCGAGCCTCGCCGAAACCGCGCAACTCGCTCAGGCTGCCGCGCCGCATATCGTCGGTTCGCCGCTGCGCATCACCACGCGTGTGCTCGACGTGTCGGACCGCGCCGCGATGTTCGAATGGGCCGCCGAAACGGCCGCGCAGCATCAGTGCGTGAACCTCGTGTTCAACAACGCGGGCGTGGCATTGTCGAGCACCATCGAAGGCATGGAGTACGCCGACCTGGAGTGGATCGTCGGCATCAATTTCTGGGGCGTGGTGCACGGCACGAAGGCGTTTCTGCCGTATATCAAGGCATCCGGTGCGGGACACATCGTCAATACATCGAGTGTGTTTGGCCTCTTCTCGCAGCCCGGCATGAGCGGCTACAACGCGACCAAGTTCGCCGTGCGCGGCTTTACCGAAGCATTGCGCCAGGAACTCGATCTGATGAAGTGCGGTGTGTCGGCCACCTGCGTGCATCCGGGCGGCATTCGCACGAGCATCGCGCAGTCGAGCCGGATCTCGTCGAACATGGTCGGCTTCATGCTGGAAAACGAACAGCAAGGCAAGGACGACTTCGAGAAGTTTTTCATCACCACCGCCGACGAAGCCGCACGCGTAATTCTCGACGGCGTGCGCAAGAACAAGCGGCGCGTGCTGATCGGCCGCGATGCACGCGCCGCCGACTGGCTGGCGCGTACGTTGCCGGCAGCCTATCAGGCGCTGGTCGTGATGCAGACGCGCCGCATGAAACGCATTGCGGAAAAGCGCGCACGCCGCGCCGCGCAAGTGGACGGCCGGCGCGCGTGATGCGCCGCCCGCCACACGACGAGCACGATCAACAGGACATAAAGGATTACAAGGAGAATGGCCATGATGCCGGTTCGCCGCGACCTCCGCTTCAACTTGCCGCCCGAACGTGCCTCCGATTGGCACGTGCAGGGCTCGCATGTGACACACTTCTTCAACGCGCTTTCGCTGCTATTCCCTGCCGGCGAACGTTTCTTCATGGACAGCGTGCGCAACTACCGCTACCAGATCGACGACCCCGTGCTGAAGAAGCAGGTACTCGGCTTTATCGGCCAGGAAGCAATGCATACGCGCGAGCACATCGAATACAACGATCTGTTGCAGGAAGCCGGTCTACCCGCGCATAAGCTCGACAAGCGGCTGTGGGCGATTCTCAACTTTGGCCGCAAGATCCTGCCACATTCGTATCAACTCGCGGTCACGGTCTGCCTCGAGCATTACACGGCGATGCTGGCGGGCCTGCTGCTGGAGGACGCATCGCGTATCGGTGGTTCGGTCGAAGGCTATACGCAGATGTGGACGTGGCATGCGCTCGAAGAAACCGAACACAAATCGGTTTCGTACGACGTGTGGAATGCGGTACTGAAGCCCGGCCTCGGACGCTATCTGCTGCGCACCGGCACGATGCTCGCCACTACGCTGACCTTCTGGCTGATCGTGTTCGACTTCCACGTGCGCCTGCTAATCGCCGATCGCAAACGCGGCGGCCATATCCGCGGCATGTGGCGCGTCGTGAAGTATCTGTACGGCCCGCGTCATGGCGTGTTTCCGCGTATTGCCGGTGAATGGCTGAGCTTTTTCCGGCCGGGCTTCCATCCGTGGGATCACGACAATCGCGCGCAACTGTCGCGCATCGACGGGCTCATCGCCGCGGTCGACGCCACCAACGCGACCACGCCAAGCGCACGCAAGGCCGCGCGACGCGGCGTGCAGGCGGCCGCGTGATACGCGACTCGCTGTCGGTCGAGGCCGGCGACGTGCGGCTCGCGGTCTATGTGAGTGGGCCGCGCGACGCGCCGTCGATCGTGCTGGTGCACGGTTATCCGGATTCGGCGGCGGTGTGGGAACCGGTGCGCGCGCAACTCGACGCGCGCTACCGCGTCATCAGCTATGACGTGCGCGGCGCCGGGGCATCCGACGCACCCGAGTCGCGCGCGGCTTACCGGCTCGAACGACTGGCCGCCGATCTCGCGGCCGTCGCAGATGCAACGTGCGGCGCGCGGCCGTTTCACCTGGTCGGCCACGACTGGGGTTCGATTCAAAGCTGGGAAGCGGTCACTGACCCGGCGTTCAAAGGCCGCATTGCGTCGTACACGTCAATCTCGGGGCCGTGCCTCGATCATGCGTCTTTCGGCTTACGCGGCGCCGGCGCCGATCGTGCGGAACAGTCCGATGCACATCACGCAGCAAAGCGCCCGTTCGGCAGCGGCCTTCGGCAAACACTCAGATCCTGGTACATCTTCTTCTTTCACGTGCCGTTGCTGCCGGAGTTGGTATGGCGCGCCGGCGGCGCACGCATGTGGCCGTTATGGCTGCGCCTGACCGAACGGGTGCGCCTTGAACGCGATCCTGCGCAGATGCGCAATGCGATCAACGGCCTGAATCTTTATCGCGCCAATTTCATCGACAAATTGCTGCGCCCGCGTGCGCGCCATGCGCATGCGCCGGTGCAATTCATCGTGCCGCTGCGCGATCGCTACGTCGGGCCCGAACTCTCAATTGGACTCGAAGGCTGGCTCGGCCCGTATAGCCGCACTGAAATCGATGCCGGCCATTGGGTCGTATTGCGCGAACCCGAGCGTATCGCGGCAGGCATCGAGCGCTTTGTCGAGCAGCACCGGTTGCAGCAGCCAGCAGACAACGGCGGCCCCGGCACCTCGACGGTCAACGCTCGCGCGGCAGACGCGTGAACAGCGTCGGATAGTCGATCACGAGGCCGTCTTCATCCACCGTCAGGTCGGCGGTGAAATTGCGGAAGATGCCCTCATAGCGATACACGCGATTCAACTCGATGCATGAATACGCCTGCTCGGCACGCGTGACCTGTAAATCCGGCGTCGAAATATAGGCCACGGAAATCGGCTGACGCTCGCCTTCGGCCAGTTGCAACCGGCGGATCGGCAACGTGTTCGTATAGGGCGTGGCGGCGATATCGATATCGATGCACCCTTCAATCGCGCTCAGTACGAGGCCATGACCATCGTGCCAATGGCCGGCTCCGTCGCCGTGCAATTCCAGCTCAGCGCCGCCGACGATTTTCAGCCACGCATATGTGGTGCGCCATTGCGCATCGCAGCGCACCTTATAGTGCAAGCCATATTCCTTGCCGTAGCGCTGCCCGACCAGGACGCTTTCCACTGCAAAGCCGTCCGTGCGCGCGTCGAACGCCAGATGTTCGAAGCCGTCGCCCTCTTCCGATGCCCACCTTAGTTCACGCATCAGCCTGTCTCCTTGTGGAACGGCGCGGCAAACGCGCCGGGTTTCTATCGTAGCGCGAAAGTTTTCGGTTCGCCGACGCATCGTTTTTCGGCTTTCGGCTCTCTGGCGCGCAAGTGTCGCAAATAGCCACTATCAACGGCGGCGATGCCCGGCGCGACGCCAGTAGCCTATGCTCGCGGTTCATTCTCAACCTGACCCGCTGCGCGCGCCTTACCTGCCCGCAGCACAGTCGCGCCGCATCGAATTCGCCACCCTCAAACCATGCACGCCGCCGCAACCGAAGCACAATCCGCCGCCTTGCGCACCTTGCTGCGCAGTTTCGGCCAGATCGTGCTGCAACCGAACGCCTTCACCGGCGCGTGCCTGCTCGGCGCGTGGCTGCTATGCGATCCGCGCCTCGCCTGCGCGGCGCTGATCGGCGCGATTGCGGCCAACGTGAGCGCAGTACTGGCCGGCTATCGCGAGCACGACACTCGCGCGGGCCTGCACGGCTTCAATGGCGCGCTGGCCGGTCTCGCCGCGTTCAGCTTCATCGCCGAAAACGCGACGGCCGCCGCCGTGGACATTCTGGCCGCGACGGGCACGGCATGGCTGCTGGAACCGTGGTCGCGTTGGTTGCGCGCGCGTGGTCTCGGCTATTTCTCCAGCCCCTGTTTGATCGTCACGTGGCTTTGGCTGCCGCTGGTGACTCGCGTCGCCCAGCAAACAAGCCTCGCCACTGGGCCCACGCTCAGCGCGGTGCAATTGGGCAGCGGCTTATTCGCCGGATTCGCGCAAACCGGCTTTGCGTCCGGCGCGTTGCCAGGTTTTCTTGTATTGATCGGCATTGCGGCTGCGTCAAGACGGCACGCGCTGTGGGCGCTGGTCGGCGCGGGCGTCGCGAGCGTCATGCACCTGCTGCTCGGCGCGAGTGCAAGCTCGTTCGACGCAGGCCTGTTAGGATTCAACGGCGCGCTGACCGCGATCGCGCTGGCCGATTGCGGCATTGCGATGACGCTTGGCGGTGTTGTGCTTTCGGTCGTGCTGCAGATGGCGGCCGCTTACTATGCGTTGCCGGCCTTGACCGCGCCGTTCGTACTCGCGACGTGGAGCATGCAGTGGCTCACTGGCCGTTTTACGCGCGGTACGGCCATGGCCGAAGCGGCGAAGCGTGTCGAAGCCGGAAGGCGTGTCACCTCGTCGATGTCGGTCGGGCGCCCGGGTTAGCGCAGCGGGTTTGGGTTGCAGGTTTGGGGCACGGGCTTAAGCCGCAGGTTTGAGTGCAGATCCTCGCCGCGGGTTTAGCCCATGGACCCAAGTCGCAACCACAGCCCATCAAGCAATCTCAGGAGACAGACATGTCGTTCACCCACACACCCACTGGCCGCGTCACCGAGGCGGGGCAAAGATCCGAAGCGGAACAGCAAACCCGTGTCGACCTGGCCGCCGCCTATCGCCTCGCGGCGCTCAACGGCTGGGACGATCTGGTCTACACGCATATCTCGGCCAGCGTTCCCGGCGAGCCCGGCCACTTCCTGATCAACCCGTTCGGCCTCGCATTCGACGAAGTGTGCGCATCGAACCTGGTGAAGATCGATATCAAAGGCAACATCGTCGGCGCGAGCGAGCATCCGGTCAACGCCACGGGCTTCGCGCTGCACGCCGCCGTGCACGCGGCACGTGCCGATGCTTTTTGCGTGATGCATTTGCACAATACGGCAGGCGTGGCGGTTTCCGCACAACCGGCCGGCTTGCTGCCGGCGTCGCAACATGCGCTGCGTTTTTACGGCCACCTCGCGTATCACGATTACGAAGGTCTCGCCTTTACGCCGACCGAAGGCGAACGCCTCGTCGCACATCTCGCCGACAAACCAGCCATGCTGTTGCGCAATCACGGCACGTTGACCGCCGGCCGCACCGTCGCCGAAGCCTATGTACTGATGGCGACGCTGATCAAGGCCTGTGAAATCCAGTTGCAGGCGCAAGCATGCGGCAGCGAGCTTGTCGTGCCGGGCGATGCCGTAGCCGCACGCACTGCCGACCAACTGTACGACGGCGGTGCGATCGAAGGTGCGCTGGAATGGCCTGCGTTGCTACGCAAGCTAGACCGGATCGATCGCACGTACCGCGATTAAACTCACTTCTCAACATCACTTATCACGGAGCCACGCAATGCCCACGTTTCATATCGAACTCTTCGAAGGCCGCTCGGTGGAACAGAAACGCCAGTTCGTCGAAGCCATTACCAAAGCGACCTGCGAATCGCTCGGCGTCGAACCGAACTCGGTGGACATCATCCTCACCGACGTAAAGCGCGAAAACTGGGCAACGGGTGGACGTTTGTGGTCCGACGCGGACGCGTGATTGTCCGTATTGGCCATCTGGCGTCTTAATTCTGTCCGATTGTCACAACAGATTCGCGCCCCCTGAGCTGAAAAAGCCGGCACTGGGTCAATCGGTGGGCGGTAACGCGAGACGGGGCGCGTCAAGACTGAACCGAAGTCCGTGCGCCGCAGAAAATGCTGCGCGCGTTGCGCGCGCCGCAGGAACTTCTGAGCGACGCGTATCTGAAACGCGTCGCCGTGGCGGCGTCGACAGACGCCGCCACGCCACCTGGCAATTAGAACCGGTGGATGATGCCCACGCCTGCAGCAAACTGGCTGCGTGACGAGGACGGCGCGCTGTTCTGGCCGTCGCCGATATCGGCCGTTGCGTTGATGATGCTCTTGCCGTTCGTTCCGATCGTCTGGCCACCCGCACGCTGATAGGCTTCCAGCGCATACAGCCCCGTACGCTTGGAGAGGCTGTAGTACTGCG
>CABFVV010000174.1_pt1 | contig 11656 bp, 12 predicted proteins | sample 8864751 | NCBI WGS metagenome assembly CABFVV01 (sample SAMEA5735770, study PRJEB23740) | soil metagenome | biome: forest; feature: forest soil; material: soil | place: USA | collected 2013-10-13 | depth 0.1 m | reverse complement strand
TTCGCTTCCACAATTCGTCGTCAATTATTGGCTTGCCCATCCCCTTGACTCCGTCGTCACGACGACCAAGGTTAACAGCATGTCCATGAAGTTAACAGCCCCTTCAAGTCTTTTTGAAACCGTCTCTTAGGTTCTGCCAGAAGACGCCCACTCGGTCACTAATTGAGATTCCTAACTACAGCGACGATCGTCAACAATCGACAAGCGATAGGCGTAGATAAAAGGGACGCAGTCGCTCCCGGCTTCTATTTCTCGACCCTCAGGGCAAGCGAGTCCATCAGGTCCGCAAAGAAGCTAGCCAGAGCGAACGTGTTGTAGAGCCCGGGCTATCTCTACAACGAGCTGATGCTGTTGATACGGTTTGCGCAGTCTTGGGATGTCCACGCTTGTCCCTGGGGGTAGATCGGCATAGCCCGTGGCGAGGAGAATCGGGAGGTTCGGTCGCAATTCACGTGCAGCGATGGCCAACTGCACTCCGGTCATCTTTGGCATCGAGTAGTCGGTAATGAGGAGATCCACCTTCTGCCCGTTCTTCAGTACTTCGAGTGCATTTGCGCCGGAGTCCGCTTCAATGACCTCGTGCCCTAAGTCCTCAAGCAGGCACGCCGTGCTTGTTGCAACCAAGGCGTCGTCATCTACAACGAGGATGGTGGCATGTACCGAATCGATAGCGCTGTCTTGAGGCTTGGGTTCTGCCAGCGATGGCGCAATCGGATCGTGTGACGTAACGGGAAGCCATAATGTTGCCCGGGTGCCACGACCCAGTTCACTTTCCAGCCGTAGTGAACCGTTCAATTGCAACGCAAGTCCGTGAATCATCGAAAGGCCCAGCCCAGTTCCCTTACCGAGTTCCTTGGTCGTAAAGAAGGGCTCCGTCGCCTTCGCGAGCGTCGCTGCGTCCATGCCTTTTCCCGTGTCGCTAACGGTGACACGCAAGTAGTCACCGGCTGCAAGCTCGTCTCGCCCGGCCGATTTGGCCACGTCAATGCTAATCAATAATGTGCCGCCGTCTGGCATCGCGTCGCGGGCGTTGACGACAAGATTGAGCAACGCGAGTTCGATCTGGTTAGCGTCCACCAAGGTAAGCGGCAACGCTTCAGGTAGGTCGAGTCTGAGTTCTATCTGCGATCCGATCGACCGTTCCAGCAAATCAGTTATCCCGCGAATCAGATGAGAGAGGTGCGTCGGTTCAATCCTGAGGTCCTGTTGCCGTGCGAATGCCAGAAGACGTTGCGTCAGAGCGGCGCCCCGTTGGGTCCCCTTAAGGGCGCCGTCGATCAAACGCCCCGTCTTCAGATCGTCCGGAATCTGCTTGCGCAACAGTTCAAGATTGCCCATCACCGCCATCAGCAGGTTGTTGAAGTCGTGGGCCACACCTCCGGTGATCTGACCCATCATCTCCATTTTTTGAACCTGGCGCAGAAGTTCTTCTGTGCGCTCACGTTGCCGGATCTCATCCAGGGCAACCTGGTGGGCACGTTCGAGTTCCGCGGTCCGCTCGGCAACCTTCGCTTCAAGCGTCTCGTTGAGACGACGCAGGCTGTCTTCAGCGGTTTTGCGTACGGTGACATCGGATGCCACGCCGACAAGCCGCATTTCGCTCCGTGACCCGTCGCGTACCAATCGGGCCCGAAGTTCAGCCCAATGCAGGGTTGCATCGGGCCAGACGGTGCGGCATTCAATCGCGAAATCGCAGCCTGTTTCGTAGCTCTCGCCCATGGCGTTCCGCACCTGGTCACGATCGTCGGGATGGATGCTCGCGACGAGTTGCCCATACGAGAAATCCGCGTTCTGTACACGTCCGAAGACGGCCTTGCAGGTGGCCGACGTGATAAGGCCGGAGGTCAGGAGATCCAACTCCCACGAACCCAGTTGGCCAGCAGTGAGCGCGGTGTGCAGGCGCGCCTCGCCCTCATGTAACTCTTCAATGCGGGACCGGGCCTCAAACTGTCGAAACCGGCCGCGCAATGCGGTGCCCACCACGCTGATAAATGTCGTTGGGTGAAACGGACGCTCGAGAAAGGTCACGTTCCCGAGCATCGTCGATAGCTCAGCGAGTCGTGTATCTCCATCCGGCGTGCCCCGACGCTGGGTCAGCACGATGAACGGGAAATCCGACCATGGGGGTTGTGCTGCAACCCAAGCCGCTAGCGCACGGAGGTCACCGCCGCGCAGCGCCTCTTCGGTTACGACCGCGCAACTGATCTCGTCGCTCAGCATGGCAGAGAAACGCACAAGGTCTGGGCATACAATCGCTTCCGCTCGCGCTTCTCGCAGAAGGGCAAGCGCGACGGAGGCGTCCCGCCCTGCTGGCGTGAACACCAATGCTGGGCAGAGGTTGCGGTCAGTCGGGTTCATTGCCGGTTGCACCCGGGGTCAGCAGCGGTCCGGTATTGCCGACAAAAGTCGGCACGCCGCGCAGCACCCCCTGAAAATCGTCCAGAGGTGCGCCAAGGATCAGGCCGGTCTGGCCGATGCGAAACTCCCGGATGGATTCTTCGTGGTGGCCGGTGCGTTTCTTGATGATGGAGACCGCGCGTCGCACCCGGCCCAAGGCCTCGAAATAACGCAGCAGGATGACTGTATCCGCGAGATAAGTCACATCCACCGGCGCCTTCATATCGCCGACCAGGCCGTGCTGCGCCACGGTCAGAAAGGTTGTCGCGCCTTGCCTGTTCAGATATTGGAGTAACTCATGAATATGCAGCACCAGCGCGTTTTCCTGGGGCATCGCAGCCTGGTAGCCGTTCAGGCTGTCGATGACCACGGTTTTTGCCTGCGCATGGTCGACGCGCGCACGTACACGATGAGCGAACTCACCAGGAGACAGTTCCGCGGCATCAACCTGCTCGATAAGGAGGTTGCCCGCGTCGCGCATCGCTTCCAGATCAAAACCCATTGAGAGGGTTCGGTTAAACAGCAGGCCGAGTTCCTCGTCAAAGACGAATAGCGCCGCTTTCTCACCTCGTGCGACCGCTGCGGCAAGAAACTGGAGCACGAAGGTGCTCTTGCCTGTGCCGGCTGGTCCAAGAACCAGCGTGCTGGACCCTTTCTCCACGCCACCGCCAAGCAGTGCGTCCAGTTCGGCGACACCGCTGGCTATCTGCCGGCGCTCGAACTTCGTCCGATATTCTGACGCGACGAGGCGCGGGAACACTGAAATGCCGCCCTTCTTGATCGAGAAGTCGTGATAACCGCCGCGAATCAAGTGGCCGCGGTACTTCGCGACTCTGAGCCTGCGTCGCTCGGCTCCGTAGTCAGGCGCGAGCTCTTCAAGCTTGATAACACCGTGGGCGACGCTATGAACGGTTTTATCCGCGGCGTCCGAGGTCAGATCATCGAGCAGCAGGACCGTCGCACCATGGCGCGAAAAGTAATGCTTGAATGCGAGAACCTGGCGACGATATCGCAACGAGCTTTGAGCGAGCAGACGTATTTCCGACAAACTATCGAGGACCACGCGCTTTGGTTTCACCCGTTCGAAAGCGCCCAGAATCAGTTTGGTGGTCTCTCCAAGTTCGAGGTCGGAGGAATACAACAGGCTTTGCTGCTGGTCGGCGTCAAGCAGGCTTTCCGGCGGCACGACCTCGAACACCTCGATTTTATCGTTCAGACTCCAGCCGTGAGAAGCTGCACCGTTGCGCAGTTCCTGTTCTGTTTCGGACAACGTGATGTAAAGACCTTGCTCGCCGGCCTCCGCGCCCGCCAGCAGGAAACGCAGAGCGATAGTGGTTTTTCCGGTCCCAGGTTCGCCTTCGAGCAGGAAAAGATTTCCTTGCGTCAGGCCTCCGGTCAGAACGTCGTCTAAACCCGGCACGCCGGTTCGGGCCATGGGTCTCGTGCCTGTGATTCCTGTCTCAGCGTCCATCGAGCGCTCCCAGTTCCTTCATGATTTTGTGGGGTAGGGTGCGTCTTGGAATTCGGCGCAGAGCGTCCGCTAGCGAAACGTGAGCTCGCTGGAGGTCGTACTCGCACTGAATACGCAGCCAGAAGACGGGGGGTAAGCCGGCGAGCGCCCCGAGGCGCGTGGCCATCTCCGGGGTGATCGCAGTGCTGCCGTCGAGGATTCGGTGCAACGTTTGGCGCGAAATTCCGAGATCACGAGCGGCCTGGCTCACCGAAAGCGTCAAGCCGGGTAAAACATGGTCGCGCAGGAGCCTACCCGGGTGGGGTGTTTCGACAAGGCGTGACGACCCTTTCGCGACCGCGGCTTTCATATCGCGCTGTAAACCCTCGTGTGACACTCTGCTCAGAATATCACAACGTTTTGCCGTAACTGGCGAGCTATCCATGCGTCACCGTCAATCTGCAAAACCGGACACACGAGGCCCCGGAAGTCCGCATTCGGCCGGCAGAAAAGCGTTCGTCGCGCTGATTACCAGATTGTGCCGAATCGACAGTCAAGCAGATGAGCCTATCTGGGACGCGTCATGCTGCCGTTCTTTCAACCGGTCGGGTGGACAGCGTCAAGCAGGACGTCCGGCTTACCGACAAACATCTTGGGTGCGCCGGGAGACCGGCAAGGAGTAAGTGGTGCAAGTCCACTACGATGAAGGAATAGCGAGCCACATCGGCCCCGAGCCGTGCGCAGGTATCCGTGAGGATGTCGGCGAAGCGTCGGTAGGGGAACGTGCGGGCCAGCCATTGAGCCACGATAGGATTGCTATCCTGGGTGCCGACGCTGTCCAAGAAGCGGAAGGCAACACGGAGGGGTGCGCAAACGCGAGCGCTCCGACGACCCGGCGTGGTCGAAGACCCTGGCATGCACGGACGCTTCTTGCGCGGGAACCGGGAGATCTCTCGTCTGGCCAGTCGCATCACCGGACTGGTCCGCGTCGGGAAGGCGAGGAGCCGTAGCCGATGATGAACGGACGGGAGAAGTCAGACTCCGCCGTAGTAGCGACGAAGCCTGCGAACAACGCCGGGAAACCGGCTGCGGAGTGGGCGGAGCCAAGGGCGGGGACCAAGGGGAACACGGGTCAGCTACACACGTGCCGGGCGCAGAACCGGGCAAGCGTGTCACAGGGGCTGGAACGTGTACGGCAGGCTGCAAGGCAACGGAAGAAGGAGCGGTTCACCGCGCTTCTGCACCATGTCACGGTCGACCGGCTCAGGGAGTCGTTCTTTGCGATCAAACGCAATGCGGCACCCGGAGTGGACGGCCTGAGGTGGCGGGATTACGAGGCGGGACTGGAGGAGCATCTTCAATCCTTGCATGCGCGAGTCCAGAGCGGAGCGTACCGGGCATTGCCCGTACGGCGACAGTACATACCGAAGCCGGATGGCAAGCAGCGCCCGCTGGGGATTGCCGCACTGGAAGACAAGATCGTCCAGCGCGCGGTGGTTGAAGTGCTAAACGCGGTTTACGAGGAAGACTTCCTCGGATTCTCGTACGGGTTCCGGCCCGGACGCAGCCAGCACGATGCGCTGGACGCGTTGGCGACAGCCATCACAAGCACCCCGGTGAACTGGATTTTAGACGCCGATCTCAAGAGCTTCTTCGACTCGGTTAGCCAGAAATGGCTGGTCCGATTTCTGGAGCACAGGATCGGTGACGAACGCATCATTCGCCTTGTGCGCAAGTGGCTCAAGGCGGGCGTTCTGGAGGACGGAGAGCTGAGCGTCAGTGATACAGGTACGCCCCAGGGATCAGTGGTTTCACCGCTGCTCGCGAATGTGTACCTGCACTACGTCTTCGATCTCTGGGCCAATCGGTGGCGACGGGGGAAGCCAAAGGCAACATCATCATCCTGCGGTACGCGGATGACATCGTTGTCGGCTTCGAGCACGAAGCTGACGCGCGGCGCTTCTGGGAAGCGATGCGTTTGAGGTTGGAGGAGTTCTCGCTTGCGCTCCATCCGGAGAAGACCCGGCTGCTGGAATTTGGCCGCTATGCAGCGGCCACTCGAAAGCGACGCGGCCTTGGCAAACCGGAGACCTTTACGTTCCTGGGCTTCATATTCATTTGCGGGAAATCTCGTCGTGGTGCTTTCCAGCTAAAGCGGAAGACCCGCGGCGATCGCATGCGAACGAAGCTCAGGGAGATCAAGGAGCAGTTGCGAAAGCGCATGCATGAACCGATCCCTGAACAAGGGCATTGGCTCAGGCAGGTGGTTCGCGGGTACTTCGCATACCACGCGGTACCTACGAACTCGCGGGCACTTGGTGCATTCCGCTACCACGTCACCGATCTATGGCGGCGCACGCTCCGGCGGCGTAGTCAGAAGGACGCCATGACTTGGGAACGGATGACCCGGCTCGCGGATGCCTGGCTTCCACCACCTCGAATCCTTCATCCGTGGCCCGACCGGCGTTTCGCCGTCAAACACCCGAGGTAGGAGCCCGGTGCTCGAATTGGGCACGCCGGGATCTGTGCGGGGGGTGCCCAGTAATGGGCATTCCTACCGCGATCCGGTCGGCCGAGGTGATTGTCGCTGTTTAGTTGGCCATGGTGTGCCGCCTCGCATTCGGCGGAGCGGAGGCAGTCCGCATCGGAACCGACTGGCGCCTACACGTCATCGTCATGGATATTTCAATGCCGGAGAGAATGGCTTCCAGACTGCGATGGCGCTGCGCCGGGATCAACGCACAAGCGCATTGTCGCAGTAGCCACATCGACGATGGAAAAGCTGGAGCTGTTGCTTGAGCATTGGAAGCCTCGCGAGGTACTGATCGACACGCGTCTGTGTAAGGCGGACGACTTCCGGTTTGTTCGGGATGCTGCCAGCGATACAGCCTTTAGCGGTGTCGTCATGGTCGAGATGACTAACATCTGACCTGACGAGTCACCGACCAATATGAAGCGGATGGGCTTTGACGGCCTGTGTAAAAGGCCGTGTCCGGTTTGGAAGCTTGCGGATGTCCTTGATCAGCATTTTCGGCCGCCTTAGGATTGCCGCTAATGGAAGGAGTTGCCGGCCAAAAATATTCTTCCACACTTTTGGTCATGAAGAGACAAGCGTGCGGCCCCGCCGGATGGCTGATCAACGAGTCCGCTGCAGTCGTTCAGCGTAATCCATGTCGGACGTACCGAGTTTCGGGCGAAATCCGCGCGAGACCGGGCGAGTCATTGAAAGCCGGTTCTCCAGCGTGTGCCGGGAATTAAGCCCTTGTAGTGGCTACAAGCCGGTACGGAACGCCGAAGCTCAGCCATGCCAACTAGCCGACGAATTTGAAGTCAACCACGGCCGAGGCGGCGTCCTGTTTGTCGCGTCGCTGCAGGTCCTCAGCAAGCAGTTTTCGAAACACGCCGAGTTCCCGATCCCCGTACAGTTCGCGAAACTCTCCGAGTACTTCGGCGCTGGTCCGCTTGAGCGTGTCCGGGGTAAGCGCACTGCTGATGTATGAGCACCCTCGCGCCAGTTCAAGCACGTAAGATGCGCGAGCCTTCGCCATGGCGCGGCCGTCAGTTTTTGCACGTGACATCTGGTCTCTCTGTTTTTATTAGTCGTAGACACATCGCAGCATTTACGGGCGCTTAAAAATTTCGCCGAGCGGGACTGCAGTCCGCACCTAATTTACGCCGGGGCACTGAACGAAAACTTAAGATTAGGGAAAACCTGATGCACCGTGACCTTGGGACACGTTGTTGGGGGCACTCAGCGCAAAAAAAGGCCGGCGCGAAGCCGGCTTGAAAAGGTCTAGCGTCCGAGTGAGCTAGAACGTGAGAGGAGGTGGCGCATAGGTCAGACCTTGCAGCAGTGCTGGACCTGTCTGAGGTCTGGCATGACGCGAGGCGCGCATTATTGCCTGAAATCGCCCGAGCGAGCTTAAGGCAAACTTAAGGGCGCAATCGCAAAGAGCGAGGCGAAGCGAGGATGGGGATCGCTGCACCCGCTGCATGACAGCCGCTGCAGACTAACATGCCGAGCGGCCACCTTTCGACGACATTGAAGCCTTCGGAAAATCTTGGCGGAAGGGCCGTTCTTCATCAGCATCGTTTCGAACAGCACTGTCGGAGCATTCGCGAATGGAGATATCCTGCCGATCAGCTTCTTTTCGCTTCTGCTTTACCGTGGTCCGCTATGACTGGTGCGTGCATACGACCTGCGCATGGATGAATGCGTTGGTGCCGTTGTTGCGACCGGTTTTCCAATGGAACCACGATGCAATGATGCGCGAAGGCGGCGCGGCCCTGGCGCGGCTGCCTGGCATCGAGCATGGATGAAGCCGGCGCGGCAAAGGATTGAATGCTCTGCAACGTTTCCCCTTTACCTCGATGATATCTACTGACATCAAGGTAGATGATGCGCCTGGGATGGAGCGGAATCGCCCGCAACTTGTCGCCGCTGCCGAGAAAACTGCCGCTGGTAAGCACGCCACAGGCGATCCTGCCGGAACGTACGTCAAGCATGATGTCTTTCAGCTTGCCGATATCATCGCCCTCGGTGCTGAGCACCTTGTTTCCGTCGAGCGTGCTGGTCGCCATCACTTCGGGGCCGGGGCCTTCCGCGGTTTCACGCCCCTTCTCGACAATGCCTGCGCCTGCACGTGGTTCGTGAATTGTGGTCATGATGAACATCCATATTGGATTGGCACACCGGGCCGGTCAAAGTGCAATGGGTCATTGGATCCGTGAGACTTCTTTCGAGACTGCTGCGGAACTATCAGAGTTGTGGTCCGGCAGCCGCTCGATCCGATCGATAACATCCTTGGTCCACGCCGTTTTTTCGCGCTGTCTCAACCGGCTTGTCGCAAGCAGCCAGATAGTCCGCGCCGTCGTGCGCTTTTTGCGTCGCAATCTGACCCAGTTATCCTGAATGTCGATGATCTTGTTCGTGAGCAAGGTATTGCGCCATATGCGCCTCCATAGTGATGAGCTGATATGACTCCCGGTGTCAACACCATGCGGCTCTGGCAGCAATGCTGACCCGCCGTAATTCCTCACGGCAGGCCAGCCTTTGCCTCACGGGAGTCAAACTGACTAGTAGCGAAACGTCTTCTGGCGTGTTCACGAATCTATCGCGCTAGTGATTGCGTGTAGCCTATGCGTTGATACCTCCTTCGCGAGTTGGTATTAGTTCCTGACAGCAACGGCCATTTCAGAAACGGCCGCGTCGGCGGAGGAAACGGCTCGATTGTAAAGACTGCTTTCGGCGATGCAGTTCGTACCTGGGTGCGGATGCTGTCCGGGGATAGGTGCGCCGATCTATAACATTAGGTCATTCCACGCTGTTTTCGAGAATGACTTCGTTCTGAGCGTCGACTCCGACGTCCTTGGTCGCGGCTCCTCGCGGCTCGCTTGCAAATCACAAAGGTGTATCGGGTGTATCGCAGCCGCTGTCCCATCCCCATGTTTCAACTTTTCATCCACGATTTTTCTCTGCTGGGATGGAGCGAGGCTGTTCGATTCCAACTTTCTCGTCCTTCGCGTGCTCCTGGTCGCTGGAACCATGTGCACTGAGGCTTGTGGCAAGCAGGGCTGATAGCAGTCCTTCTGCGGGAATAGCGCGCATCTCGACCGTCGTCCGAAGCATGCGCCCGGAAACGTCGCGAGGCCGAGTCGCCGCGAGCGCCACTGATGACGACCTCTACTCGCGTACAAGTTCTCTGTGGGGCACGCCACTTGCTCAACCCTTGGACCATTCAAACGAAAATATGGAGGTTCAAATGACCGAGTCGCATCAACCCACCGCCCCGGCAGCCGGGTCCTCGCCCGTCGCGTCCGACCCACCCAGTTCCGCCGGGTCATCTCAACAGGGCAACGGCTCTACAGCGAAGTCCAGCGGCGACGACGGAGACCGAGCAACCGGCGCCCGCACGCTGTCCGACGTGAAGGACAAGATTGCTGGTGCACAGGAGGTGGTCAAGAAGAAGTACCGTGTCGTCTCTGAATCGACCGACGATTACGTTCATGAGGCTCCGTGGAAAGCGGTCACCATGGCACTCATCGGCGGACTTATCATCGGAATGCTCGCTCGCCGCTAACGCGGATTTAGCTCTATAGGAGAAGAAATATGGACCCAGTCTCGCATGGAATTATTTTTTGGCTGATTATCGGTGGCATCGCTGGCGCCCTGGCGGGTCGTATCGTCGACGGCGGCGGCTTCGGCATTGTGGTCGACATCATCGTGGGAATTGTCGGAGCCTTCATAGGAGGTTGGCTTGGCGGGGCGCTGGGTCTGCACCTGGGAAGCGGCATAATCGGCTCACTGATTACGGCGCTGATTGGCGCGGTTATCCTGCTCGCTGTCCTGCGACTTTTCAGCCGAGGTCGGGCGCGGCCACTTTAAAGCATTCAATTCAGCCGAGGCGCGTTACGTTTCAATTTCGAGAATGCCTTTTCGCCGGTCCTCACCTACTGGCTCCGCGCCCGGCTGCGCAGTCAGCGTACGCTGACCTCAATCCGCCAAGGCTTTGCTTCGCCACGGCTTTGATCTTCTTTCCTGTGTGGGATGGTCAGCAAGCATCGAATTCGCGACGGAAAGGAGAACTGTTGGTAACCATCGACTGAGACTACGCTCGACGAAAGGATTTCCGACCGAAGTAATGCACCGGGTGGCGAGCTCACCGGCAATTCGCGCGCGTCTGGTCGCTGGAGCCACGCGCCTACGCCACCGCAGTGTGTCGCAGTGACGTAGGGACTAGAGCGACAGACTAGCCGTCCGCGTGGCGCGGCTTACCCGTTGTTTTTTCAGTGCTCGTTGGGCCTGATGCTGGGGTCGCTTTCCACCACTTCATGGGTCGCTGACCAATACGGCTGCCGGTTGTAGTAGCTATACGTCAACTCTCCCCACTTCGCATCCGCCATCGTCGGCCAGTGGTCCTTGTCAAAGCCCGGGTCGTCCTTGAGGCGCTGTGCCGTGATGTCGACGACGAAGCACTTCTCGTCCGTATCGAGAGTCAGTGCGCTCCATGGAATGGCATGTAGGTTAGAACCCATTCCGAGGAAACCTCCCTCAGAAAGTACTGCATAGGCGATGCGTCCGTTCCTGACGTCGAGCATGATGTCTGAGATTTTCCCCACGTGTTCGCCATCAGAGGACATGACCTTGTCCCCATCGAGCGTTGCTGCGGCCATGATGTCCGGCCCCGGTCCTTCACCCATACCACCACCGACGATGTCAGCTCCGCGTCGGGTGCCACCTTGCGGATTGATTGAGCCCATGATTCACCTCCTTCGAAAAAGGTACTCCAGTGGTGCGCAAGCGGTGTTCCCGAGCCGTCGGCCGCAGGCCTGCTTCCCTCGCTTTCAAGATAACCCGAGCCCGTCCCTCAAGGCACGGGTTCAAAGGACTGGCTTGTCCCTCGCACTGCGGCGGCCGCAAAGGTCGGACGGTCCGGTTATTAAAATTGGCGACAAGCTTTAGGGCAGGAGTTTTTACAAGCAGTCCCCGTTTTGGATATCGCGCAGTAAGCGGGATGCTCTCATTCCGCTCGAATATCGCCGAGGCATAGCACCGATTGCGACAACTTTCGCTTATGGAGACTCGGATGCTGAGGTAACGGCAGCAACGCCTGAAGAACGTTGCATTGTTCCCATTCCTGTCCGAGTGGGGAAAGAACGGAGAGGTTTGGTGACGACTAAAGTTTGAGGTTGACCCGGTTCGACGGATAGATTTGCAGTTGAGTCTAATGCGGTGTGGCACCTCCCGATAAGGTTGAATCGCGGGTTGTCCACGGTCGGGCGGCGGGTCGCCTGTCACGACCACGACGC
>CABFVV010000173.1_pt1 | contig 11788 bp, 11 predicted proteins | sample 8864751 | NCBI WGS metagenome assembly CABFVV01 (sample SAMEA5735770, study PRJEB23740) | soil metagenome | biome: forest; feature: forest soil; material: soil | place: USA | collected 2013-10-13 | depth 0.1 m | reverse complement strand
CGCATACCGGTGCCTGCTGCTCGAAACGCTTCATCACCTCGTCAAACATCCCTTCGTACCCGTCGTCCTTGAACAGGTCGCCAGGTTACCAGGTTTGCCGCGCAAAGACCTTGAAAGGGCTGGTTCTTAGGGCTTTGGCCTTTCCTTGAATTGCTAGTGGTCTATTAGCGTTGCCCCTGTGCGGGGCGGCACCTACTTCTCTTTGCCGGCTGCAAAGAGAAGTAGGCAAGAGAAAGCAGCTCAAACCGCTCATGCTAAGTGGGCGCCGTGGTCTGCCGCGGGTAGTGGTACATCTGGAATCCGTGTCCTCGCACACTCCGCGTTAGTGACAAAGGTGTCATCAGCTCCCACTCCGCACTGCGTGCGTCGCGGACGGGTCTGCATGGGAAACCACGGGCTTCGGTTGAGGTCCATGAACGCCGAAGCGTAGCGGGTGGTTTCAAGAAGTACTCTTCGGCGCGCGCAGCGCCGCCGGAAGTATGACGCCCTTGTCACAAGCGCATGCAGGTGCACGAACACAGATTCCAGATGCACCACTACCCGTGGCAGACCACGGGCCCCGCTTAGCAGGAGTGGTTTGAGCTGCTTTCTCTTGCCTACTTCTCTTTGCAGCCGGCAAAGAGAAGTAGGTGCCGCCCCGCACAGGGGCAACGCTATAGACCACTAACAATTCAAGGAAAGGCCAACGCCCTAAGAACACTGACAAACAAGCGCCGCGCAGGCAAAAAACCCCAAACCTCAATCCTCATCATCCGTCCAAGGAATATCCACATCAGAAATAAAAGCCACCGTTGCAAACGGCCCCCCATCCTGACGCCCGATCTTCCCGTCGGCGCGTTGCCATTCAACCCTGAACACCGTCGCCGGATCATCGGCAATCAACCGCACCGTCCGAACCTCATCCGGGTCCTGCTCCTCGACAGGACCATCAAGCGAAACCTGCAGTTCCTGCGGCCACAGCCCATCAGTCGGATCGTAAATCTTGTCGCCGTCCGGAATCAGCGTGAATGCCTCCACGCCAATCGTCGCCGATGCCTCGACGATCATCTTGCCCAACGCACGCAGCAACGCCGTCGCCCGTGCCGAGTTGGCCTGGCGAATTGCAAGATCCCCGCGCGTCAGCGCCTGCTCAAGTTTTGGGTTTGTTTTTTGTTGCGCCATTCGATGTCCTGAGTCCTATCGCTCTGTTGTGGACGGCACGCCCATTCATCGCGCACCGTGCTCCATTTTTCGGGCTGAATCCTACCACTGGTATGGGCCACAGCACGGCCAGCCGTGCAGTAGAGGCTGACCAGCCCGCCCCGTCCCCACAGTTTAGGTCGTGATTCGACGTCCGGCAGGGAGATTTGCCTTTCAACGCGCCTCGCCGCGCTTTCGAGCCGGCTTCGGCACTGCAGCATTGGTAGGCTTGGCGCCGCCGATTTCTGCGATCAGGTGGTCGCGGAACGCCTTCACCGACGGCGGCAACTCCCGTCCGGCCATCGTCTGCACCTGGATGCTGCGCTGGCGCATCTGCGGATGCGTCAGCGGCATCGCGACGAAGCCGTCGCCGGCGTAACGGTCGCGTACCGACAGCAGCCCCGTGAACATGATCGCGCCGGACTTCTGCGCGTAACGGTACATCGCGCCGCTATTGTTGCAGGTGAGATCGGGCTCGAGCAGCACGCCTTCAAGCGCGCAAGTGATGTCGATCAATTGCCGGATCGTGGTGCCGGGCTCCGGCAGCACCAGTGGATAGCGCTGCAGGTCGGCGAGCGACACCTTCGCGCGCCCGGCCAGCGGATGATCGGCGCGCAGCAACGCCAGCACCGGCGCCCGCTCGGTGTGTTCGACCTTGACGCCCTTTTCCGGCGCGAGACTGAAGGTCAGCGCGAGATCGGCGTCGCCATCACGTACCCGGCGGGTGGCCTCGCCCGGCGGCATCACGGAAAGCGTGAAGTCGATCCCGGGGTAGTGGCTACGGAACGCCGCCATCGCGCTGGGCAGGAAATCCGCGGCGAAGCCCTCCGAACTGGCGACCTTGATCATGCTGCCGTGCAACGCCTCGAGGCCGCCGATCTCCTTCATCACGTGCTCCGCCTCGAGCAGGCTGCGCTGCGCGTAGGCGAGCAGACGCTCGCCCGCCTCGGAGAGCGACATGCCGCGCGGCCGCCGTTCGAACAGCGCGACGCCGAGGTCGCTTTCGAGCCGCGCGATCTGCCGGCTGATCGCCGACACGGCCACATGCAGCCGCGCGGACGCGTCGCTAATCGAACCGGTGCGCGCCACTTCAACGAAATAGCGCAATGCGATGCCGTGTAATGAAAGTGCCATGAGCGATGCCTTTTGCAAGCGGATGTGGCCGTGTGTCAGTGTATCGAGCTTTGCCTTTTCGGCAACACAAGCTTCGAAAGACGATCATTGTGACAAAAATAACGGCCTCCTAGAATCGTTTCGAAGTTGATGGCCGCGAACCAGACGTGCCACGCACGGCGCCGCGTCGCCGCCATCCCCGCACCCCGCATCGGAGACAAACATGAGCCGCAATCAGGCCATCGAACACGCAACGCATCATTTCGAATCAGGCGCCTTCCTCGAGAACCTCAACCGGCGCGTCGGATTTCGCACGGAGAGTCAGGAAAACGATCGCGCCGCTACGTTGCTGTCGTATCTGACCGACGAGATCGCGCCCGAAGTCGAAGGTCTTGGCTTCAGCACACGCATCGTCGATAACCCGGCGCAAGGGTTCGGGCCATTCCTGCTCGCCAATCGTCACGAAGACGACCGTCTGCCTACCGTACTGATCTACGGCCACGGCGACGTCGTGCGCGGCTACGACAGTCAATGGCGCGCGCCGCTGACGCCGTGGGCCGTGACGATCGAAGGCGAACGCTGGTATGGCCGCGGCACCGCCGACAACAAAGGCCAGCACACCATCAATCTTGCCGCGCTAGCGAGCGTGCTGGCCGCGCGCGACGGCAAGCTCGGCTTCAACGCAAAACTGCTGATCGAGATGGGCGAGGAAACCGGCTCGCCGGGGCTCGACGCGATTTGCCACACACACAAACAGGAACTGGCCGCGGACGTGCTGATCGCCTCCGACGGTCCGCGCCTCGCCGCGCGCCGCCCCACCGTCTTCCTCGGTTCGCGCGGCTCGGTGAACTTCAAGCTCTCGCTGAATCTGCGCGACGGCGCGCATCACTCAGGCAACTGGGGCGGTCTGCTGCGCAACCCGGCCACCGTGCTGGCGAACGCACTTGCAAGCCTCGTAGATGCGCGTGGCGTAATCGCTGTCGACGGCCTGCGTCCGCCGCCGATTCCGGAAGCGGTGCGTCGCGCGTTGGCGGATATCACGGTAGGCGGCGGTCCGAACGACCCGGCCGTCGACGATAACTGGGGCGAGCCCGGTCTCACGCCGCCAGAACGTGTGTTCGGCTGGAACAGCTTCGAAGTGCTCGCTTTCAAGGCCGGCAATCCCGAGAACCCGGTCAATGCCATCCCGGCGTCAGCGTTCGCGCATTGCCAGTTGCGTTTCGTGGTCGGCACCGACTGGGAAAGCCTGGAACAGCACCTGCGCAAGCATCTGGACGCGCATGGCTTTTCGCTGGTCGAGATCAACGTCGAGCGCGGTGCGCCGGCGACACGTCTGAATCCCGACGATCCGTGGGTCACGTGGGCCATCGCTTCACTCGAACAGACCACCGGAAAGAAAACGGCAGTACTGCCGAATCTCGGCGGCACGCTGCCCAACGAAGTCTTCGCCGACACGCTCGGTCTGCCGACCATCTGGGTGCCGCATTCGTACCCGGCCTGCTCCCAGCACGCGCCGAACGAGCATCTGCTCGGACCGGTGGTGCGCGAGGGTTTGCAGATCATGGCGGGGCTCTTCTGGGATCTCGGCGAGAACTCGCCGCACTCAACCCCGACGACATCAAAAGCCGCGGCCTGAGCGATCGACGCAGTACGCCTGCCGCACACCCGCAGTTAACTGTTAGCCGCATCAGCCACGAGGCACGCCACGATGAGCACGTCCACCTTGCAAGCCAGCGCCGCGCGGCCGTCCGCCGCGAAGGTCCATCGCATCATTCTCGCGGCGTCGATCGGCAATGCGCTTGAATGGTTCGACCTCGTCGTCTATGGATTTTTCGCGGTGACGATCGCGAAGCTGTTTTTCCCGGCACGTACCGAAGCGATTTCGTTGATGCTCACGCTCGGCACCTTCGGCATCTCGTACATGATCCGGCCGCTCGGCGGACTCGTGCTCGGTTCACTCGCGGATCGTGCGGGGCGTAAGGTGTCGCTGCTGCTGTCGATCGGCTTGATGATGATCGGCACGTTGACGATCGCCGTGATGCCGCCGTATGCCGTGATCGGTTTGTGGGCGCCGGCCGGCATCATGCTGTCGCGGCTCGTTCAGGGCTTCTCGGCGGGCGGCGAGTTCGGCGCTTCCACCGCGTTTCTGGTCGAGCATGCACCCGAGCGGCGCGGCTTCATGGGTAGCTGGCAGTTCGCCAGCCAGGGCCTCTCGACGCTGCTCGCCTCCGGCTTCGGCGCGTTGCTGACGAGCCAGCTCACGTCGGCGCAACTCGAATCGTGGGGCTGGCGTATTCCGTTTCTGTTCGGCCTCGCGATCGGCCCGGTCGGCTTCTATATTCGCCGTTACGTGGACGAAGGCGCCGAATTCAACACGGAGCCGAAAACCCGCACGCCGCTGCGCGATCTGTTCGGCACGCAGAAGGTCCGCATGCTGCTCGCGGTCGGCTCGCTGGTCATTTCGACCGCGGCCAACTACATGATCCTGTACATGCCGACCTATGCGATCAAGCAACTGCATCTGCCCGCTTCGACCGGCTTCTCGGCGACGCTTGCAACGGGAATCGTGCTGACGGTGCTGACGCCGTTCGCCGGCCACCTGTCCGATAGCATGGGACGCATCCGCATCATGGCAGTCGCCGCGACGTTGATGCTGCTGACGGTCTATCCGGCCTTCGTGTATATGAATGCGCATCCGTCGTTCGCCACGATGCTGCTGGCGTTGATCTGGATCGGCGTATTGAAGGCGACGTACTTCGGCGCACTGCCCGCGCTGATGTCGGAGATTTTCCCGACGCAGACGCGCGCGACCGGTCTCGCGGTCAGCTACAACATCGGCGTGACGGTGTTCGGCGGCTTCGCGCCCTTTGTGATCACCTGGCTGATTGACGCGAGCGGCAATAAACTTGCGCCCGGCTTCTATCTGATGTTCTGCGCGGTGGTGAGTTTGCTGGCGCTCAATGCGGTGCGCTCGAAATTGAAGATTCGCTGAGCGAGCCTGGGTGACGTTGATTAAGTTCGAGGCAAGCAAGGCGGATCAACTCGCCTTGCCGCCCCGGCAGCTACCTCAAGGCGCCGGATTCGGCTGCAACTCATGCAGCTTATCAATCTCCGCGAGCACTTCCGGCGAGAGTTTCACCTCAGCACTGCCGATGTTTTCCTTCAACTGATCGAGCGACGTGGCGCCGATCAGATTGCTCGTCAGGAACGGCCGGCTATTGACGAAGGCCAGCGCGAACTGCGCGGGCGACAAACCGTGACGCTTCGCCAGTTCCACATAGCGCGTGGTCGCCTGAATCGCTTGCGGCTTGCTGTAGCGTTGAAAGCGCTCGAACAGCGTGATGCGGGCACCATCCGGACGCGCGCCGCCTTCATACTTACCCGACAACCAGCCGAAGGCCAGCGGCGAATACGCAAGCAGACCAATGTTGTCGCGATGCGCATACTCGGACAGACCCACTTCGTACGTGCGGTTCAACAGGCTATACGGATTCTGGATACTGACGATGCGCGGCAAGCCGAGCTTTTCCGCCGCGCGCAGAAACTGCGCGACACCCCAGGGCGTTTCGTTCGACACGCCGATATGGCGAATCTTGCCCGCCTTGACGAATTCAGCGAGCACCGACAGCGTTTCTTCGATCGGCACCGTATACGCGTCATCGACCCACGGATAGGCGGGACGGCCGAACGTCATCGTGCTGCGATCCGGCCAGTGCAACTGATACAGATCGACGTAGTCCGTTTGCAGGCGCTTCAGGCTATCGTTGAGCGCTTCGGTCAGGTTCTTGCGGTCGAACTGGTTGCCCTCCCCGCGAATATGACGCGGGTTGTGCGGTTGACGCGCCGGGCCGGCGATTTTGGTGGCCAGCACGATCTTCTCGCGCGCGCTGCGATGTTGCGCGATCCACGTGCCGATATAGCGCTCGGTCGAGCCTTGCGTCTCGGGACGGGGCGGCACCGGGTACATTTCCGCGGCGTCGATCAGATTGACACCATGATCGAACGCGTAATCGATCTGCGCGTGCGCTTCCTGCTCGGTATTCTGCTCGCCCCACGTCATGGTGCCGAGACCGATCAGGCTAACCTTCACATCCGAGTCGCCGAGTCTGCGGTATTCCATCGAACCTGTCCTGTTGTGTGTAAAGGGAAAGCGCTGACGTTACCATGCCGGCGCGATGCCTGCAGCGCAGCTAAAATGCTGCTTCAGCGGGCGCTCATACCACCTCGCTCAATGAACTTTCCGTCGACCCCTCTGCGATGAATCCCGAACACCTCGAACTCCTGGTCACGCGCGTGATGCCGTACGGAAAATACAAAGGCCGGCTGATCGCGGACCTGCCCGGCCACTATCTGAACTGGTTTGCGAGCCAGGGCTTTCCGCCGGGGGAAATCGGCCGTCTGTTGGCGTTGATGCACGAGATCGATCACAACGGTTTGTCATCGCTGATCGAGCCGTTACGCAAGCGCTGAGAGCGACGCCTTCGGCAGATGCCAGCCATAGGTGACGGCCAGCACGCGCAAGACGAAGCACACCGCACCGCCTGCTAAAGCCGCGACGCCCGGCGGCCAGCCGGCACGCCGCGCAACCACCACAATGAATGCGCCAGCGAAAGCAGCCGTCGCATAGATGTCGGCATGCAGCACCAGCGGCACGCGCGCCATCAGCACATCGCGGATCACCCCGCCGCCCACACCGGTGATGGTGCCCATCAGCATCGCGATAAACGGACGGATCCCGAACAACAACGCTTTCTCGACGCCCGCAACGGCGAACAGCGCGAGACCAGCGGCGTCAAGCACGGTAATCAGCGCGACAGGAAACTGCTGCGCTGTCGAATGGAAAATGAACGTGAGCAGACCGGTGACGAACGTCAACGCCGGATAACGCCAGTCGCGTATCGCGTTAGGCGGTGAATCGCCGATCAACAGATCGCGGATCACCCCACCGCCGAGCGCCGCGACAAACGAGATCACCATCACACCCAGCAGATCGAGACCGCCGCGCATCGCGCTCACCGCGCCCTCGATTGCGAAAACAACCGTGCCGGCCAGATCGGCCGCGAGAACGAGCGTTTCGACGTTCGGCTTTATTTTTCGTATCGACAATGTCGGCATCGACGCATCACCCCTTCTGTCCACAAGTAGGCGAAAAGGTATAGCGAAATGCGCCGCGCCGGGTGGAAAATTTGCGCGGCCGAATACAGGCACACGCCTCGCGGCGACTATTTCGCGAGACGAGGTCTGCCGAGCCCGCTTTCTTCCCTCGACAGGCAACCCATGGCGCTCAGATGCATAAGCAGGCGGCCTATGGCCTCTTCGATCGACACGCGATCGGTTTCGATCATGACATCGGGGTCGAGCGGCACATCGTACGGCCCCGAAACACCCGTGAAATTGGGTATTTCACCGCGCCGCGCACGCACGTAGAGGCCTTTGACATCACGCGCTTCGCACACCGTCAGCGGCGCATTCACGAACACTTCGACGAAACCGGCGCCGACGATCTCGCGAGCCATGCGCCGATGTTCATGCTCGGGCGAGATCACCGCGGCAATCGCGATGAAGCCCTGTTGCATGAACAACGCCGCGACGTGCGCGATCCGCCGCAGATTTTCGGCGCGATCCTCGGGCGTGAAGCCGAGGCCCGCGGTCAGGCCGCGCCGCAGCACGTCGCCGTCGAGCACGATCGAGGCATGTCCGGCTTCTTTCAGACGCTGATGCAACGCCTCGGCTACGGTCGATTTACCGGCGCCGGACAAACCGGTCATCCAGATGACGGCTCCACGCGTTGCGCTCACGATTTCCGCTCCATCCCGTTGGCCGCTGTCCCGGCATCTGCCCGAGGCGCCCGCTCGCGCCCGCTGACGCTGCCAGCGGGCGCCAACTCCGGTCCCAGACCGTCGAACAAGGGTTGCAGCAACGCCTGCTGCGGTTGCCAGCGCTGCAGCGATGTCTTGTAGAGCGGGCGGCGCACCTGTGCCGCGCTTGCCGTGTTCACCTGCCGCGTGGTCTGGTGAAACGCCAGACAGCGCTCATCCCAGTCGAGTCCGCAATGCGCGAGCAGGCGTCGGACATTCCCTTCGAAATCTTCAATCAGCTCTTCGTATTTCACTTCGATCATCGTGCCCTCGGGTAACACGCGTTGCCAATGGACCATCAACGCGTCGTACGCGCGATAGTAGCGGCCCAGTTCACCGAGATCGTAGCTGAACGGCACGTCATGAAAAATTCGCGCAAAAATCGACAGACAACTTTGCAACGGCGAGCGGCTGCTATGAATGAAGCGCGCATTCGGCAACGCCAGATGAATCAGCCCGACGTTGATGAAATTGAATGGGTATTTGTCGGTGAAACGTGCGTAGCCTGGCGTTGCGGTTTGCATTGCCGGCAGCGACGTCCGTATGCGGTGCAAATAGTCGGCGCCGAGCGTGCGCAATTGCGCGGGGCCGATGCCATGCAAGGCTTCGATATCGATGCGCAAGGGATCGTCGAGATCGCGGCCGATGCAGTTCACCAGCGCCGCGCCGAACTCCGTGCGTTCCCCCGCGCCGAAAACCTGCGGATGACTCGCGAGAATCTGTTCGATCAGTGTCGAACCGGAGCGTGGCATGCCGACGATAAAAATCGGTGCGTCCGACGCATCGCCCAGACCATGCTTGGCCGCCAGCACCTCTGAAGTCAGGAGCTCAGGCAAATGCGCGAACAGGCCGAGCGACGCGGCTTCGTCATAGCGCACGCCGGCACGGTGCAGTGCATTGCCCTTCAGGAAGTGATCGAACGACGCATCGTTGCGGCCCACATCGGACAGCGCCTGGCCATACGCGAAATGAATCTCCGCCTGATTGGCGGGTGTCAGCGAGGCGGCATCGCCGACGAGTTGCTCCAGCGCGGCAAACACCGGATCATCGGCGCCAAGGCGCTTGGACTGCACGAAGTTGCGGTAGTACAGCGGCACCTGCGGAGCGGCCTCGATCGCGCGGCGATAGGCTTCGTGAGACTCGTCGAAACGACCGAGTGCCTGCAGGCAGTTGCCCATGTTGTTGTATGAGCCGTCGGCTTTTGGATTCAGCCGGACTGCTTCACGATACGCGTCTACCGCCTGCTCGAGTCGATGCATCTGTTCGAGCGACCAGCCGAGGCCATGACGCAAATCGGTGTTCCGCGAATCGAGCCCGATCCCTTCGTGATAGCGGATGACGGCTTCGGGAAAACGGTTCAGCGCGGCGAGCGTCGCGGCGAGACGCTCAAGGGCGACGGCGTCGACAGGATCGTGCGCGCGCTGTTTCGAAACATTGGAGTGCGGCCTGGAGGTCGCCGCGAGCGGCACAGGCGTCGCCTTCGGCGCTCCATGCCGATGCGGTCGCAGGCTGTGTATCGTGCTTCATTGACGACCAGGTTTTTGCAGGCTTTGCATCAGGCGGCCCGGCAAAGTGGGATGCGTTCTTCTTCGTCCAGCGTCAGCACAAGCATGGATCTGGATTCAAAGGGAAATTGTCTGACGGGAAAGTATCAGGCGCGCCCTACAGTTACGTTGCGAAAATTTAACCAACTGTTACAGCGCGATGAATCCGTCATAGTTTGAAAGGCTGGCGTAACGGGCGGCCGCTATGGCGTTGGGTTGCGGTGCAGGCGTAACGGAAGCCGGGTGGTAAATCCGGGCCGTAATTTGCGGACACAAATCCTGCTGAACTCCCGGGTGCGCCGTTTTTCTCATTCACATACGAGGGAGAAAATCGTGAGCAGGCTCATTGCATCAATCGCGATGTTGGTCGTGGCGGGAAGTCTCGCCGGGTGCGTGGTCGCGCCAGGATACGACTATGCCTACGCGCAGCCCTATTACCCCGGCTACGGATATGCCTATGGACCGGTGTATGGACCGGCTTACGGCACGGTGGACATCTGGGGCGGTTGGGGTGGGCCGTGCTGTTACTACCATGGAGGTGGCGGGTACTGGCACGGCGGCGGGTGGCATGGCGGAGGTTGGCACGGAGGCGGCGGAGGTTGGCATGGCGGAGGTTGGCACGGAGGAGGAGGCGGCTGGCATGGCGGCGGCGGTGGCTCCCACGGAGGCGGCGGGGGTAGTTCGTGGAGCAGCGGCGGCAATGGGGGGCATGGGCATTGATGCCAATCGGACCACGTATCGAATGACGAGACCATCCTGTATCGCGCGACGTTTTGCAAAGGCACAAACAAAAACGGCGTTGTGATTTCTCACAACGCCGTTTGGTCAAACTTTTTACTGCTTGAATTCTTTGGGGTGGCTGATGGGGCTCGAACCCACGACAACAGGAATCACAATCCTGGACTCTACCAACTGAGCTACAGCCACCACTGACATCTGCTTGACTTGCTAGCAACTCATTGCTGAGAAACTTGGCTCGCCGATGAAGAAACGAGATTATACGAACAAGAATCCCGTTTGCCTAGTCCTTTATTCAAAAATTTCGACGGGCTCACGCAGATGCTGTCTTGCCTCGTCGAAGATGGTCAGATCGCGCGCGGCAAGACGCTTGCTATCGGACAACACGCGACGCCATCCACGTGCACCGGCTTCACCGCGATAGAGACCAAGCGCGTGACGCGTGATCGAACCAAGGTACGTGCCGCGTGCCATTTCAGCCGCGCAATATTCAATCAGCTTCGCCTCGACCTGCTCGCGCGTAAGCGGCGCTTCTGTCGAGCCATAGAAGCGTGCATCGACATCGGCGAGCACATAGGGATTGTGATAAGCCTCGCGCCCAAGCATCACGCCATCGATATGCTGAAGATGCGTTTCGACCTCATCAAGCGTCTTGATACCACCATTGATGATGATCTCCAAATGCGGGAAGTCGCGCTTCAACTGATACGCGTAGTCGTACTTGAGCGGCGGAATCTCGCGGTTCTCTTTCGGGCTCAAGCCCTTGAGAATTGCATTGCGCGCGTGCACGACGAACACGTTGCAACCAGCATCCGCGATCGTGCCAACGAAGTCGCGCACAAAGCCATATTCCTCAACTGCATCGACACCGATCCGGTGCTTGACAGTTACCGGTACTGACACGGCATCGCGCATCGCCTTCACGCAATCGGCGACGAGTTGCGGCTCGTTCATCAGGCAGGCGCCGAACGCACCACGCTGCACACGCTCGGACGGACAACCGCAGTTCAGATTGATCTCGTCATAGCCCCATTGCTCACCGAGCTTAGCCGAGCGCGCAAGGTCGTCAGGCTCACTGCCACCGAGTTGCAAAGCGACCGGCGCCTCTTCGGGCGTAAACGCCAGATGGCGCGGCACATCGCCGTGCAGCAACGCGCCGGTGGTAACCATTTCGGTGTAAAGCCACGTGTGACGCGATATCACGCGATGAAGCGAGCGGCAGTGGCGATCGGTCCAGTCCATCATCGGCGCGACAGAAACGCGGCGTGCACTGGGAGTTTGAGCTGAAGACATGGGGCGGGGGGACGGCTTGAATCAAACCGCAATTTTACCGCAAGTGGCCCGATGCCCCGGAAA
>CABFVV010000172.1_pt1 | contig 12098 bp, 21 predicted proteins | sample 8864751 | NCBI WGS metagenome assembly CABFVV01 (sample SAMEA5735770, study PRJEB23740) | soil metagenome | biome: forest; feature: forest soil; material: soil | place: USA | collected 2013-10-13 | depth 0.1 m | reverse complement strand
GGGAAGGAGGAACCATGGCTACTAAGACCCTGAAGGATTTGTTCATTCATTCGCTATCGGACATTTACAGTGCCGAAAAACAGATGACGAAGTCACTTCCCAAGATGGCGCGGGCAGCGACCAGTCCTGACCTTCGGTCAGCATTCGAGACGCACCTGGAAGAAACGCAAGGCCAGATTGAAAGAATTGACCAAGTGGTCGAAGCCAGCGGAATCAAACTCAAACGCATCAAGTGCGTTGCCATGGAGGGTCTTGTCGAAGAAGGCCAAGAGCAGATTGACGAAATTGAGAAAGGCCCGGTTCTCGACACCGCCCTCATCGCAGCAGCGCAGAAAGTGGAGCACTACGAAATTGCAGCGTACGGTTCGTTAATAGCACTGGCCAAACAGCTTGGCGAAACCACTGCCGTCAAGCTTCTGGCCGAAACGCTCAAGGAAGAAAAGGCTACCGACGACAAGCTAACTTTCCTCGCTATGGAAAAGGTGGCGGCAGAAGCCTTGGGAAACTAGGCCGACTCTACGCCAGGCGGCGGCCAGCGCCGCCTTTGTCAAACTCCAGCTGGATTCTGTCGATTGCGAAATCTGTCGATTGCACTGCGGCGCGGTAGGTACCGACGGTGCAATCAACAGTCTCAAAACGGATATCTCGTTGGCCACTAACCTGGCGGCCCTAGGAGAACTGAATGGACCCTGTCTCGCATGGAATCATTTTCTGGCTGATTATCGGCGGCATCGCTGGCGCGTTGACCGGTCGGATTGTTGACGGCGGCGGCTTCGGCATTCTTGTCGACATCATCGTAGGCATTGTTGGCGCCTTCATCGGAGGATGGCTCGGTGGAGTGCTTGGACTGCACCTGGGTGGCGGCATCATCGGCTCGCTGCTCACGGCACTTCTTGGTGCAGTCATCCTGCTCGCCGTCCTGCGCCTTTTCAGCGGCGGCCGAGGGCGCGCACTTGAGGCCCACACGAGATTGACGCGAGCGACGGCGTGCTAACCCGTTGAGGCAGTTTTTCTTTGGAGAGTGAAAATGGATGTGCCAGTCACCGAGGACCAGATTCGTACGCTCGCTTTCTATCTTTGGGAAAAAGACGGAAGTCCCGACGGGCGTTCCGAAGAATACTGGGAGAAGGCGCGGCAGCAGCTAGGTGCTGGGGGCAACCCGGCAGAGCCAGAAACAGGCAGCGCGTCGTGAGTAGTTGAGCTTCTGGTCGAGGGTTCGACGTGGGTGTCAGCGGATTGTGCTCCGATGACACCCGTCGCAGGCTTCGGAGAGTGCGGCGCTCAATCAAACAGGCGGCTTGCCTGTCCGATGCTCGCAAATCTGCATATTCAGATTCGCCGTTTCCGTTGAACGTCAACGGGCCGCCCGTCTATGTCGGCACATCCGTCGCAGACTTCCATGGCGCCTCCGGAATTACGCGTCCGGCCGTTGGCCAGCGTTCGCAGGCATCGCTCAAAAGGAGCCCGCGTGGAGCGGGCCAAGACTGATGCACCGCAGAGGAGACAACGCGGGCCAAGTCAGTATCGGACTCCGCGGAGCGCCGGCGCAAGCGTAAAAATATAAATAAAAAGAGGGTCGGCTGGTGACCGACGCAGCACGCAGCAGGTGCTTCGGTCTTCAAGCTAGTGCGTCACTGCTCCCGAAAAGGGCTTAGGCTAGGCGCCAGATTGGTCAAAAGACCGATTGCTGGGCGTTTGCTCAATCCGGCACGTAACTTGCGGCTTGCCAGTCAGGCTTTGTCTGCAGGGTTTATGTCCCTCGTCGATTTGAGGGGCGGTGAAAACATTGAGTCCATGTTCGTTTTCTCTGGGAGCTATCACACGAGCGTTCGTTTCAGCAGCAGAAAACCGCAGGAGGACACTATGTTTCGGTCCACCCCAGTTATTGCCAGCAAAACCGTAGGCGGTGAAAAGATTCAGGCAGAGTTTCTCTGCGACACGGGCCGGCTACGAATCATCGGCGGCGTCACAGTGCGAGCAGAATGGTTTCCGCCGCATTCTTGGTTTGCCATTGCATCTGTCGCGGGATACAGCCGATGGGGTACCCGCCCGGACGAGACGGACTTGCTGCGGCTCATTGATAATTTTGTACGGTTACCGGGACAGTCGACTCTACGAGCAGAATCATGATGGTCGCCTTCGTTGATGTTGGCCTTCATCGCCGCCACGGCGTCTGCGACGATATCCTGGAGTAATCCGTACGAAGGACGGACAGTTCGCCATGCGTTATCCGGGACGCGTCGAGCAGGTCGCCAACGAGTCGTTTCAGTATCCACATCTGCCTTTCAGCGATGCCCAGCGCAGACAATACGCCAGGATTGTCTGTCGCGAGTTTTCGCGCCGCTGTACGGCCCAATCGATGGGTCCAAGGGGATTGCGCAGCTTACTGCACAATAAATCTGAGAAATCACGTGAGTATTAGGCGGCGATTGCCAGCAACGTAAGGGATGCGGCGCATGGACGATACCGCTGACGCGAAACAGCTGCTTGCGTGATGCTGGCTAACATAGCTGCTATTTGTGCAGCGCACAAATAGATAATGATTGTCAAGCCGCTAGGAGAGGGTTTACGCTCAGTCGACTTCCCCGCGAGACGACTATGGGCACGCCTGCTCTTCTGGACCGCTACGAACTGCTTGCCGCGTGGCATCGCCTCATTCCGGAGGCGGAACTTGCCGGACAGCACCGATACGAGCTAGACGAACTCGGCGAAGCAATACTGAATCCTTCTCCGTCAGCCAGGCGTCAGATAGTGCTCACTGATGTCTACTGCCACGTAACTGAGCAGATGGGGCATCTTGCCGCCATGTCAGTACCCGTGATTACTCCAGCCCTTGGCATCAGGGTTCCCGATGTTGTCTGGATGCCGTGCCACAGGTGGGAAAGCTTCGACCACGACGACCCCGTACCGTTTGTCCCTGACCTATGCGTCGAAGTGCTTCTCGATAGCGACAGGGCGCATGACATCGACCGCCGGGTAACAAGCTATCTGGAGGGCGGCGCAACCGAAGTCATCGTTGTATGCCACTCCGGACGGGTTGAGTTCTGGGGCGCCGCGGGCCGGCGTCAAACTTCGGTATTCGGAATAGCGCTATCTCTCGACGGCAGGTATTTCGAACAGGAAGGCGGCGTGTCTTAGAGTGCCACCTTGCGAAGTTGATGACTTATCGAGCCAAGGCATGCTTCGGTGATTTCATCTTGGTCGGTCTACCTTTTCGCTGACGTGCCGGAGTCGCCGCCTTGAGGGCATTGTCGCCACTTCGGTCACTGTCATTGAATGTCTCTTGCCGTCCGCTTTGCTACGCTCACGTGCGCGGCTATTGCCACTATTGCTACCTTGGCTAGTCGTGCGTTGTTTCACGGACAAAGCGGAGCACATCGATAGGTGCGAATAGCGGCGCCGGCATTGCGGCAAATCGCGACGCCTTACAACGTCGGCAGTCGTTCAAAGTGGTCGAAGCGGGCGAACGGTGGCGGCACCTCGGTCACCTCAAGCTCGTCGACAAGTGCGGCGGACATACCTTCACTTAACCAGGCGCACATATCTGCAAGCTGCTCAGGCGAGCCCTGAATCATCGCCTCCACGGAGCCGTCCATGCGGTTGCGGACCCAGCCCGTAACGCCCAGCGCATAGGCGCGGCGTACACAGGCTTCCCGATAGCCGACGCCCTGCACGAGGCCGCGCACCTTCACCAGCCGCGTCTCAAGCATCCCATCTTTCTCGTCGTCTTCCATCTGTGTGATTCCAGCGTTGGTTGTCACGATGTCCTGCGCGCCGAACGTCCGTATGAACGCGCTCATTGCGAAGTTGGGAAGCTGTCGCGTCAGCGCTACTCACCGGCTAACGGCGTCCCACCTGCCATGCATCTGCCAAAGTTCTCTTCACGACAGCAGGTTTTTTGCCTGCGCGAAAAATGGAATAACGCAACGCTCAGTGAGAAAAATCTGCGGCGTTCAGCTTTATGGGCTCGTCCGGGGCTCGCAGCATCCTTCGCTCGACGGCCGCCGCAATCCGGCCGTGTCCGTCCGTATAAGCTTTTAGCAAGCGTGCTTCGTTTGCGCCAATGGGCGCCCAGAAATGCCGTTCCAGCGCGTCGCGAGTAATCGAGCATCGCAGTGCACGGCGACAAATGTGTGCGACAAAAATGACTAGCTTTCCGTCGGAGGAAACGCTGGCTTCTGCGGCGAGAGTGCTGTCCATGGTTCATCGGCTTTTTGTTGACCCAACCGCCAGATTGCCCCGGACGGACTCGCGGCAGTACCAGCCTTATCATAAGTCATGAAGCCGAAGGCTCAGAAAATTAACGCGCCCATTCGTTTGGTCGCAGCGTGACCACAGGCACCAGGCTTCCGACTCCAGCCGCCGAATCAAACAGCGCTTAGTATCCGCAACACTGCATTTCCTTCGTCTGTAATCGCGAACCTGGATGTGCCTTGTCCAGAGTCAGCCAGTTGAGCGAAGCCGGCATCGCGAAGTGCCATTACGTCCGGGGTCTCCGCCATCACATCGCAAGGTGCTTGAAGTGGCACCCCAGGAGCGTCGCCAGTTCATGTGCATTCAGGCACTGCACTGCTAGCGCGAGGCTGAAATCAAAATTCCTCTCGGCGCGACTCGCATAGCAGTCTCCTCAAGCGAAGCGGTCGTTAGCACCGGAAGCGACTCAGTTGCCGGCCGTCTGATTGGTGGCAAATGGACGGCGACGATGTCCCGATAGTTACGTCGAGAATCAGTGTATGCCTTCAGGCATCGACACCAGGCTCTCCGGCCACACTCCCTTGCGAATCACAAGGGTGTATCGCAGTCCGCTGCCCCATCCTCATGTTCCAACTCCTCATCCACGATTTTTTCCAGGCTGCGCTTTAGGTGATAGAGCTAGCCCGTTCGATTCCAACTCTCTCGTCCTTCGCGAGCTCCTGGTCGCTGGAGCCGTGTGCACTGAGGCTTGTGGAAAGCAGGTCTGATAGCAGTCCTTCCGCGGGAATAGCATGCGTCTCGGTCGTCGTCCGAAGCATGCGCCCGGAAACGTCGCGAGGCCGAATCGCCGCGAGCGCCGCTGATGACGACCTCCGTTCGCGTTCAACTTCCCTGTGGGGCACGCCACTTGCTCAACCATAGGACCATTCAAACGAAATATGGAGGTTCAAATGACCGAGTCGAATCAACCCACCGCCCCGGCAGCCGGGCCCTTGCCCGTCGCGTCTGACCCGGCCAGTTCCGCCGGTTCATCTCAACAGGGCAACGGCTCTACAGCGAAGTCCGGCGGCAGCGACGGAGACCGAACAACCAGTGCCCGGACGCTGTCCGACGTGAAGGACAAGATTGCCGGCGCACAGGAGGTGGTCAAGACGAAGTACCGAGTCGTAGCTGAATCGACCGACGATTACGTTCATGAGGCTCCGTGGAAAGCGGTCACGATGGCACTCATCGGCGGACTCATCATCGGCATGCTTGCTCGCCGCTAATGCTGATTTAGCTCTATAGGAGAAGAAACATGGACCCGGTCTCACATGGAATCATTTTCTGGCTGATTATCGGAGGCATCGCTGGCGCCTTGGCGGGTCGTATCGTCGACGGCGGCGGCTTCGGCATTGTGGTCGACATCATCGTGGGAATTGTCGGAGCCTTCATAGGAGGCTGGCTTGGCGGGGCGCTGGGTCTGCACCTGGGAAGCGGCATCATCGGCTCACTCATTACGGCGCTGATTGGCGCGGTCATCCTGCTCGCTGTTCTGCGACTTTTCAGCCGAGGCCGGGCGCGTCCACTCTAAAGCCTTCAATTTTTATACGTTGAGCGTAGCGCTTCGGGCGACAAGCACTCGCCCCTGTCGGTCCGGCAGCAAACGCCGGGAAGCATTGCGGGGCACGCCATCTGCATTCACGGACGTGCCCCGTTGTGGATAAAGGGGTGACCGGCTTGTGTCCGTGACGGGATGTAATCACATGTCGTTCGCGAAGCGAAACCTGCCTTTCGGGGGAAAGCGATGAGCCGAATACTCCAGGTGGATAACAAGCCAGATGTTATTGATGCCTTGCGCATCTTCCTGGAGACGGAGGGTCATCACACGGTAACCGCCCTAGATGGCCTGGAAGCCTTTCTTTGAGATTGCGACTGGGCGCCAGCCGGACATCGTCATAACCGACTGGAAGATGCCGCATGTTGACGGGCTTGCGCTGTCCAAGATGCTGCCACATAGCAATCCCCGCGCCGACCTGCCGGTCATTCTCGTGTCGGGCGACCCGCCACCTACAGACGGAAGGGCCACTTTGCGCAACGGTTTCTCCGCAAGCCGGTTTCACTGGAGGAATTGTCGGCGCTGATTAGGCGTCTGCTCACCACCCGACATTAGGTGGCGACGCAGCGCGGGTATCAGCGGGGAGAACGGCCTTGGCGTTCTCCGCTTGAGCGTCGCCGCCCGGCAGAAGCTCGGTAGAAGACGCAGTGACTTCAAAAGGTGCCGGCGTGGTTCGGAAGATGCATCGGATGACTCGAGATGACTGAGTGCGGCTCGACCGTGATGGCATAGGCGAATTCGGGCCCCTCGGTTGGTAGCGAGCGCGAGAAGCCGTAGTCGCCTCTGGATGTCGAGCGTTCCATTGGAGTGGGTTGCGCCCAGTATAGAAAGAGCCGCTCCCCGACGGGGAGCGGCGGGAAATCCCTGAGCGAGGGCGGCTCCGGGAACCTGCGGGTAAAGCGCAACTGACTGTCACCGTATAACGGCATTACCCATGTCACTGCACGGATTCACAGTTGCTCATCGGAAAAAAAACGTCTGCCGCCGCGGTTGCGCTGACGGGTCAAATGATGGCGCCAATTATTGAACAGTATTCTGTGCGCTTCCTGGTCTCGCGTGCCGATGTACTTTTAAACAGGTCAGGTGCCATGGTGCGGGCAAAATCACGGTTGCTCTGTGTTTTTGCTCACATTTCGCCTGAGGAAAGGCCCCACCGGCTGCCTCGGCGCGTAAGCGCTTTCGTTTTGCACGCGGCGGTCGCGTCGGGTCGCGGGTGACGTTAATGCGCTCGGCGACTGTTGCTATTTCGGGGAGTCTTCGTCCTGCAACTCATCATCTTCATCGGTCTGTATCATCGTCGGACCGTCGGTTGCGGGTGGGTCGCTGGCAGGAACGGTGTCCTTGACCGTCGGGTCGATTTTCCCCTCGCTTTTTGGCGAGCCCGGGTTGTGTTCGCTCGTTGAGTTCCGCACTTGCATGCTCCAGAGTCTATTTACAAGATAACGGGCAATTGCTACGCCTTAACCCGCTCGCTGCCGCCAGACGGTGGACCACATCTCTCACTCACAGAGCAATTCCGACCTGGCGTTTTCCCGGCGGCTGGGTCGGCTTATCGAGAGCTACAATGCAGAAGCGCTACCGACAAGCGAGAACAACATGTCCAATCAGGCTGACCTTCAATATGAATTCCTGCAGTCGCTAGCCACGGGAAAGACATTGGCAAACGTCTACCTGATAAACGGAATCAGGCTCAGTGGTTATCTCGTAGCGTTCGACACGTACGCAGTCATGCTGGAATCTGCGTCAGGTCGCCAGCTTGTCTTCAAGCATGCAATCTCTACCGTGATGCCGGGCACAGGTGACCGGGTGACACGGTCAGTTCCCGAAGCGGCAAGCAATCGGGTGACTGCCTCACGCGCCTAACACATGCGCCCGGAATACAGGGGTAACTCTTCACTGCAGGCCCCGGGCCATGCACCTCTCCATTTGCCTCGACCGCATCTGCGCAAACGCGCCGACCCGGCACCGATGCGCATCGTGGCGCTCGCTGGCCTGACCGAATTGTGGTGAACGTAGCGTGGCTCTATCGCACGTCCATTGAAGTTTCATGCAGGTGACCACGTGAAGTACGCGATTCACCCGGTGGCCGGCCGCGTGCCCAGTCACATAAATGTGCTGCTCGCGAAAGCCCAGGTGCCCTACGACCAGGTCGTTGGAAATGTAAGACACCAACAGTGCGTCAGGACGTCGACTCTGGCCCGGGCCAGGGCCAACCTTTCTTTTCGCTGGGCGCATCGCGACGCGCGGCACGCGGGACCTCGCCCATCACCTCGGGCGGAGTCGCCTGACTTCCGGTATCGTGTGACGGTTCGGCCATCTGGTCCCTTTTCACCTTGAGAAGCCCGGTCCCGAACCACGCCACCTTCTTCTGGATGTGAGCGACATACGCGCTCCAGCCTTCAGCGTTGCCATCAAAAAGGTCGTGCTGAACGGTGGACGCCAGCGCATTCCGGTTGAGCTCAGTCTCGAGTAGCTCCTTTGGCCATAAGAAGAACGCGCTGGCGGCGCGTGCGCTGAATTCGGCAACTGTCATCGTTGGCGCAAGCGCCCGGAGGAACGCGAAGTCCTGCAACGAATTCTCTTTCTGCGCGAGCTGCGCCACCGGTGCGTCCGGCCGACTCGTCCTGGCCAGACAGTGCAACGCTTCGAGAATGTCTCCGAGATGAAGCAGCAGTTCTCGTCTATCAAACCGGTCGTCCATTGCGGTATGTCCGTTCATCGTGTCCCTGTTCCGAAACGGGCTGTTTCGGAACAACGCCTCGTCCAGTCGCCCCTTATTCCGGCGAGTCTTCGTCGAACAGCCCATCATCCTCGGACTGCAGGATAGGGGCAGCACTGTCAGGTGCCGGTGAGCCGGTGTCGCTGTTCGGGATATCATCCGCGCGCTTGTCTTCGTCTTTGCGGCCGACACCGCGTTTCTGTTCCTTTGGTTGGTTCGTCATCGCATGCTCCGAAGAGAAAGGCAGTCGCTCAATGCGCCAGCTGCACAGGAGTGCTGCGGGCAGGTTTGGACGGGCGGCGGCCGGCCATCGAGCCATCACTCTGCCCTAAGTGGAGACGGGGCCGCGCAACGAAGTGCTGCAGAACGGCTAACGGCGGTGGCCGCCATTTCGCGGGCAGGTACTCCGCATTCGTTTCTCTGGCTGCCTGTTTCCAAAATTGTACGTCCCGTCCTTCCGGGGCACCAGCTTGTTTCCACCCGGGGTCTGGTCGTTTATCCGATGGCCACGATGAATGAGTGGCCCCGGGCGAGCCCGGCGCGTGGACACATCAAGCCGAATCGAATCGGGGTATGAGTGGGGACCACGGTCAGAAACTGGGTCCGCGGTTGGGCAGATTTGCCGCGGGCGTTATCGTCGTTGTGTCGAAGACCAGCCTCAAAACTAAGCGTATTCGTTATCGAGAGGCAGAAACCGCTTATATCTCGGTTTTCCTATGCTGTATTACGTGCACCTCCATGCGACCGTATGCTGCTAACAGATATCTCGGCTGGCGGACAACAGCATTCCGACGGGAGGCGAACGAGCTCGCGCGGCCATTGTGGTGCAAGCGGGCTGGGCCACGTTCCGGTTTATGTCTATGACTGTTTTGGCCTGGCTGGTTTTGTAACGTTCGACTTTTTGGGGAGGCGGATATGCGCGAAACCAGAACAGGCGAGGCCCGCTTAACTGTCGTCGCTGTTGCCGTTCCGGTCGGCCTGCTTTTACTTCAATCGGCCGTTGCCCAGGAGCCTGGCCCTCGCACAGGACGACATGCAGTCGGTGTGAAAGCCCTTCGGCATATCCAGGCACGCGTCGCTGGGATAGACCCCTTGTACAACACCGTGACCTTGCGCGACATGGCGGGCGAGATGGTCGTGTTTGAAATCAGCCCGGACATCGCTGACGTAAAGAAGTTACAACTCGGGGACACGGTCAATATTGCTTATAGAAACCCAATTCTGACGCACGCAGACAAAGTGGCATCGAATGGCATCCGCGAGCGAATCGAAACCGAAGTCATGCAGCCGGCGTCGAATGGAGAGGTCAATTCGACCCGAAGCGTGGAGTTCGTGGCGACGGTACTGAAAATCGACCGGAAGAACCGCAAGGTCACCCTGCGCGGCCCGACTCAAACACAGGAGTTCGATGTTGCCCGGGTTTATCGCTCGACAGCCTGAGAGTCGGCGATTCTGTTCGCGCGGAATTTATCTCCGCCGTTGCCGCTTCGGTTGTCCGGGTCGCGACAGCACCTCAGTAAGCAGTGTCGCCAGGCAACCATCTCTTCAGCTGAGGGCTCGGACGGTTCGCTCGGCTAGCCGCACCTTAGGCGGTTGCGAAGAGACTTTGCGGATAGCGGGAGCCCACGTCGGGCAAGCGGACCCAGAGCAGTGCGTACTGCCTGTGTCAGGCGAAGCCAATCGTCTTGAGGTTTGGTAACGGCCCGGCTTTTTGGCGCCTGCTGCGTGCAGTTATGCAACTGGGCGGCACTACCATAAGGAAATCTTAAGGTCTCACATGTCAGCTTCGTACTGAAGGAAAGCTACACGGGGGCTGATATGCGGATACTTCTCGGAACCGGATTGGTATGTGGGTTGTTGATTGCAAGTCTTGGTGCTCATGCATTCAGCGGACAACAGTTCGCCAAGGATGCGAAGGTTGGCATCGCGCAGGCGCGCTCTATCGCACTCCGGGCACACCCCGGCAAAATTGTCGATGAGGAACTGGAAAAGGAAGTCGGGGGCAGCGGATTGCGATATTCATTCGTTATCCGCAGGGGACAAGTGAAGCAGGAGGTCGGCGTCGACGCTCAGGATGGGGCAGTCCTTGAAGACAAGGTGGAGAGCTCCAATCCTGATTGATGCAGTGCTGTTAGTAGCTGAAGCTGATTGGCGACGGACGGCAAGTCGTCGCTGCTCGCCCGCGAACCAACAGGTATCAACACGCGAGCCAAGGCAACGCTGCCAACAGGCCGTCACCCGGTGTTTTGCCTTCACCCAACGTGCGAAGGCGCTGCCCGCGAAGCGATACCTGCTTGGCGCGGCAGCGTCATCTGCGCGACTTTACCGACGCGACCAGCAGACAGCTACGACTAGATAGCCGCGCAGTGCGCCCATCCAGACACGCCTGGTCAGCGAGAGCGTCGTTGGCGACAGCTCGTCCAGCGGCGGCATGCGCCACGTACCGCGGTCGTCTTTCGAAAAGCCCGCACTCCGCCAACGTTCGCGACGACGCGTGCAAAACCCGAGCGCTGCGCCGTAGCCGACTGCGGCCAGTAGAGTCCCGCCGTCGAGTACTCCGAGAATCGTTTCGTTCGTGATGTCCGGTTCATCTTCTGCGCGGCAAATCGACCTCGCGAAGGGCCGCCCAGATTCCTTTATTGCGTCGGTACGTTTTTGCGCGGTGCAAATCGAAAAACATCATTTCGGAAGACGCATCATGATGAAACTCGCTGGCTGTGTCCTCTTCGCTTTGAGCGTCGCCCTTGTTAATAACGCGGCCGCTGCTGGCTGCGCGAAGGGAGCGGTGGTCGGAGGCGTTGCCGGGCACGTTGCAGGAAAACACGGCGTGGCTGGGGCGGCGGCCGGATGTGCCGTTGGGCACCACGAGGCCGGTAGGAAGGCGAAGGCCGCAAGTCAGGCTGCTGCCGCGAGTGCAGCCTCTGCAAAGTAGCGTTGTCAGTCGGAATGCTCTGAGTCGGTGCCACAGAGCTCCAGACGGCCGAAACTAACCGGCACGGGAATTGCGCAGAAAAGAGGCGGCGTCGCACCAGCCTGGTTGCAACTAGCCGCTGTGCGTTCAAGGGAGACAGTGATGCGGGTTGCCAAAAAGGGAGTCATGGTTTCGATGCTGATTTTAGGCTTGTTGGGTGCGACGTATGCAATGGGAGCTGGTGGCGGCGGTGAAGGTGGTGGCGCCGGGAGTGCCGGCCAGGGCGGAACCGGAATGGGAACGCCGAACGCGAGTGGCGCTACGGACACGATGTCAGGTGCGTCCGGCGCGAACACCATGGGTAAATCGGACAGCAAGTCGAAAAAACAGATGCAGAAAAAGGGGACGATGGACTCGCCTGCTTCAGGTAGCGACATGAAGAGCGACATGAAGAAGACCTACTAGAGAATAAGCGCTGGCAAAGGAGTATCGGGGAGTCTTCCGGGGGCGGGCCAGGTATCGGCAAGGTTTGATGTGCAGACTCACGAAGGTTGGATGGACTTTATCCTGCGCCCGTAGCCGCTCGATTTCTTCGGGATATCCCAGCCCCCACGGGAGCGGTTGCTATTCGTGTGGCATTGCCTCGGCACCCCTCCGGTGACCACGATGAAACGGGC
>CABFVV010000171.1_pt1 | contig 12144 bp, 13 predicted proteins | sample 8864751 | NCBI WGS metagenome assembly CABFVV01 (sample SAMEA5735770, study PRJEB23740) | soil metagenome | biome: forest; feature: forest soil; material: soil | place: USA | collected 2013-10-13 | depth 0.1 m | reverse complement strand
GCGCTGGTAACATCCATCAGAGTCGACTGCGGTTCACTATATATAGCTTGCTGTTAACCTAACAGCAGTTAACTTGTGATCGCATATCTGTGTCTGTGTTTTTTTTTTTTCAAGCAGAAGACGGCATACGAGATGTAGAGAGGTCTCGTGGGCTCGGAGATGTGTATAAGAGACAGGAACCAGCCCGCCGAGCGTATTCACATAGCCGGCCTGCGAGTAGACAAAAAACACGCCCACCGCGACGATGATGATCGGCACCATCAACGGCAGCATCAGCAGTGTGCGCAGATAGCGCATGATCCAATGCGTGCCGTTCTGAATCGCATAGGCGGCGCACACGCCGAGCGGCGTCGCGAGCAGTGCGGCGCAAATCGAGGCGGTCAGCGTGGTGCGCGCGGCGTCGATCCACGCAGGGTTGTCGAAGAACGAGTGATACCAGCGCAGCGAATAGGCGGGCGGGGGGAAGGTCATGAAGCGCGTGTCGGAGAACGACAGCGGCACGACGATCAGCACCGGCACCATGAGGAACAGCAGGATCAACACGACCGCCGCGCCGAGGATAATCCGTCCGAACGAGAGCTTTGTCATTTCGCGCCCAGGGTCTTTTCGAGTGGCACCACACGGCTCGCGGCGTAGAAAATCGCGAACACGCAGATCAGCAGCACGACGCTCACCGCGCTCGCCGCGCCCCAGCTGTTATAGATCTCGACGTTGCGGCTCACCACCATCGACACCATGATTGACTTGCCGCCGCCCATCAACTCAGGCGTGATGTAGAAGCCGAGACACAGCACGAACACGAGGGTGACGCCGGCGAACACGCCGCTCATCGAAAGCGGCAGGAACACGCGCATGAACACATGCAGCGGCGAGCCGCCCAGACTCGCGCCCGCCTGCGAGAGATTCGGCGGAATCTTCTGCATGGCCGAATAGAGCGGCAGCACCATGAACGGCAGCAGGATATGAACCATCGCGATGATCGTGCCGAACTGGTTGTAGGCGAGTTGCACCGGCCGGTCGATCAGGCCTGAGGCGATCAAGGCCTTGTTGACGAGTCCCGTGCGCTGCAGCAACACGAGCCACGCATAAGTGCGCACGAGTACGCTGGTCCAGAAGGGCAGGATGACCATGCCGAGGACAAGCGCGCTCAGCTTCGGTGACAGCGAGGCCGCGAAGTAGGCCACCGGATAGCCGAGCACCAGCGTGATGACGGTGACGATGATGCTCAGTTTGAACGTCAGCAGAAAGGTTTCGAGGTAGGCGCCCGAGAACATGCGCCGATAGTTCTCGAGCGTGAAACCGTCGTGATAGATCGACTGCCACGACAGCCAGGCGAGCGGCACGACGAGCAGCACGACGATCACGAGGAGCGCCGGCGCCATCAGGAGAAGCATCGTGCGATCTTCGCGCCGCTGGTAGCGCGCGGCAGGATCGGACTCGGTGGCCTGCATCAATGTGGGTCCTTGGAGCATCCGTTTGGCGGTCGTCATCATGCACCTACGGCGTCGAGAAACTGATACCACGCGGCGACGAGCCTCACACCCGGCGCGCGCAGCGAATGAAAAGGCACGGGCCGCAAACCAGGCGCGCCGAGCAGCGAAAGCTCGGGCGTCTCACCGAGGGCGAGCGCGGCGGCATGCTGTCCGAGCAGACTGGCCATCGCGACACCTGCTCCGTTATACCCCAGACAGAAGGTCGTGGCATCGTCGCTGCGCCCGACATGCGGCAGCGAATTGAACGTCATGCCGACATAGCCCGACCAGCGATACGCCACGCGCACGCCAGCGAGATCGGGAAAGAGCGCGACCATCGCCCGCTGCAGCGCATCGAAGCCGGTCATCTGGCCTTCCTTGCCGAATGCGTCGCGGCCGCCGAACAGCATGCGGCCGTCCACCTTGCGGAACCACTTCATCATGCGCCGCGTTTCCGTGTAGCTGCGGCGTTCGACCATCAGGCGCGCGTCGAGATCGGCGGGCAAGCGCTCGGTGGCGATCATCGCGCTGCGGAACGGCACGAGTTCGCGCTGATACGGCGAGGTGGCCGGCGTGAGGTCCGAATAGGCATTGGTCGCAACGATCACCTGCTTCGCACGCACCGCACCGCCTGGCGTGCGCAACGTCACGTGCGTATCGCCGGGCGCGCGGTGCATCTGCAATACCGGCGTCGATTCGTAAATCGGCACGCCGCGCAGCGTCATACCGCGCGCGAGTCCGCGCACGTATTCGAGCGGCAGGATCGTGCCGGCATCGGCGCTCAGCACGCCGCCGACGAAACCCTTCGACCCCGTCTCGTGCTCGACTTCGGCGCGCGATTGCACGGTCATCGACGTATCGCCGAGCTTCGTGCGCACCCAGTCGGCTTCGGCACAGATCGCCGCGAGCGCGCGCTCGGTGTGCGCGCAGCGCAGGCTGCCCGTATGCTCGAAGCGGGCCCGTGTGAGGCCGAACTCGTCGACCAGCGATTCGACGACCCGCACGCCTTCATGCGCAAGCCGGTGCATGCGCTTCGCAATATCGAGGCCATGCAACTGGTCGATCGTGGGAAACGACAGTCTGAATTTCGACGACACGACACCGCCATTGCGCCCACTTGCGCCCCAGCCGACGACGTTCGCGTCGAGCACGGCGCAACCGACGCCGCGTTTTTGCAGCGCATAGGCTGCGGCGAGGCCTGAGTAGCCCGCGCCGATCACCGCGACTTCGACGTCGAGATCGCGCGCGCGCGGCGCGCCGGCGCTAACGGCCGCGCCCGCATCGGGCGATGCGGCAGCGAGCGCTTGCCAGAGCGAGTCGGGCAGGGACGAGGGACGTGCCGTCGGCGCGAGCATCGGCTCAGGCGGCGAGGCGCGCTTCGGCTTCGACGGCGTCCGCGAGCTCGGCGAGCGTCGGGAACGTGAACGTCGGCGTCGTGACAGCCTCGGGCACCGGCGTGGCGCCGAAGCCCCGCTTGCCCTGACGGCGCTCGATCCAGCAGGTCGCGTAGCCGAGTTCCGTGGCGACGCCGATGTCGTGGTACTGGCTTTGCGCGGTGTGCAGGATCTCACCGAACTTGTAGCCGAATGCCGCCTGACGGCCGCGGTTGTATGCGAAGAATTGCGGATCGGGCTTGGCGACGCCGGTTTCGTCGCAGCAGACGGTGTCGTCGAACGGATCGCCAAGCGTGTGCGCGTAGGCCGACAGCGCGACGCGGTCCGCATTGGTCATGGCAACCAGGCGGAAGTGTTTGCGCAGACGCTTGAGCGCGGCGACCGAGTCCGCGAAGGCAGGCCATTCGAGCACGTCGCGCTGGAAGGCGGCGGCCGATTGCGCGTCGTCGGGCAGACCGAGTTCCTTCGCCAGCGACAGGTAGACGTTTGCCATTTCGTGGCTCGAGCGGCCCGGATGGGTCGCACGGCCGCGCATATACGGCTCGAAGATCTGGTCGTCGGTCAGGTCCTTCGCGGCCGGCCCGCCGAGGCGTCGCACGGAGGCGAGCACGCCGCGCTCGAAGTCGATGAGTGTGCCGACGACGTCGAACGTCAGGACCTTGAAATCGGTGAGCTTCATGAAATCATCCTTTTGCAGTTTGCTGTGAAAACGGGAGGGGGGTGCCCCAAGCATGGGCGGCTAAAAAATGAGTGGAGTCAGGCGGGCACGACGATCGTGTCCTGCGGATCGAGAACGACGCTCATCGGCGCGCCCGGTTCCGGAATGCGCCGGCGCGCGTCGTGGCCGCCGGGCTGCCTGAGGCTGATGGCGGTGCCGTCGGCGAGCGTTGCGAACACGCGCAGGCTTTCGCCCTGGTACAGCACCTCGGTGACGTGGCACGACAAACGATTCACGCCCTCGCGCCGATCGCCGCCGTCGATTACGAGCTTCTCGGTCTGCACTGCGAGCAACAGCTTGTCGCCGCGCGGCAGCGGGTGCGCGGTGCGCAGAACCGTATCGCCGAGGCGCACGGCATCGTCGCCGGCGCGCGTCACGGCGAGCAGCGTCGCCTCACCGATGAAGCTCGCCACGAACGCGTCGCACGGCCGGTCGTACAGCCGCTCAGGCGTGTCGATCTGCACGAGCCGGCCGTTCTTCAGCACGGCCACGCGGTCGCTCATGGTGAGGGCCTCGCGCTGATCGTGCGTCACATAGACGATCGTCGCGCCGAGCTTGCGATGCAGCCGCCGCAGCTCAATCTGCATGGTTTCCCGCAGTTGCTTGTCGAGTGCGGAGAGCGGCTCGTCCATCAGAATCAGTTGCGGCTCGAAGACCATCGCGCGGGCGAGCGCCACCCGCTGGCGCTGGCCGCCGGACAGTTGGCCGATGCCGCGGCTCTCGTAGCCCGAGAGTTCGACCATCGCGAGTGCATCGGCGACCTTCTTCGCCCACGTCGCTTTGGGCTGACGGCGCGCTCGCAGTGGAAACGCCACGTTCTCGCCGACGCTCATGTGCGGAAAGAGCGCGTAGTTCTGAAAGACGATCCCGATGTCCCGTTTATGCGGCGGCGCAAATGTAATGTCGCGCTCGCCGACCCAGACCGCACCCGAGCTCGGCTGCACGAAGCCGCCGAGAATGCCGAGCAGGGTGGTCTTGCCCGACCCCGACGGACCGAGCAGCGAGACGAATTCGCCGGGGGCGATGTCGAGCGACACGTCATCGAGCGCCACTACCGGGCCATAACGTTTCGCTGCCGATCGGATCGAAACACCTGTTTTCGCTCGTGCGTCCATTGCGTCCTGTCTCGCTGTAGAGGCCTGCGTTAGGGAAAATATAGGCCGCGTCATTATTGACGGCAATTCCCAAATTGTTGGATAAGGCATAACATCAGGTCATGCCTAACCTTCGCAAAAAACTGCCGAGCGCCAATGCGCTGTTCGTGTTCGAAGCTGCCGCGCGCTGCGGCAACTTCACGCGCGCGGCGCAGGAGTTATATGTGAGTCAGCCCGCGGTGAGCCGCATGCTGGCGCGCATGGAAGACCATCTCGGCGTGCGTCTTTTCGAGCGCGTGCGTGGTGGGATCGAGCTGACGGAGAACGGCAAAATCCTCTACCGGAAGATCTCGGAAGGCTTCAATGGCATAGAAGGCGCGATACGTGAGATCGAGGCGCGTGCGACGGGCATCGAGTCCGTCACGCTGTCGGTGTCCACCGCGTTCACGACACACTGGCTGATGCCGCGCATGAGCCGGCTAAACCAGGCGTTTCCGAATGTCGATTTGCGGTTTCAGCTTATCTCGGGGCGAATCGGCGGGCCGCTCGTCGATGTCGATCTCGGCATGCGCTTTTTGCGCGAGGACGAGATCGGCGAGAACAGTGTGCTCGTGATGCCGGAAACGCTACTGCCGGTGTGCAACCGGCGCTATCACGAGACGGCCGCGACGCAGACGGGCCGCGAGCACGGCGACACCGTGATCGTGATGGACGATGGCGAGCGCGGCTGGCATGAGCGTTTTGCCACATTCGCGGCACACGGGCGGCACGTAGCGAGCATGCTGAGTTTCAACGACTACGCCATCGTCGTACAGGCGGCGCTGCTGGGGCAGGGAGTCGCCCTCGGCTGGCTTAACGTCGTGTCGCATTGGCTTCTCGAGGGCGCGCTGCTGCCGGCGGAGGAAGAACTGATCGTGACGAACCGGCGCTGCTGTCTGGTGTGGCCGGAGAATCGGCCGTTGCGGTCGGTTGCAGCGGATGTGCGCGACTGGATCATCGAGGAAACGCGTGCCGATGTGCGGGCTGTCGACCGCAATTATCCGAAGCTGGGACTGCGCCGTTTGCTGGCGGAGGCGGGCCTCGTGATCGGGCCGGGCCAGGATGAGGGGCGAAGGGTCAGAGCAACCGCGCCTTGATCGCGCGGCGGAACGTCCGCCGCTCGTTTTTCCAGCCGGCCCTGATTTCCAGGGCCGAACTTCCCGACACAATCAGGCCAGATCGCGTCCGCCGGTTTCTTCGAGCATCATCACGGCACCGAGCGAAATGACGACGCACGCGATCATGTACCATGCCGGCGCCATCGTATTGCCCGTCACCTTGATGAGCCACGCGACGACGAGTTGCGCCGTGCCGCCGAACACCGACACCGCCACGGCATACGCGCTTGCCAGATAGCCTGCGCGCACATGTTTCGGGAAGTTCTCCGGCATGAGCGCATACGCAGGCGCCGAACCCATCGTGTAGAAGAACATCAGAAGGACGATCAGGCCGGTGACGACGGGCAGCGTCGGAAACTGGTTCATCAGCCAGAACGCGGGATACAGCAGCGCGATCAGCACCACGCGGCCAAACACGGTCAGCGGCTTTCTACGGCCCATGCGGTCCGACAGCGCGCCCCAGATCGGGCACATGAGCAGCGAGACGCAGGCCGCGCCAATCGAGACCAGCATCGACAGCTTGGGCGGCATCTTCAGATACTGAATCGAGTAGGTCGGGATGTAGTACATCAGCACGTAGGTCGCGACCGTCATGCCCATGATCGCGAAGACGGTCAAAAACCATTTGCGCACGAGGGCCGGTTCGAAGCGCGAGTGCTCCGTTTTGACGGGCTCGTCGTCCACGATATGCCGGCGCAGATACACGCCCACGGGCATGATCAGCGTGCCGGCCAGAAACGGAACGCGCCATCCCCAATCGAGCAGTTCCGGACCGGTCAAATGATAGGTGAGCAACGCAGCCATGCCCGAGCCGAGCAGCGCAGCCGCGCCCTGGCTCGCCAGTTGCCAGCTTGCGCGAAAGCCTCGGCCTTTTGCGGAACCCGTTTCCAGCAGCGTCGCGGTGGCCGCGCCAAACTCGCCGCCCTGCGCAAAACCCTGCACGAGGCGCGCTATCACGATCAACGCGGGCGCGGCAATGCCGATCGTCTCGTAGGTCGGCGCGAGACCGATCGCTGCGGAGCCGACGGCCATCAGGAGGATCGTCAGCGTGAGCGCGGCCCGGCGCCCGCGCTTGTCCGCGTAATGGCCGAGCACGAAGCCGCCGACGGGCCTCGCCACGAAGCCGATCGCGAACGCAGACAACGCCAGCAGCGTCGACACGACGGGATCCTGCGACGGAAAGAAAAGCTTTGCGATGGTCAGCGCGAAAAAGCTGTAGACCGTGAAATCGAAGAACTCGAGCAGATTGCCGATGACGGCCGCCACGACAATGCGGGTCTGCGAAACCGCAATCGTGCCGGACGACGTAAGAGGCTGGGTTGACATGGTTTAGGTCCTCACCGTAGGTGTATTTATGATGGTTCCGTCTGCGCTTTCTGATGCGCGCTTAGACTTTCGACGCGAGAAACCGCTCGACCAGCCGCGTCCAGAATGCGGCGCCGACGGTCAGGTTGTCGTCGTTGAAGTCGTACTTCGCGTTGTGCAGCATGGGCGTGTCCCGGCCATTGCCCACGCGCAGGAAGCAGCCCGGCTTCTCTTGCAGGTAATAGGCGAAGTCCTCGCTGCCCGCGATCGGACCAAAGCCGTCGACCACGCGTTCGTCGCCCACCAGTTCGCGTGCGACCTGTAACGCGAATTCAGTCTCCTGCGCGCTGTTGACGAGCACCGGATAGCCCGGCACATAGTCGATATCGACGCTGGCGCCGTGCGCTTGCGCATGCGCGTTGGCGAGCGCACGGATGCGTGCTTCGAGCAGCTTGCGAACGTCGGGGTCGAACGAGCGCACGCTCAGTTGAAGGCGCGCCGTTTCGGGGATCACATTGGGCGCGTGTCCCGCATTGAACGCACCGATCGTGACCACGGCAGGTTGCATGGGATCGATATTGCGCGACACGACGGTCTGCAGCGCCGTCACGAGCCCTGCGCCGATCACGAGCGGATCGGTGGCGAGATGGGGACGGGCAGCGTGACCGCCGCGGCCGTGGATCGTGATGTCGACGGTATCGCATGCGGCCATGAACGGGCCGCTGCGGAACATGAACGTGCCCGCCGGTGCGCCCGGATGGTTGTGCAGGCCGAAGATGGCCTCGCAGGGGAAGCGCTCGAACAGACCGTCGGCGATCATGCGTTGCGCACCACTATCCGTGCCGATTTCCTCGGCGGGCTGGAAGACGAGATGGACGGTTCCGTCAAAGCGGCGCGTGCGCGCCAGATGCCGCGCTGCGCCAAGGACCATCGCCGTGTGACCGTCGTGACCGCATGCGTGCATCTTGCCCGGGTGAACGCTGGAATAGGGCAGGCCCGTGGCCTCGGTGATGGGGAGGGCGTCCATATCGGCGCGTACCGCAACGGCCCGCGCCCCCGTTCCCGACTTCAGCGATGCGACCATGCCCGTTCCGCCCAGGCCGCGTGTTACTTCGTAGCCCCAACTTTCGAGCGCTTCGGCGACAAGATCCGATGTCTGGAATTCCTGGTAAGCCAGTTCAGGGTGCTGGTGCAAACGATGACGAATGCCGCGTAGTTCATCGTTCAGATCGCTGGTTTCGTCGAGCGTGCAAAAGTGCTGGGTATTGGGCATTTGGATTGACGTGCGTATAGAAAGCGAAGCGTCAGTATTTCGCTGCAAAAACGCGCGATCAATGACGTCTTCCGGTCGATAATGTTGACTTCAATGTCAACAGTCCAGAAAACATGTCAACCGACACCGATATCCCTCAGACAGGCGCCCTGAATCCGCGCAGCCTCCGCTATCTGCATGAAATCGCCGTGCATGGTGGCGTGCGGGCGGCGGCGGATGCGCTCGGCATCAATGCGTCGGTGATCAGCCGGCAGGTGACGCAACTGGAGCGCGCGCACGGTGTAGCGCTGCTCGAGCGGCAGGGCCGGCGCGTGACGCTCACGGAAATCGGCCTGAGTCTCGTCGATCACTTTCGTGAAAGCCGGCGCCGCGACGCGGAGATGCTGGTGCAACTGGAGGATTATCGGGGGCTGCGGCGCGGACGGATCGGCATTGGGTGCGGCGAGGGATTCGTCGGCAATCTGATGGCGATCGTGCTCGAGCGTTTTAGCGCGCAGTTTCCGGATATCGTCGTCGATCTGCATACGGGCGCGACGTCCGAAATTATCGCGATGGTTCGCAACGATGAGGTGGATCTTGGCTTATGCGCGGGCGGGGCGAAGGACCCGGCGATACGTTCGCGCACGTTTCGCGCCGCGCCGTTCTGCGCGTTCGTGAGTCCGCGTCATCCGTTGGCGGGACTGCAGCGTATCCGCTTCGAGCAGCTTGCCGATGCCCGCCTGATTTTCATGCCGCCGCGTTTCGGCGTTCAACAGTATGTCGACTCGATCATTCGCGCAGAGCGGCTCAGCCTGACGCCGGCTTACCGGTGCGATATGTTCGCTGCGGCGCAGGCGATTGCGGCGGCGGGTCTCGGCGTCGCGTTCATGTCGACCGATGCCGCGCGGCAATATCTCGACACGGGCAAACTCGTTGCGCTTGAGATCGATCATCCGATTGCACGCGACTTCAGCAGCCAGGTGATACGCCGGGTTGGCAGGCGTTTGTCGCCTGCGGCGGAGTTTTTGTGGAAGCAGTTGGTGGGGGCGATGCAAAGAGGCTGGGCTGCTGGGGCTGGGGAAGGTTGATGAACGGCGGGAGGGATTTGGTGGGTGTCATTGGTAGTGCTTCTATAATTTGACATAAGATAAATTATCAACAATTAAGTGACTGGTTAAATAAAAAAGTTAAGGTCTCCCGGCTCTTTCTGTTTGGTTTTTGTATGTTTTATGTAAGGTGTGCGTGGGCACGTCCGGGGCGTGCCTTCTTCAATCTCTTACAAGAAAAGCATCATGAAATATCCAAACCTCCGATATGGCAACCCACGCGAAATGGCGTACTACGCACAAGGCCGCAGCCTCAAAGAGCTAGCGCGTGAATTACGTCGATCCGAGCGCAGCGTGCGCGACTGGTTGTCCGGCCGGGAACGCGTACCCTGGTGGGTGCCCGAGCTTTTGAGGCTCCGCGACATGGAGCATGACCTCCGCCTCCGCCAAATGAATATAGGTCGCCTTGCGCCGCCCCTCGGCGTCGTCGGCGAACCCCCTTCAAACGTCTCGCGGCTACGCCCGCTGATTGGCGACAACCTCGCCACCGAATCCAGATCAACCCAGCCGGCGGCAGACGACCAGGAAGTGTCGCCGCGTTTCGCCTGACCTTGCATCAACTATTTATCGTATGTACAATAAATCGCATGGGATCGAATTCGACCCGGCCAAAGACCAGATCAATCGCAGCAAACATGGCGTTTCACTCGCTCTCGCCGAAGGTTTTGAATGGGACAGCGCACTTGACGCGCTCGACGACCGATATGCGTATGGAGAGCCACGCTTCATCGCTTACGGCCTGATTGGCGATCGCGTCTACTGTCTGGTTTATACATTGCGTGGCGAAACGCTACGAGTTATCAGCCTTCGCAAGGCAAACAAACGTGAGGTGAATGATTATGTTGAGCAAACGCACGATCGTGATGCCGACTGATGAGGAAGACGCGGCGATCAATCGCGGCATTGCGGCAGATCCCGATGCGCGCGAGCTGAGCACCGAAGAAATCCGGCGTATGCGCCCTGCGCGTGAAACGCTTCCGCAGCGGATCGGCGAAGGTGCCGCGGCCGAGCTGTTGAAGCGCCGCGGCCGGCCACCGGCCGACGTGACCAAGGTCGCGACGAGCGTTCGCTACGATCGCGATGTGCTCGACGCTTTCCGCTCGACCGGCGAAGGTTGGCAGACACGGATGAACGACGCCCTGCGCGACTACGCCAAGTCGCACGGCATGATGTAACGAAAGCCCGCTTCGGCGGGCTTTTTTCTGGTCCTCTACTCTTCAGGTCATGATTGCTATTCAGACTCCGCGTTGCTGTCCCAGATGCGGCCAGACAAAAATCGCGGAACTGGATTTCCATCGGAAGGGGTCTGGCTACGCCTCTTACTGCAAGCCCTGCGTAACTCTATGTCAGGCGGAATGGCGAGCGAAGAACCGCGCACGTACCAATACGACCGCGCGGCGCAGTTATGAGAAAAACCCGGATGCGAAACGGCGCTACGCCCAGAAGAACAAGGAGAAGTTCAACGCGGCAAAAAGAGAGCGTACCCGCCGCAGATACGAAGAAAAAAGACTTACCAATCCCGATCTGCCCATTCGATTTCGCAATGGCACAGCGAAGCTGAACGAAACCAGGGTGTTATTGATACGCCAGCGATTGGCGGAGGGAGAATCAGTTGCTTCGCTGGCGCGTGCATTCGGAGTACACGTCGTGACCATCTATGCAATCAAAAAAGGTGAAACCTGGAAAGACGCTATCTGACGAGTGCGGCGACGCTAGGGGCACTACCTGAACCGATTATGTTCGGCGTCTTGTAAGCAGGTCTGCCACGCCTGCACGGGTGGCAATTTCCCAGATATATCCTCGGGAATAATCGACGCCCACCCGCCGATGAAGCACGGTGCGCAAACGGCCGTTCGTCCAGTGATCAGCGTCTATGCCGTGCACTCGGGGCGACTCTTTGACTGTTGCGGCAACCCACGCCAGCGTTTGATCATTGATGGTCAGGCGCTTCTTTTCCATGCGTAGCTTCGGTGGTCGCATCCTGTGGTCCAGTCCGAGCTTCCCGACGACAGTTCTCACATGTCCGCTCGAGTGGTAGACCCCGAATTTCTCCTTGATCAGCTTTTGAATATCCCCGTTTCGCCAGAGTTCGGTTTCATACCCGTGGGCCATGGGGCTGCCCTCCAATGTCGCCCGTAACCACTTAAGGGCTTCGGGGCCAAGTGTGGCACTGCGCCCGGATGCCTTGATCTGCTCAACAGCCTCAATGCCATCAGCAACTACCATTGATTTGTATTTTGTGATGGTGCGCACGCTGATATTGAGAAGTTTCGCGACGTGCTCGACGCTGTCCCCATCCAGCAGCATTTTGGCAGCAATCTTCCGGCGCGCGGCATAGACGTCGCTCTGTGGTTTCTGAGCGGTAGCAGACGACGCCTTTTCTGAAGTTGAATAGGTGAGTCGGTATGCGAGGCCATAACCCCGAACAAGGTGGCCAACATGCGAAGGTGAAAACTGGACGCCGAGACGCCGCAAGATCAATTCGCGCAGTTGGCTAATGGTCCAGGTCGGCCCCGGATGAGATACGGTCAAGTCTGGTGTATGAGCGGTTGATGACCGGCGACGTCAGGCGGCGAGTTTCTGCTGACCGGGTTGATCGTCTTGCACCGGTTCTCCGTCCTTGAAGGCAATGCCTTCCAGCAACAG
>CABFVV010000170.1_pt1 | contig 12300 bp, 10 predicted proteins | sample 8864751 | NCBI WGS metagenome assembly CABFVV01 (sample SAMEA5735770, study PRJEB23740) | soil metagenome | biome: forest; feature: forest soil; material: soil | place: USA | collected 2013-10-13 | depth 0.1 m | reverse complement strand
TCTCCCGATCAAAATGACGTCCATCGAACAACTCCTTCAGGCTCTTCAGTTTGGTCATCACCGGTTATCAGTTCGTTTTGCTCCAACAACTCTAACCGATTCGCCGATCCTATTTGCACCAGAACCGCATTGGGCACGGGGTGCGGCGCGTGGATCGGCGGCTTGATGCTGAGCAGTTCGCCGACGGGACAGATCGAGGGATATGGGACCGTGGGATGGGTGGCGGTCGCCGTCGCGTTGATCGGGGTGCTTTGGGTTTCCCGGGTTCGAGGGGCGCAAAGTACAGTGCCGCCGCCAGGTGTATTCAGGGGCGACACAGTAGGAGGAGGATGACGTTCACGCACGCCGACGCAGCCTGAAACACCGCGTCGGCGCGCGCTGCCTTCAAGCTTCCTCTACCCCCAACCCAACCAGCGGATGCGTTTCCCGCTTCCACGGCGAGCTCAGAAAATGGCGGACGCGTTCCGAGCGCACTTCCGCAAGCGTCGCCGGCGCCCAGCGGCTCTTGCGATCCTTGTCGATCAAGTGCGCCCTCACGCCTTCGCAGAAGTCGCCTTCCTCGATCACCCGCTTGACGATGCCCAGCTCCATCCGGAAGCACTCCGCCAAGGTCATCTGCCGGCCGCGCAGGAGTGCCTCGCGTGTGACATACAGCATCGTGGGCGAGTGTCCAACCATCGCGTCATAAGCAGACTGCAGCCACTGTTTCACCTCACGCGCAGGCTCGCGCTCCAGATCGTGGCGCAATGTCGCGACGATCCGCTCGATGCTCGACCGCCGGTCGAAATGCCGCAGGATCAACTGGGTAAACGGCCCCAATGCAGCATGCGGGATGATGTTGCACGGCGGCTCGAACACGCCGCGCAATGCAGCCATCAAGTCTCCCCCGTGCGACATGCGCTGCAGGCGCTCTTCGAAGGTGGCAAGCCACTCGGCCGGCACGCACAGATCCGCGAGTTGCAGGCGCAATGCGTCGGCGCCGGATAGCGTCACGCCGGTGAGCCCGACATACAACTCGACCTCCGCCGGCATCACGCTCAGGAAACGCGTCGCACCGACGTCAGGCAGAAAGCCGATGCGCGTCTCCGGCATCGCAATCTTGCTGCGCTCCGTGACGATACGCAGCCGCGCCGCCTGACCGAGCCCCATGCCTCCGCCCATCGAGATACCGTCGAGCAAGGCGACCACCGGCTTCGGAAAATTGTGCAGCGCGTAGTCGAGCCGGTATTCGTCGACGAAGAACGCAAGCCAGCGGCTGTCGCCATTCTTCGCGAGCCGGTGCACCTCGCGCACGTCGCCGCCGGCGCAAAAGCCCTTGGTGCCCGCACCTTTCAGCACGAGCGCAACGATGCCGTCGTCGGTACGGCAATGTTCGACCAGTACGGCAAGCTCGCGCACCATCGCGTGCGATAGCGCATTGAGCGCGGCCGGCCGGTTCAGCGTGATGATCGCCACGCGGTTGACGACGCGAAACAGAATCTCGCGCTCCGCTTCGACGCCCGTATCGACCGCGACGCTCTGCAAGGCGCTCATCGATGCGTCTCCTGCCCGGCGTTAGCGGCCGGCTCAGCTTGCGTCACCTGCCAGCGTGGCGCGCGCTTCTCGAGAAACGCATTGACGCCTTCGCGCTGATCGGCGCCGTCGAACAGATCGACAAATCGTTCCCGCTCCACCGCCAACGCCGCCGCACGCGGCACGCCGTTGCGGCCCTGGTGAATCAGCGTCTTGCTGAAGCTGACCGCTTGCGGGCTGAGGCTCGCGACACGCGCTGCCATCGTCAACGCGGCCTCGCGCGCGGCGCCCTTTTCCACCACTTCTTCGACGAGACCGATACGCAATGCGGTCGCAGCGTCGACGCGTTCGCCGGTCAGGATCATCCGCTTGGCCCAGCCTTCGCCGACCAGCCACGGCAGTGTCTGCGTGCCGCAGCCGCATGACAATAGACCCACCGCCGTTTCGGGCAACGCCAGCAACGCGTGTTGCTCGGCGATGCGGATATCGCAGGCCAGCGCACATTCGAGCCCACCGCCCATCGCATAACCGTTGATCGCTGCGATCACCACTGGCCGTGCGTTCTGCAGGGTCTCGAACGCCGCGCCAAAGCGCGTCGCCGCCGTGCGCGCGACTTCGCGATTGCCATCGGCGAACGTGTTCAGATCGGCGCCCGCGCTGAAGAACTTCGGGCCGTCGCCCGTGATCACGATAGCCCGCACGCGCGCTTCGCCGTTCAGACGCTCCACCGTCTGCTGCAATTGCAGCAAACCGTCCGGTGTGAACGCGTTCGCGGGCGGCCGCTTGAGCGTCAGCAGCGCAACGGCGCCGTCGTGTGCGTAGTCGAGTTCGATCATTACTCGTCTCCGTCCTTGCTGTCCTTGCCGTCCTTGCGATAGAGCTTGATCACCGCCGAGAAGTCCAGACGTCCTGCGCCCTTCGTGCTCATCGTCTGATAAAGCTGTTGAGCCAGAGCGCCGAGATACACCGGTTGACGAGCGAATTTTGCGGCGTCGGTGGCGAGCCCCAGGTCCTTAAGCATCAGATCGGTGCCGAAGCCGCCGGTATAGCCGCGCGTGGACGGCGCGGTTTCGATCACGCCGGGCATCGGGTTATACGTGTCCGAACTCCAGCAGCGGCCGGTCGAGGTATTAATGATGCCGCCCAGCACTTTCGGGTCGATGCCGAGCGCCTCGCCCAATGACATCGCCTCGGCCACGCCCGCCATCGTGATGCCGAGCACGAGGTTATTGCAGATCTTCGCCACCTGACCGGTGCCGGTGTCGCCGCAATGCACGATGTTCTTGCCCATCGCCGACAACACCGGTTTGACCTGCTCATACGTATCCGCGCTGCCGCCGACCATGAAGGTCAAGGTGCCCGCCGCCGCGCCCCCGGTGCCGCCCGAGACGGGCGCGTCGACGAAGGTATTACCGCGTTGCTCGGCAAGTTCGGCAAACGCCTTCACACTCGCGGGATCGATGGTGCTCGAATCGATGATCGTCACGCCTTCCGCGATGCCGGCGAAAACGCCGTCATCCGCTATCAGCACGCTGCGCACGTGAGTGGCAGCGGGCAGCATCGTCACCACACATTCGACGTCTGTCACCGCGGCCTTCGGCGAACTTGCGGCTTTGGCGCCCGCATCGACGAGTGCCTGCACCGCTTGCGCATTGAGATCGAATACATTGACCGCGTGACCCGCCTTCAGCAGGTTGAGCGCCATCGGTGCGCCCATGTTGCCGAGTCCGATAAAGCCTATTTTCATGATGTCATTTCCCATGCAAAACAATGGACCTTAGGCCTCAGCGCAGGCTGATGGTCGTGTTGACACCGTCGTTGACGGTATCGTCGTCGAACCAGCGGGCGGTAACCGTCTTGGTCTGCGTGTAGAACTGCACGACCTGCTTGCCGTACGGCCCGAGATCGCCGAGTTTCGAGCCGCGCGAGCCGGTAAAACTGAAGAACGGCACGGGCACCGGAATCGGAATATTGATGCCGACCTGGCCGATATCGATCTCGCTCTGGAATTTGCGCGCCGCCGCGCCGCTTTGCGTGAAAAGACCCACGCCGTTGCCGAACGGATTGCTATTGACGAGCGCGATCGCGTCATCGAGCGTGGCGGTATTCAGTACCACCAGAACCGGGCCGAAGATTTCCTGACGATAGATCTCCATCTCCGTGGTGACGTCCGCGAAGACCGTCGGGCCGATGAAGTTGCCTTGCTCGTAGCCCGGCACCTTCACATCGCGGCCGTCGAGCGCCAGCGTTGCGCCCTCTTTCACGCCTGTTTCGATCAAGCCGAGAATGCGCTGCTTCGCGGCACGTGAGATGACCGGGCCGACGTCCGTACCCGGCTCATTACCGGCGTTGACCTTCAGCGTCTTCGCCTTCGCCACCAGATCGGGCAGCCATTGCTGCGCCGCGCCGACCAGCACGACCACCGAGGTTGCCATGCAACGCTGTCCCGCTGCGCCAAACCCTGCGCCAGCGAGAGCATTCAAGGTCTGCTCGCGATTCGCATCGGGTAGCACCACCGCGTGATTCTTTGCGCCCATCATCGATTGCACGCGTTTGCCGTGTTCGCTACCAAGGCGATAAACGTGCGTGCCGACCGCGGTCGAGCCGACGAAGGAAATTGCCTTCACCAGATCGTGCGTGCAGAGCGCATCGACCACGTTCTTGCCGCCATGCACGACATTCAGAACACCCTTCGGCACACCGGCTTCGAGCGCCAGTTCAACCAGTTGCATCGTCGACAGCGGATCCTGCTCGGAAGGCTTCAGCACGAACGTATTGCCGCAGACGATCGCCATCGGGAACATCCACAAGGGGATCATGGCGGGGAAATTGAACCGCGGGATGCCGGCGCATACGCCGATCGGCTGCCGAAACGTGTAGGTCCCCACGCCGCCCGCCACATTCTCGGCGAACTCACCTTGCTGCAAGGTGCCGATCGAGCAGGCATGTTCGACCACTTCGAGCCCGCGGAAGATATCGCCTTCCGCGTCGGGGATCGTCTTGCCCTGCTCTGCGCTCAGTGTCTTGGCAATACGCGGCGAATGCTCGCGAATCAGCGCCTGGAACTTCAGCATGATGCGCATGCGCGCGCCGATCGGCGTGTCCTTCCACGTCTTGAACGCGGTGTGCGCGGAGCGGATCGCTTCGTTCACTTCATCGGCGGTGGCGAACGGCACGCGTGCGAGCACCTCTTGCGTGGCCGGGTTGACGATGTCGCGCCATTCGGTGGTTTTGGATTCGACGAACTCGCCGTTGATCAGCAGTTTGACGGTGGCGGCCTTGTTCGATGCAGTTGCGCTCATGCTGGAACTCCTGTGCAGTGACCGCGTGGCGGCCGGACAGTGATGTGGAATAAAAAGAATCAATGCAGAATCAACGCAGATCCGGGAAGTCCTCTTCCCAATACTCGCCCGGCAGGCGCGCGGGTTCGGCCTCGCGCTCCATTTCGCGGCGCCGCAATTCGACGCGGCGAATCTTGCCGGAGATGGTTTTCGGCAGCTCGCTGAATTGCAGGCGGCGAATCCGCTTGTACGGTGCGAGTTTTTCGCGCGAGAACGCGAAGACCGCGCGCGCGAGTTCGGGGCTGGCTTCATACCCTTGGCGCACGGTGACGAACGCTTTGGGCACCGCCAGGCGCAATGCATCGGCGCTCGGCACCACAGCGGCTTCGCCGATCGCTTCGTGTTCGATCAGCACGCTTTCGAGTTCGAAGGGGCTCAGCCGGTAATCGGACGATTTGAAAACGTCATCGGCGCGGCCGACGTAGACGTAGTAGCCATCATCACGACGCAACGCGACGTCGGAGGTGTGGTAGAACCCGTTGCGCATGGCTTGCGCCGTGGCGTTGGCGTTGTTCGCGTAGCCGGTCATCAAACCGAGCGGACGTTCGGCCAGAGGCAGCGATATTTCGCCTTCGGTGACGGGTTGATCGTCGGCGTCGAGGAGCTCGATTTTGTAGCCCGGCAGCGGACGGCCCATCGAACCCGGCACAACCGGTTGCCCCGGCGGGTTGCCGATCTGGCAGGTCGTTTCGGTCTGACCGAAACCGTCGCGTATCGTGATACCCCACGCATGCTTGACGCGCTCAATGATCTCCGGATTCAACGGCTCGCCCGCGCCGACGATCTCGCGCAGCTTCACCGGATAGTCGGTGAGATGCTCCTGCACGAGCATGCGCCAGACGGTCGGCGGTGCACACAGCGTGGTGACGTTGAAACGCACCAGCACGTCAAGGGTGTCTTTCGGCACGAAGCGCGGAAAGTTGAAAACGAACACGCAGGCCTGCGCATTCCACGGCGCGTAGAAGCAGCTCCACGCGTGCTTGGCCCAGCCCGGCGAACTGATGTTCCAATGGATGTCATTCGGTTGCAGGCCGATCCAGTACATGGTCGACAGATGGCCGATCGGGTAACTCTGATGCGTATGCTCGACCAGCTTCGGCTTCGAAGTCGTGCCCGAGGTGAAGTACAGCAGCATCGGATCGGTGGCCTGCGTGACGCCGTCGGGCGTGAATTGCGGCGATGCGTCATAGGCCGCGGCCAGATCGATCCAGCCGTCGCGCGGCGTGCCGACCGAGATGCGCGTGAGCGGCACGTCGAGTGCATCGAACTTGGCGAGCTCCGCGCTGTCGACCACCACGAACTGCGCGCCGCCAATCTGCACACGGTCGCGCACGTCGTCGGCGGAAAGCTGGGTGGTGGCCGGCAGCACGATCGCGCCGAGCTTCATGGCGGCGAGCATCACGTCCCAGAGTTCGACGCGGTTCGGCAGCATCAGCAGCAAGCGGTCGCCGCGCCCCACGCCGAGGCCGCGCAGGAAATTTGCCATGCGCGACGAGCGCTCCGACATCTGCGCGTAGGAGAGGGGCAAGCCGTCGCTGGCCGGATCGTCGACGATCCACAGCGCCGGGTTGTCGTTATCTCGCGCGATCACGTCGAAGTAGTCGAGCGCCCAGTTGAACTGGCCCGGCGTCGGCCACGCGAATTCGCGGTAGGCGCGCTCGTAGTCGGTTCGATGGCGCAATAACAGGTCGCGCGCTTCGAGAAAGCCCTTCGCTGCAGTCATCGTCGTCTCCAATCCCATGCTGTTGGCGCGGTATGCGCTCTGATTTTTGCCTGTGGATTTGCCTTGTCGGCAGGCTATTTTGCGCTCAAACGCCGTCTCACTTGCGTTTAAACATGCCGCGCGATAACCATCCGCTGCACTTCGCTGGTTCCTTCGTAAATCTGCGTGATGCGGGCGTCGCGATAGTGGCGTTCCACCGCGTAGTCCTCGAGATAGCCGTAGCCGCCGTGAATCTGGATCGCATTCGAACAGATCTCTTCGGCGAGTTCCGACGCAAACAGCTTGGCTTGTGACGCCTCGGACAAACACGGCTTGCCCTCCGTGCGCAGACGCGCTGCGTGGTGCACGAGCAGACGCGCGGCGTTCAGGCGGGTCGCCATATCGGCGAGCATATTGGCGATGGTCTGGTGGTCCTTCAGCGCCTTGCCGAACTGCACGCGTTCGTTCGCATAGAGGCGCGCGGCATCGAATGCAGCCCGCGCGATGCCGACCGCCTGTGCCGCAATACCGATGCGCCCGCCCTCGAGATTCGACAACGCAATGCGCAGGCCTTCGCCCGGTTCGCCGAGCAGATTGGCCTCGGGCACCGCGCAATCGTCGAACGAGATCGGGCAGGTGTCCGAGGCGCGAATGCCGAGCTTGTGCTCGGGCTTGCCGACGTTGAAGCCCGGCGTATCGGTCGGCACGATGAAGGCTGACAGGCCGCGCTTGCCGCGGTCGGGATCGGTGACGGCAAACACGATCGCGATGCTGGCGCGCGCGGCGTTTGTTACGAACTGCTTGTTGCCGTTGAGAATCCATTTGCCGTCGCGCAGCACCGCACGGGTGCGCAGATTGTTCGCCTCAGAGCCGGCTTGCGGCTCGGTCAGGCAGAACGCGCCGATGCGGCGGCCCGTGGCGAGGTCTTGCAGATAGCGGTCCTTTTGCGCGTCCGTGCCGAAGTTCAGGATCGGCCCGCAGCCGACCGAGTTGTGCACGCTCATCAGCGTGGCGCAGGCGGCGCAGCCCGCAGCGATCTCCTCGAGGGCGAGCGCGTAGGCCACGTAGTCCGTATAGGAACCACCCCACTCGGACGGCACGATCATCCCGAGAAAGCCCAGCTCACCCATTTGCGTCACGACTTCGGAGGGCAGTTTCGCGTCGCGATCCCACTGTCCGGCGTACGGCGCGAGACGTTCGGTGGCGAAGTCGCGGGCGGCGTCGCGGATCATCCGCTGTTCGTCGGTGTAGAAGCTATCCATGGCTCGATCCTGTTGTATGCATCGCGTCGCGGCGACGAGGCGCTGCTCGTCATTTGCGACTCATCGCAGGGGGATGACCGGCCTCGCCGTGGTGTCTCCGGGACGAGGCTTCCCGCGATCGGTTCAGGCCAAGTGTAGGGAAGCTACTGGACAGGTTCGATGCTCAGCCCGATCATTCTGATTGAGCGCATTTGCCATACCGGTATCATTCAAACCCGATTCAAACCACCTTTTCAAAGGCTTAGCGAATCGCCCCAAGGAAAATGTTGAGCGCATTTGCCAGAGAACCATGAAAAACATGAAAAACGCCAAGGACGACAAAGGCACGATTTCCGTCAGTCTCGTCGAGGAGGCCCTGACGCTGGCGCGAGCGCGTGGGTTCGAGGCGCTGCCGCTCGCCGAAGCCGCCGGCATCGCGGCAACGATGCTGACGTCGCCGAAAAGCCGGGTCTCGTCGGCGCAGTACGGCGCGCTGTGGGCCGGCATCGCCCGCGCGCTGGACGACGAGTTCTTCGGCCAGGACTCGCACCGCATGAAAAGCGGCAGCTTCGTCGCAATGACCCAGACGGCGCTGAGCGCGCGTAACGGCGCGCAAGCGCTCGCGCGGGCGGTCGGTTTCATGCGGCTCGTACTCGACGATCTTGGCGCAGAGATCGAAACGGATGCGCAGCGCGTGCGCTTGCGGTTTGTCGAACGCGAAGGCGCGAGGCCGCCGGCCATGTTCGCTTATGCGACCTACTTCATCGTTGTTTACGGCCTGCTGTGCTGGCTGGTCGGGCGGCGCATTCCGCTGATCGAGGCGCGCTTTCGCTGCGCCGAACCGCCTGCCGCGCATGAATACCGCCTGATGTTCTGCGACGACATGGCGTTCGATCAAACCGAGTCGTACGTCGACCTGTCGCCGGCATTTCTCGAACTGCCGGTGATCCAGACCACGAAGTCGGTCAAGCCGTTCCTGCGCGATGCGCCCGGCAGCTTCATCGTCAAATACCGCAATCCCGGCTCGCTTGCCGCTCGCGTGCGCAAGATGCTGCGCGCGCTGCCGATGGCCGGCTGGCCGGCCGCCGACCAGATGGCGCTGCGCCTGCACGTCGCCGAAGCGACGATGCGGCGGCGTTTGAAACAGGAAGGCTATACCTATCAGTCGATCAAGGACGACTTGCGGCGCGACATCGCAATCGGCGAACTACAGGACACCGATCGCACGATCGCCGACATCGCCACCGCCGTGGGTTTTGCGGAACCGAGCGCGTTTCATCGCGCGTTTCGCAAGTGGACCGGGATGCGGCCGACCGACTACCGGCCGGCGCGCGCGGATTTCACGCGCCGCGCGGAATCGGACTAAGCTGTAAGGAGCAGGCCAGCCTTTTTTTGGGGTATCGGCCCGCGCCGGTCGATACCCGTCGGCATGGCGCGGCAGCCGTCAGCGATGAGCACGTATCCGCGCCTCCCGTTCCGGCAGTCTGGTCCGCGCTTTGCGCTTATCCGTGGCGGAGTCGTGGGCCGGTTGATGCGCGGCATGACCGCGTTCGGCGTACTGTTGGCGCTCGGGTTTGCATTGTGTGAAAACGCACCGCGGGTTGGCGTCGCCGAGGCCGCCGGCGCGCCGAATAGCGTTGTCGTGATCCCGGTGAACGGCGCAATCAGTCCGGCCAGCGCCGACTTCATCGTGCGCAGCCTGCAGCGCGCCGCCGACGAACACGCGCAACTCGCCGTGCTGCAACTCGATACGCCCGGCGGACTGGATACGTCGATGCGGCAGATCATCAAGGCGATTCTGGGCTCGCCGGTGCCGGTCGCCACCTTTATCGCCCCGAGTGGCGCGCGAGCGGCGAGCGCCGGCACCTATATCATCTACGCCAGCCATATTGCGGCGATGGCGCCGGGCACCAATCTGGGTGCCGCGACGCCGATTCAGATGGGTATCGGCGGTGCGGAACCGCCTGCGGGCGGCGGCGGTATGCCCGGATTACCCGGCACGGGAGCCGGCGGCGGCGCACCAAAGAACGGGCCCGGAACGCCTGCCTCGGGGGATTCGGCGAACCCAGCGGCGCCAGCGAATTCTGCCAACTCAGCCAGCTCAGCGACCCCGGCGAGCGCCGGCAACGCCGCCAGCGCCGCCCTTCCGCTCGACACCCAATCCACCGAACTGCGCAAGCAGGTCCACGACGCGGCCGCCTACATCCGCGGCCTCGCGCAGATGCGCGGACGCAACGCCGACTGGGCCGAGCGCGCCGTGCGCGAAGCCGTCAGCCTGTCGGCCAGCGAAGCGCTCGCGCAGCACGTGGTCGATCTGAACGCGCGCGACATTCCCGACCTGCTGCGCCAGGTGGACGGCCGCACCATCAACACGAGCCAAGGCGACGTCAAACTCAGCACCGCCAACGCATCGGTAGTCACGCTCGAAGCCGACTGGCGCAGCCAGTTCCTCGCGGTGATCACCGATCCGAACGTGGCGCTGGTTCTTCTGATGATCGGCATGTACGGCCTCTTCTTCGAGTTCGCCAATCCCGGCTTCGTGCTGCCGGGCGTGGTCGGCGCCATCAGTCTGTTGATGGGTCTCTTCGCGATGCAGATGCTGCCGGTCAACTACGTCGGACTCGGCCTGATCTTTCTCGGCATCGCATTCCTGATCGGCGAGGCGTTTCTGCCGACCTTCGGCTCACTCGGTTTCGGCGGCATAGTCGCGTTCGTGATCGGCTCGTTGATGCTGATCGATACCGACGTGCCCGGTTATGGCATTCCGCTGCCCCTGATCGCGGCCGTGACCGTGTTCAGCGTCGTGTTTGTGTTCGGCGTGTCGAGACTCGCCCTGCGGGCGCGCAGCCGGCCCGTGGTGACGGGCTCGGAAGGGCTGATCGGCAGTCTCGGCGTCGTGCTCGACGGCGGCCTGTCGCCGGACGGCGGTCCGCTGCAGGGGGACGCAACAGCAGACGCAGCAGCGGGCGGCGGCACGCTGGCCGGCTGGGCGCAGGTGCATGGTGAACGCTGGCGGGTGTCCAGCACGGCCCCGGTCGCGGCCGGTCACACGGTGCGCGTCACCGCGCGCCGCGGACTGACGCTGACCGTGGTGCCCGCGGAAGCACAACAACAAGGGGAACGCTCATGATCGGTTTCACATTCGGCTTCAGCAGCATTCTGATTCTGCTGGTGGCCGCACTGATTGCTTCATCGATACGGATTTTTCGCGAGTACGAACGCGGCGTGGTGTTCATGCTCGGGCGCTTCTGGAAGGTCAAGGGACCGGGTCTCGTACTGATCATCCCGATCGTGCAGCAGGTGGTGCGCATGGATCTGCGCACCGTCGTGTTCGACGTGCCGCCGCAAGACGTGATTACGCGCGACAACGTGTCGGTGAAGGTCAACGCGGTGGTGTATTTCCGCGTCGTCGATCCGGAAAAGGCGGTGATCCAGGTGGCGCGTTATTTCGAGGCGACCAGCCAGTTATCGCAAACCACACTGCGCGCGGTGCTCGGCAAGCACGAACTCGATGACCTGCTGGCGGCTCGCGAGCAACTGAACGCCGATATCCAGAAGGTGCTCGATGCACAAACCGACGCGTGGGGCATCAAGGTGGCGATCGTCGAGATCAAGCATGTGGACATCAACGAAACGATGATCCGCGCGATCGCCCGTCAGGCCGAAGCCGAGCGCGAACGGCGCGCCAAGGTGATTCATGCGGAAGGCGAATTGCAGGCCTCGCAGCATCTGCTGGAGGCGGCGCAGACGCTGTCGAAACAACCGCAGGCCATGCAGTTGCGTTACCTGCAAACCCTCACGACGATCGCCGCCGACAAGAATTCGACGATCGTTTTCCCACTGCCGATCGATCTGCTGAGCGCGGTGCTGGATCGCTTCAGCAAGCCGTCGGCCTCCTGAACCGGGGGACGCGCCGCTTCACTTTAGCCCGCTTTGGATCACGGGGTGAAATGGTGCATTGCCTGCAATCGACTTACTCGGAATGACCATGAAATTTAAAATTTAGGGGTCGTTTTTAACCGCTCCATAGGAGCCAATCATGAAAATCGCTTCTCTAGTTGGACTCGGCGCGCTGTTAGCCGCCATGAGTGTAAGCAGCGCGTTTGCACAGACTTCGCGACCTTACGACCCGTCGGCGCCGCTAACGCGCGCCCAGGTGAAAGCCGATCTGGCCGCCTGGCGCGCCGCCGGCTACGATCCGCTCGACTGGATCGACTATCCGGACAACGCGCAACGCGCGGGCCGCATCGTCGCCGCGCGGCGGGCCCAGCAGATGAATGGGAGCACGGCGCAGTAATCAGTCTCAACCTGGCCTTGAAGCGGCAGGCCGGACTGCTCGCGACTGCAAAGGTCGCAGGCGGCGCCGGCCTTGTATACCCTGCACGTCCACGCATGAATCGCCTGCCGCGCTCTTTTCCCCTCCTGCGCCTTCTACCTGCATTTTTACGGCTGGCTTCTGGCCGAATCGTTTCAATTCACGCCGCCCCGCCAGGCTCCGCCTGTC
>CABFVV010000106.1_pt2 | contig 12453 bp, 8 predicted proteins | sample 8864751 | NCBI WGS metagenome assembly CABFVV01 (sample SAMEA5735770, study PRJEB23740) | soil metagenome | biome: forest; feature: forest soil; material: soil | place: USA | collected 2013-10-13 | depth 0.1 m | reverse complement strand
CGCTGACCATGTGCTCAAAACAACCTGCCTGTAACCAGCGTTGGGTCTGCTGATACACCAATTCCCAAGGTGGGAAATCATTGGGCAGCATCCTCCACGGTGCGCCGGCCCGAGCCATCCAGCGCAACGCATCGAACATGTCGCGCAGTTCGTATTTGCGCTGCGGCGCGGTGACGTCCATCAGCGTCAGATAGGGTGCCGCGAAGCTCCATTCTTCGTCCGACACATCGGTCGGATACCCTTTGCGGTCTGCTCTTTTCATCCCGCCAGGATACCAGGTCTCACACAAGGTGCCTAACACGCTCTAGGCGCATCGAAAAAATCAAAAAATACGAGTCACCCAATCCACAATTTTCGTGACTATGAACATTGAGTATCATAAGTAATGCTAATAAGCCCCCCGTTCTTACCGCCGATACCAGGTCACGAAATGGATTCCGCCGAAGCGGGAAACACTATCGTCCCGGATCACGATGTGTGTGCCGCTGGTATGCAGGAATGCGCACCAGGAAACGGCGCATATCCGGTCAGCTACAACCTTGGCTGGCATGGCGGCACGCACCTCATTGCACCTCGCGATGCACACGGCACCGCTGCTCCGGTGCGTGCTATCGCTAACGGAACAATCGTTTATGCGCGACAGACCGACGCGAGTGAAAAGCCGGCTTTGTCATACCGTAATGTGCGGACAGACGACGGTTGTGTAGTGATCAAGCATTCGACGGAGATCGGCGACGGTGACAGTGCAAAGGTGAGTTTCTTCTCGATCTACATGCATTTGCAAACGGTCATATCGTCGCTGGTCGCGGGTAGGAAAGTCTATCGGAAGGATGTAATCGGCATCGCGGGGCAGGTATATGGGCAGACCGGTCAGATACATTTCGAAATCGTTTGCAATCAGGCGGACCTTGAAAAACTGATCGGACGCAACACGGGGCCGCTCACGGTGGCAACCGGCCGCAAAGACGCTATTTACGGGGACATCTGGTTCAGGGTGCCGAAAGGGATCCCGGTGTTCGAAAATCGCGAGCCGCATCCGTATCGATTAGATGACAGAGAGCCGCCACCCTGCGCCATCATCACGCCACAAGCAGCGCGTACGACCGAACAGGATTACGTGATTCGGATGCGATATCAAAGAGGCGAATGCACGCTGACCACGTTCCGTAAAGATGACGATGGACAGTATGTCGTGTTCGCCTCACAGGCGTGCGATAGTGGCTATGAATATGGGCTATACAGGGAGGCCAACCGGCTGAGCGCGAAATACGTCGAGTTGAATCAATCGATGGGATGCGCCTATGCGGTGGTGCCGACGCCATGCACAATCTACGAAATACTGCGCTTCGGGCGTACCGTAGGTACTGACGCGCTGCCTGCCGGCGGAAAATTCGGTCACTGGCGAAAGATCACGACACCCGAAGCGGTCGGATGGGTCAATTTGAACTTTGCCGGCATCGGCGTCTATAGCGATGCAGACTTCCCGCATTGGGCCGGTTGGGGTCTCATTGACGACGATACGATGGCGAAAAGTTTATGCGGTTCGCCAACGATTAGACGCTGGCTCGATGTGAACGGAGATGGTCACGTCTCGCACACTGAAGCGGCGCAAGGCCTTCATATCGACGCGGTGCGTACGCGGTTGTCGAAAGCGATCTGCAAATTTCCGATCGAATGGTCTAGGAACGAGGACTTCATCGACCGCCGCTGGGGGTGGCTCAAGGAGTCGAGTGAAAGCTTACCTGTGGCGTTGCCTGCGAACGACTTCGTTTTGCTGAAGGCTCATATACAAGCTTTAGCGTTTTGGGAGGAAATCCACGACCCACATCTCCCGCGCGCCGGCCAATGTTGGCACCTTCCGCCCAAGGCTTTTATAGAACATTTCAGGAAATGTGGATGGCTGAGCGCAAGCGAACTTTCCCAATGTCTGCCTAGGACATCGCTCTCCGGAAACATACCGTGGAACGTCGCCTTCGAGCGCGGAAGTACGCATGCAAAACCGATAAATCTCATCTACCGAAAGTTTCTGAATGAAAGCAGGATTCGGCTAGTTCATTTCCTTGCTCAGACGCATATAGAGACAGATGTTCTTCGCACGATGGTGGAGGACTCGACGGGCTATGGCTGCGCTTACGGGCCCTTCTATGGCCGCGGATATCTCCAACTAACGTGGCCGTTCAACTACGATGCGTACAGACGATATCGGGGCGTCCCCAATCACGCGGTATCGGCATATGTGGACCCGCGAATCACTTCGACGTCAACGCATGTCTGGGCGGACGGCGCTGCAGCGCAGCGATGGTCGTCTCGATTCGATCCGCACATCGTTGCCGCCGATCCCATTCATGCTGCTGAATCAGCGGCGATGTACTGGTTAGGGAAGACGTTTCGTGGCAAGCACAACATCAATCGCGCGGCGGATCTTGGCACGTCGCCGGCCGTAGTGGGCTTCATCAGCTGGCTTGTCAATGGAGGCGGGAACGGATATGCGAACCGCCAACAGTTTGCCCCGCTTCTTGCCGAAGTATTGCTGGACCAGCCACGCAGGGCAGATAGTGGACCTCTCCGCTACCCGCCTTTGTTACCGCCCGGCAGTCCTGTGCTTTGCAGCACTTTTCCGCCTGCTGCGGTACCTTCGACCCAAACTGTAACGATTACCTATGTTGCACAAAAGCCTTAGTTTTCTGATTTTTTTCGCAGCGATACCTGCATTTGCTGACGGACTTCCGTCCTTGCCTCAGAAATGGGCCAACTTGCATTACGGTGCTTGCTATCGTTCAATTGAATTAGGTATGGCGGCGGTGTATGGGCCCGCCTATGCAACCGACGACAACGTGTTGAGCACGACAGTTAAATACGTTACCGGCGAAATGCTGCTGACCCAAGACCAAACAACGGGTACCAATTCGCCGAGGACGATCTTCGAGAAACGCAATCGGAATCGGTGGTGCGTCGTCTTGACATCACCGCCTGTAGCCAGCATTGAAGCGATTCCAAGTCGCGGGAGATCTGCGCGGCCGGCACAATGGGTCACGCTTACCCAAGCGGCGCCCGGGTTCTCCGAAACGAAGGTCGTTTACTCGTGGAGCCGGGCAAACGTGCTTTATCTTCCTTCGAAGTGTTATCGCGTTACTAGGACAAAGACCACCGAGTTTGATTGCAAAGACGCGTACAACTGAAATGTCGCGGCGTGCATGCCGACGTCAAGGCGGCACGCTTCGCAACCCACATTAGGCGTCTTGCGGCGGCCACACACCCCGCCGCACCATTCCGGCGTTCTCAACACTCCACAATATTCACCGCCAACCCACCGCGCGACGTTTCCTTGTACTTCGTTTTCATATCCGCGCCGGTCTGCATCATCGTCTTGATCACAGAGTCCAGCGACACGTAGTGAGTACCGTCACCGCGCAGCGCCATTCGTGCCGCATTCACCGCTTTCACCGAGCCCATCGCATTGCGCTCGATACACGGAATCTGCACCATCCCGCCGACCGGATCGCACGTCAGCCCGAGGTTGTGCTCCATGCCGATCTCGGCAGCATTCTCGACTTGCTCAGGCGTGCCGCCCATCACCGCCGCGAGCGCACCCGCGGCCATCGAGCAGGCCACGCCCACTTCACCCTGGCATCCCACTTCCGCGCCTGAAATCGACGCGTTCAGCTTGTACAGAATGCCGATTGCCGCCGCCGTCATCAGGAAGTCGATCACACCCTGCTCGTTCGAGCCCGGCATGAAGCGCGTGTAGTAATGCAGCACCGCGGGAATGATGCCGGCCGCGCCATTGGTCGGTGCCGTGACCACGCGCCCGCCCGCAGCGTTCTCTTCATTCACTGCGATGGCATAGAGATTGATCCAGTCGACCATCGACAGCGGATCGCGCAGCGCCAGCTCAGGATTGCTCGACAGCGCACGATACAACTGCGGCGCGCGGCGCTTTACATGGAACGGACCGGGCAAGTTACCGTCCGCATCCGGATTGTTGATACCGCAGCCGCGCGACACGCACGACTGCATCACATTCCAGATCTTCAGCAGACCCGCACGCGTTTCTTCTTCCGTGTGCCAGACGCGTTCGTTTTCCCACATCAATTGCGCGATGCTCTTGCCGGTCGATTTGCACAGCGCGAGCAATTCGTTGCCGCTGCGGAACGAATGCGGCAATTGTTCGACCGCGCTCAGCACCTTCGTGTTCGGCGCGCCCGCCGTCACCACAAAACCGCCACCGACCGACAGATACGTCGACTCACGCAGCGTCTCGCCTTGCGCATCGAACGCGCGCAGCTTCAGCCCGTTCGGATGCTCGGACAGCGCCTGGCGATAAAACGAAATGTGATCTTTCTGGACGAACGGCACGTCGTGCGTGCCGAGCAAAGCGAGCTTGCGCGACGCCTTCACCGCTTCGAGTCGCTGTGCGATCGTATCCGGATCCACCGTGTCGGGTGCATCGCCCATCAGGCCGAGCATCACGCCGCGATCGGTGCCGTGACCCTTGCCGGTCGCGCCGAGTGACCCATACAGATCCACTTTCACAGATGCCGTCGCGCCAAGCAGCCCGTCGCGTTCGAGCCCTTGCGCGAACATCAGCGCCGCACGCATCGGCCCGACCGTATGCGAACTGGACGGACCAATGCCGATTTTGAAGAGGTCGAACACGCTGACTGCCATTTACTGCTCCCTGCTGATAAAAGTTAGTTTAGCGCGCCGGCAGCGGTAAGCACACGGCGAGCCATGCGGGCGGCGTCGGTGCGAGCTGCAGCGCGATCGGCGTATAGCGTCCGTCGAGACGCGCCGCCAGGTGAAACAGTTCCGTCGCGTTTTTCGGATCCCATTGACCCGAATAGCCGGGCAAACCGGCCTCGCGACGTTTGGCATCGAACGGAACGTTCGAATGCACGAATTCTTCATGCGTTTTGCTGCCATCCGCGTACGGCGTGAGCCAGTTCAGCGCGCCTTGTAACGACGCGCCGTTCGCACCCTTTTCCGGCAACCAGTTGCGGTTGTGGCGGCGCGCGGCGAGCGCGGCGGTCACGAGCGGCTGTAGGTCGTAGGTGACGTAGTGCAGCGCGTCGCGCTCGCCGAAGTCGAACGTCGAGCCGTCCGGCGCAATGTTGTCGCCGATATGCTCGTCGAACAGGCGCTGCGCCGCGTTGATCATCTTGCGGTTATCCAGCGTAAACGCGGCCATCGAGATCAGCTTGATCCGGTGGCTTTGCCAGTTGTTCTTGAACGTGCCCGTGAGCGGCCGCGGCTGCGCGTCGATCTGCGCGATATAGCCGCTCGCGAGCTTCGTCAGGAACGCCATCGAAGCATTGCGCGTCTTCACCGGCAACGCGCTCGCGGTCATGTCGTAGGCGAGGATCAGGCCCTCAAAATGGGTTTCGTCGATCGGATTGAAACTGGGTTGATAAGTCGTGACCCACGCATACAGCAGGCGGTCGACCAGTTTCAGATAACGGTCGTCACTGGTCGCGCGCCAGGCGAGCGCGGCGTCGCGCAGCAGATCCAGATCCTTCTCCGCCTCGACGCTTTGATCGTAGATGCCCTCGTGCGGCAACGTGCCTTCGGTATGCAGTTTCGCCAGCGCATGCGGCGGGTCGTTCAGATGTGCCAGTACATTGCTCACCAGCGCCTTGACGCCTGGGTCTGCATTCGTGCGCTCGCTGGTTTGCAGCGCGGGCGCCGCGCAAAAATTCATTGCGGCCTGCGCCTGTCGCAGCGGCAGCAGCACCGCTGCGCCAGCCAGCAATAGCGTGCAAGCCTGTTGCCATGTTTGGGTTCGCCTGATTTCGGTCCGGCTTTGCATCAATCGCACCTGTCGCGCCATGCGAAACTCCTCGTTAGGCTGATTCGGTGTGTGATGTTAGCCGTTTGCGGACACAAGCGACAGAACCGCGCAACGCCTGCTTACAACCTTCAGGCGCTGCGCGGTTTGCGGGCCGGCTTACTCGTAGTCGGCGATCGGCACGCAGGAGCAGAACAGATTGCGGTCGCCGTACACGTTGTCCGCACGGCCGACCGGCGGCCAGTACTTCTTGGCGATCAGCGTGGGCAGCGGATACGCGGCGGTTTCGCGCGCATACGCATGTTTCCAGTCGTTCGCGATGACTACCGCCGCCGTGTGCGGCGCGTGCTTGAGCGGATTGTCTTCGCGGTCCGAGCGGCCGTCTTCCACAGCGCGGATTTCCTCGCGGATCGCGATCATCGCTTCGATGAAGCGGTCGAGTTCTTCCTTCGATTCCGATTCGGTCGGTTCGACCATCAACGTGCCCGGCACCGGGAAGCTCATGGTCGGTGCGTGGAAGCCGTAGTCGGCGAGGCGCTTGGCGACGTCGTCGACGGAGATGCCGCTGGTTTCCTTGATCGGACGCAGATCGAGAATGCATTCGTGCGCGACCAGTCCGCCCGGGCCCGAGTACAGCACCGGGTAATGCGGCGCGAGTTTGTTCGCGACATAGTTTGCGTTGAGGATCGCGGTTTCGGTGGCGGCCGTGAGGTTCTTCGCGCCCATCATCGCGATGTACATCCACGAAATCGGCAGAATCGACGCGGAACCGTACGGCGCGCCCGACACAGCGCCGATGCCGTTCGGGGCTCGCTCGTAGCCCGACGAAATCTGATTCGGCAGGAATTGCTCGAGATGCGCGCCGACCGCAACCGGACCGACGCCCGGTCCGCCGCCGCCGTGCGGAATACAGAAGGTCTTGTGCAGATTCAGGTGCGAGACGTCGCCGCCGAACTGACCCGGCGCACAGAGGCCGACCATGGCGTTCATGTTTGCGCCGTCCACATAGACCTGGCCGCCGTGCGCATGCACGATCTCGCAGATTTCGCGGACGTTCGATTCGAACACGCCGTGTGTGGACGGATACGTGATCATGATCGCCGCGAGCTTGTCGGCGTGTTGCTCGGCTTTCTTTTTCAGGTCTTCGATATCGACGTTGCCTTGCGCGTCGCAAGCCACCACGACCACCTGCATGCCGGCCATCTGCGCCGATGCCGGGTTCGTGCCGTGCGCCGAAGCGGGAATCAGGCAGACGTTGCGGTGGCCTTCGCCGCGCGATGCGTGGTACGCGTGAATGATCAACAGACCCGCGTACTCGCCTTGCGAGCCGGCGTTCGGCTGCAGCGACACCGCTGCGTAGCCGGTGGCCGCGACCAGCATCTGTTCGAGCTGATCGATCATTTCGCGGTAGCCGACCGTTTGCTCAGCCGGTGCGAACGGGTGAATCTGACCGAATTCGGGCCACGTGACAGGCAGCATTTCCGAGGTCGCGTTCAGCTTCATCGTGCAGGAGCCGAGCGGGATCATCGACCGGTCGAGTGCCAGATCCTTGTCGGAGAGGCTGCGCAGGTAGCGCAGCATTTCCGTTTCAGAATGATGACGGTTGAATACGTGGTGCGTGAGGTACGCGCTGGTGCGTTCGAGCGCGGCGGGCACCGTGTTCTCTGCGGGGAGTTCTGCGTCGAGGGTGTCGATCAGCGGGACTTCGTCGACAAATGCCGCCTGCGCGAACGCAGCAAGCAGATCGGTCAGATCGCTGCGCGTGGTGGTCTCGTCGATCGAGATGCCGACGCGCGTGTCGCTCACGCGGCGCAGGTTGATGCGTCGAGCCGTCGCCGCGTCATGCAGCGCCTGGGTGCGTGCGCCGGTTTCGAACGTGAGCGTGTCAAAGAACGTGTCGTTGACGAGCGTGTAACCGAGCTTCTTCGCGCCGGCTGCGAGCAACGCCGCGATACGGTTCACGCGCAGCGCGATCGTCTTCAGACCGTGCGGGCCGTGATAGACGGCGTACATACTGGCCATGATCGCGAGCAGCGCTTGCGCGGTACACACGTTCGAGGTCGCCTTCTCGCGGCGGATATGTTGTTCGCGCGTTTGCAGCGCGAGACGCAGTGCCGGATTGCCTTGTGCATCGACGGTCACGCCGACCAGACGGCCTGGCATCTGACGCTTGAATTCGTCGCGCACGGCGAGGTAAGCCGCGTGCGGGCCGCCGAAACCAACCGGCACGCCGAAACGCTGCGTGTTGCCGACGGCCACGTCCGCGCCCCATTCGCCCGGCGGCGTCAAAACGGTCAGCGCGAGCAGGTCGGCAGCGACTACCACGTGGCCGCCTGCTGCATGGATGGCTTCAGCGAGTGCGCGGTAGTCGCGCACGTCGCCGTTTACGCCCGGGTATTGCAGCAGCACGCCGAACGCATTCGCGTTCGCCGCCTCCGCAGCCGGGCCGACTTTCACTTCGATGCCGACCGGCGTGGCGCGCGTCTTCACCACTTCGATGGTTTGCGGCAGCACGTCGTCGGCGACGTAAAAGACGTTCGACTTCGGCTTGCCGACGCGTTGCAGCAGCGTCATCGCTTCAGCGGCCGCGGTGGCTTCGTCGAGCAGCGAGGCGTTCGAGATCGCGAGACCCGTCAGGTCGACGATCATCTGCTGGAAGTTCAGCAGCGCTTCCAGACGGCCCTGCGAGATTTCCGGCTGATACGGCGTGTACGCGGTGTACCACGCCGGATTTTCCAGCACGTTACGCAGGATCACCGTCGGCGTGTGCGCGTTGTAATAGCCCTGCCCGATGTACGAGCGGAACACCTGGTTCTTGCCCGCCAGCTCACGCAGCGCGGCGAGCGCTTCGGCTTCGCTCTTAGGTTGCGCGAAGGGGCCGAGCGGCAGCGTTTCGGTGCGGCGGATCGTCTTCGGAATGACCGCGTCGATCAGCGCGGCGCGCGACGCGAAGCCGAGGGCTTCGAGCATCGCTTGCTGGTCGGCCGAATCCGGGCCGATGTGCCGTTCAGCGAAGGCGTCATGCACTTCGAGCGCGGCGAGCGAGAGAGGAGTGCGGTTCATCAGACGATCCGGGTGTTCGAGCTTCATGAGGTGTTCCTGGCGGTGCGGGCGTCCGTTCGACTGTCGAATCGGACGCGCCGCGCCTGTCGGGTTTAAACGTAATGGTGCAACTTGCGGTGAATCAGGCGCCGACGGCCTTGGCGTACGCGTCCGCGTCGATCAGGCGATCCTGCGATGCGTCCGCGGCCGGCTTGATCTTGAAGAGCCAGTTCTCGTACGGCGCGCTGTTGACGCCATCCGGCGTGTCGGCGACGGCCGGGTTCGCTTCGATGATTTCGCCCGAGACTGGCGCGTAGATATCGGAAGCGGCTTTCACCGACTCGATCACGGCGACGGTGTCGCCAGCGTTGACGGTCTTGCCCAGTTCCTGAACTTCGAAGAAGACGATGTCGCCGAGCGCTTCCTGCGCGTGGTCGGTGATGCCGACCGTCAGCGTGCCGTCCGCTTCGGTGCGGACCCACTCGTGCGATTCGGTGTATTTCAGATCGGCCGGGATGCTCATCGGATGCTCCTATGCGGTGTTATTCGGTATGAACTTAATAAAAGGGGCCCCCAAACCTGCCGCTTCGCGCCAGGCCCCCCGAGGGGGTCAAGAAAACTTGGGGCGGCCCGGCGTTTTCTTGAGGGGTGAGACGCACGCGCCGGCTGCTTAAACTGCGAGCACTTTGCCGTTGCGTACGAACGGCAGTTTTACCACGCTTGCGGGTACGTTTTTGTCACGAATCTGGACGTGAACGGTGTCGCCCGGCTGCACGCCTTTCGGCACGCGCGCGAAGGCGATCGATTCCTGCATCGTGGGTGAAAAAGTGCCGCTGGTGATTTCGCCAACGCCCTGCGGCGTGACGACTTTCTGGTGAGCACGCAGCACGCCTGCCGCCTTGCCGTTTTCCTTCAGCAGGATCAGACCGACGAACGCGGCCTGCGAGCCGTCGGCTTCGAGTTTGGCTTTGCCGACGAAGTCGCGCGGCGAGGTCAGATCGACAGTCCAGGCGAGGCCGGCGTCGAGCGGCGAGACGTTGTCGTCCATATCCTGGCCGTACAGGTTCATGCCGGCTTCGAGACGCAGCGTGTCGCGCGCGCCGAGACCCGCGGGGCGCACGCCTTGACGCACCAACGCGTCCCAGAACTCGCACACGGACGTGGCGGGCAGGACGATTTCGAAACCGTCTTCGCCGGTGTAGCCGGTGCGGGCAATCATCAACTCGCCAAACGGCGTGTTGTCGACGATCGCGGCGTTAAACGGCTTAAGGAGTTCGGTCGAGGTGCGGCTGGACGGCGCGACTTGCCAGACCTTATCGCGGGCGTTCGGGCCCTGCACGGCGACGATCGCCAGATCGCGGCGCGGCGTGATGGTCAGGCCGTAGCTGCCTTCGGCGTTGAGCTTGCTGAACCAGGCGACGTCTTTCTCTGCGGTGCCCGCGTTGACGACCAGGCGGAAGTGTGTCTCGCTGAAGTAATAGACGATCAGATCGTCGATCACACCGCCATTCGGGTTCAGCAGACAGGAGTAGAGCGCGCGGCCCGGCGTTTGCAGCTTGGCGACGTTATTGGCCAGCGCGTGCTCAAAGAAGGCGCGCACGCGTTCGCCGGCGAAATCGACGACGCACATGTGCGAGACGTCGAACATGCCGGCGTCGGTGCGCACGGCGCGGTGTTCGTCGATCTGCGAGCCATAGTTGACGGGCATGTCCCAGCCGCCGAAATCGACCATGCGGGCGTTGAGCGCACGATGGGTGGCGTTGAGCGGGGTGTGTTTGAGTTCGGTCATGGGGCCTCAGGCGTCTCGCGAAACAAAAAAGGCCATGCGGCGCTACGCCTCGCGGCCTGCCGGCTGCGAGCGATTGCGTTGCATGACCCCTCTGTCCTCGATACCTGAGAGATTGCGCTACCGTGCGATGGTGAAGCCATGATCGCTGCGGTGAAACGCGCGCCCCTTCGGTGGGCAGCTTGCCAGAATCTACTCGATATAAACGATGCAGACGGCTACTGCCGCTCTCCAGAGTGCGAAAAACCGATGCCTTGATGTTGCCTGGGCGCGGGTTCTTCGACGCAGTCGGTCCTTTTGCCTGAGAGTTTGCGGGTGTGCCCCTTCGGCGGTGCGACCTGCGATTTTCTGCGGCCAGCACGCTCTCCCGACGCGTGCGGCGAATGTACGCGAGGGCCGGGGGCTTGTCAAATAAAGGCCCGCGAGGGGCATGGGGGTTGGCGCTGCGGGTTCGCTAAAGTCAAAAAAAGCGCGGGACGTGATGCCCGCGCTTCTTTGCTTCGGGTGCCTGAGCCGGCGCGATTATTCGCCGATGGCGTGTGCCGCGTTGTCCAGTTCCTGGTTCAGCACGTGCTGTTCGTCGCCGGACAGGCCGCCGCCGTGTTGCGCCGCCATGTCGTGCGCTTCCTGACGGATCACGTCGAGGCGATGGTGCAACGCACCGCCTTGCGGGGGCGGGTAGTAGCCTTGGTTGACGCGAGCGTCGATGCGGCGGCTCAGGTTGTCGATCCGGCCGTTGACCTGGTTGAAGCGCTGATCCGCGATTTGCTGCGGGTTGGGGCGCGGCGCCGGCGCGGGTTGCTGGGGAGCCACCACGCAGGCGGCGAGGGAGCTGAGCAAAGCGCATGCTGCTAGTGCGCGGACGATACGAGGCATGGACTCTCCGGAAGTCGTTGTCGTTTTGTGGTGCTACTGGGGTAGCAACGGATTGTCGGGGATCCACGCTGACCGCCAAGGCGGGGTTATTTGTAACGTTATGTTCCTTTCGGGGTTGTCAGCCTTTTGCTATCGGTGGCGGCATGGTTCGCATGCCGCCGCCAAATGGCCAGAAAGCACCCCGTGGCGCAGGGAAAGTCAGCGAATGCGTTCAAACGGCAGCCGGACGCCTTCTTCTGAGCTCCGGGCTGCAAGCTCGATGATCGTCATCACGTCGACCGCGTCCTGAGCGCTGACGGGAAACTTCGTGCCGTTTTGAATGGCATCCGCCAAGGCAATATAAAAGCCGACGTATTCCCCATTGCGCGTCGGCACCTCCCGCTCGACTTCCTGGCCGTCTTCGAGCACACGCAACACGCCGGGCGCATTACCGGCGCCGAACCCGTCATCGCCAGGCCGCAAGCCGGCTTTCAACTGATCTTCCTGCGTATCGAGCCCGTATTTCACGTAGCTCCCCTGCGTGCCGTGGATCGTAAACCTCGGCGCGACGTACGCAGTCAACGCGCTGGCATGCAACACCACTTCGAACTCGCCGTAGCCCAGCTGAATATGCACGTAGTCCGGCGCGCTAGCCTGATCGCGATGCGTCCGAACCGTCGCGGACACAGTCTGCGGTGCGCCGAACAGCGCCAGCGCCTGATCGATCAGGTGCGGTCCGAGATCGAATAGCAGGCCGCCGCCGCGCGAAGCTTCCTCGCGCCAACGCTGCCGAACCTCCGGACGGAATCGGTCGAAATGCGATTCGTATTGCGTGATGCGTCCCAACTCTCTGCTGGCAAGCAGATCCCGTACGGTCAGAAAATCACCGTCCCAGCGGCGGGCTTGGGAAGGGGCGGGACCCTCGTCGCCAGGCGCGGCGTAGTGTGCGGGGGGGGTGGCGGTGGGGGCGGGGGGGGGGGGGGGG
>CABFVV010000169.1_pt1 | contig 12501 bp, 13 predicted proteins | sample 8864751 | NCBI WGS metagenome assembly CABFVV01 (sample SAMEA5735770, study PRJEB23740) | soil metagenome | biome: forest; feature: forest soil; material: soil | place: USA | collected 2013-10-13 | depth 0.1 m | reverse complement strand
CAACACCAACACCAACACCAACACCAACACCAACACCAACACCAACACCAACACCAACACCAACACCAACACCAACACCAACACCAACACCAACACCAACACCAACACCAACACCAACACCAACACCGACACCGACGCCTACACCTACACCTACACCTACACCTACACCTACACCTACACCTACACCTACACCTACACCTACACCTACGCCTACGCCGACGCCGACGCCAACGCCAACGCCAACGCCGACGCCAACGCCAACGCCAACGCCAACATCCGCCATCGCTTGCGCAGCACCAACGACAACAACCGGAGGCACCGCCAACGGCCTGATCGTCACCGACACGCGAAGCAGCGACGGCACACGCCTCTTCAATCAAGGCAGCACCTTCCAGGTGTCGTTCGTCACCGCGGCGACATCGGCGGACACCGTCGTCTGGTCGATGCAGGATCAGCTGGGCAACATCAAGGGCAGCGGTTCGTTTGCCGTTGCGAGCGGGACGCGGACCAGCACGCTGTCGTGCCAGAGCAGCGCGGCGGGTTACTTCGCGATCACGGCGACACTGTCGCACTCGGGCGGCACGCTCCCGCAATTCGGCACGCGTCCAACCGGCATCGCCACCTTCGGCATCCTGCCGAACCTGTCCAGCACGATACCGGCAGTCAGCTATGCGCATCAGGAGCAGCACCGCTTCGGCATGCAGGGCTTCAACGACAATGGCCCGATGCTCGCAGCGCTCGGCGTCTCCCAAACGATCGACGACCGTGAGTTGTCCGCCATGGAGCCCAATGCGGCGAATACGTGGACGCCATCCTTATCGGATCTCGATCCGTTCTACACGAACGGCAAGATCATGCGGCTCATCAGACTGGACGGTATTCCCGCATGGGCGAGTCCAACCGGCGCCTTTCAGGACGACACCAACGCACCGTCCAACGAAAGCTACTACCAGAGCTACATGGCGCGCGTGGGCACCGACAGCGCTGCGATCCGTCAGCAGTATTTTTCCAATCAGCAATACAACTATTACCAGGTGACGTGGGAGCCCCAATGGGTCGATTCGACCGCCAATTTCGTCGCGATGTACGCGGCCGTCTATAAAGGTTTGCATTCGACTGATCCGAACGCGGTCGTGATGGGCACAACCAACGTCTTTCCCGCCAACTGCTCGACGGAATGTACGCAGGGGTATCTCGCCACCTACGCATCGCTAGGGCTCGGCAATTACATCGACGGTGTGACGACGCACGGCTATTACAACGCCGGCACATTCGCCGCGCATCCGCCGGAACAATACGATACCGATCCGAATCCCGCGAATGTCGCGAACGCCCTCGATCAGCAGATGAGGTCGTTGCGTTCGCAGATGCAGATGGTCAAGCCGAACATGCGCCTGTGGATGACCGAGCTCGGCATCACCTACGACTCCGGCGCCACTTACGGGCCGAGCTATCCGCCGGCCAACCAGTTGTACGGGCAGGCCGCAGTCGCATTGCGCTCGCATCTGATCATTCTCGGCGAAGGTGCACAGGTCACCTACTTCTTCTACGGCGCGGACTATCCTGCTGACGTGGGCATCGGCACGTTCTTCGATCTCGCCGATCCGCAGGGGCAATATGGCGCGACGAATCTGAGCCCCAAGCCAGAAGCGCTCGCGTTCGCCGCGCTGACGCGTGTCCTGGACGGCACGCAAACGCTCGGACGCCTCAATGGGCTTCCCTCAATGGTGTATGGCTACGCATTCCAGCAACTCAACTCAGGGGCAGTGATCGCGGCGCTCTGGACGCACAACAATTCGAACTGGCCGACGTCATCGGGTACCTACAGTTCGACCTATAGCACCACCTATGCATTGACCGTGAACTCGACCGGCACGAGCGGCAGCGTAAGCGTCATCGACATGATGGGCAATGTAAGCTCGGTGAACTACACGAACGGCATCGCGAATTTCACGCTGACCGAGTCGCCGATTTACGTTGTGCTGGCGAACGCGAATGCGATCCAAGGCAAGTACACGGCACCCGTGGGCTATACCGGACAATAATCATGCTTTGGAGAAATCACGCCCACCTTCCTTTCGATATCCTGACGCGGTGGCTCCACAATCACACACCGCTGGAAATCCAGACACGTCTGCACCAGCATGGCAAACAGATGGTGCTGCTGCCGATGAACGTGGGATGAGTCAGGGAACCATCGTTACGGGCGTGGGCGTCCGCCTCGACAGCGCGGCGAACATGGCCAGTCTCCTGAAGAAGCCCATGTGGCTCGCGTCGATCACCATGACGTCGGGCTGGGTCGTTGCCGCATAGTCGGCGATCGCTTTCGTGCGGTGGCCGAATACCCGCTTCCAGTGGTACGGCACGCCGGCTTCTTCGAGAACGGTGCGTGCATCGATCAGCGCCTTGAGCATGGCATGCTTTTCCCTGCGCACCAGTGAGCTTCGGGTATGGAAGGCTGCAGCGCGCCCCTGATCGACAGGCTCGAGTACTTCCAGCAATTCGACTTCGGTTACACCGCGCTCCAGAAACATGAACGCCGCATAGCGCGCGGCTTCTATCGCGCCGCCGTGGTCGAGAACAGGAATCAGCATGCGTATCATCGAGAACTCCTGGCGGGTACTTTGTACTTTGAGCTTAGCGAAAGCGGCATTAACGTCGTGTAAAAAACTGCTGTTTTTGCAGCATGCGCGCACGCAAATTACACGGCGACGGAAGGCGTCCTCATGATGCCTGTATCGCAGCCGGATTCAACTCGATATGCAAGATCACCAGCCACCGCTTCGGACAATCCTCGGCAATTTGCAGTTCCTGCTTCCTGTCACCACCCGTCTTCACGAAACCTTTCTCACGCGCGAAGCCGAACGCGCGCCGCGCATCGGATTGCAGCCACAGCGTCAGCAGCCCGCACGTCACGCAACTGAACAGCCAGATCGCTTCATGAGGCAACGCGGCATCGAGTTGCTGAGCGACGTAGGTAAAAATAGTCGTGAGAACCTGATTGGTGACAAAGGCAATGGCGACGACCTTGCACATCCCCCTGAATATCATCGCGGGTCTTGAAGGCGTCATGGCAGGTCAAAACCCGGTGCGGAAAACACGCGAGCCTCCACGGTCACGTTGCCCTTTGTTTGTTCGAATGCCATACACACTCCAGCAAAAACCAGATTTTCCTTGCGGCGAAACGCCAGACTTGAACTATACGAACGACACCGTAAAGGCCGAGAATCGATTGCCGCCGGCGATATAAAAATCCTGTGAAAATCACCGCACGCCGACCAGCCGGTAGCCCACGCCGGCCTCGGTGACGATGTGTTCGGGGTGTGCCGGATCGCGCTCGAGCTTGTGGCGCAGATGCCCCATGTAGATGCGCAGGTAGTGGTGGTTGTCGGTCTGCAGGGGACCCCATACCTCGCCGAGCAACTGCTCATGCGTCAATACACGCCCAGGATGGCGCACCAGCGCGGAGAGCAGGCGATATTCGGTGGGGCTGAGATGGACGACCCGGCTGCCGCGCACGACCCTGCGCTCGCCGAGATCGATTGTGACGAGGCCGAACTGAACCTGAGGCACGCCGACCCTGTCGCCGTTGGTCTGCCTGCGCAAATGCGCTCTGATCCGCGCGCCAAGTTCGGGCAAGCCGAATGGTTTGGTGAGGTAATCGTCGGCGCCGGCGTCGAGCGCCGCAACCTTGTCTTCTTCGCGGCTTCGCGCCGACAGGACGATCACCGGCATCGCGGACCAGCCGCGCAACTCGCGGATCACCTCGATGCCGTCCATGTCCGGCAAACTCAGATCGATGATGACGAGATCCGCCAGCCGCGTCGCAGCCTGCGCCAGGCCTTGTGCGCCGGTCTGTGCGTCGAAGACGCTCATGCCGGCCGCTTCGAGGCTAGTACGAATGAAGCGGCGGATGGCTTTGTCCGCGTCGATCACAACGACTGTTACGGTGGGATCGCTCATCCGCAGGCTCAATGCATCGGCTTGAGGTCATCCAAAGCCAGGTTGAGCTTCAGCACATTCACGCGGGCCTCGCCGAAAATGCCGAACTGCCGCCCCGACGTATTGCGCGCAACAAGATTGGTCACCTGATCGACCGGCAAGCCGCGGGCCTGCGCCACGCGCGCCACCTGATAGGCGGCAGCGGCCGGACTGATTTCCGGGTCGAGGCCGCTACCCGACGACGTCACGAGATCCACCGGCACCGGTTGCGACATATCGTTACCTGCCGCCTTCAACGCATCGAGACGGCCTTTGATTTCGTCAGCGAGCGCGGGATTGGTCGGGCCAAGGTTCGAACCACCCGAGTTCTGCGCGTTGTACGGCTGGGGCGTGGTGGCCGACAGGCGTCCCCAGAAATAGTACGGCGCGTCGAACTGCTGGCCGATCAGCGCGGAGCCGGCCACTTTGCCATCCTTCTCGAGCATGCTGCCGTTCGCCTGAGCCGCGAAGGCTGCATGACCGATTGCGGTCACAACGATCGGATAGATCACCCCGGTGATCACCGTCATCAGGATGAACAGAACAAGTACCGGGCGAATCAGCGTTTTCATGATCTTCACTCTATTAGGTCAGACCCAGCCGAACACGTTCAGCACCATATCGATCAGCTTGATGAACGGGAACGGCAGCAGAATGCCGCCCAGCCCGTAGATCAGCAGATTGCGGCGCAGCAGCGACGCCGCGCCGAGCGGCCGGTACTTCACGCCCTTGAGTGCCAGCGGAATCAGCGCAACGATGATCAGCGCATTGAAAATCACCGCCGAGAGAATGGCCGATGAAGGCGAGCTCAGATGCATCACGTCGAGCACACGTAATTGCGGATAGGTTGTCGCAAACGCCGCCGGGATGATCGCGAAGTATTTGGCGACGTCGTTCGCAATCGAGAACGTGGTGAGCGAGCCGCGCGTCATCAGCATCTGCTTGCCGATCTCGACGATCTCGATCAGCTTGGTCGGATTCGAATCGAGGTCGACCATGTTGCCGGCTTCCTTCGCAGCCTGCGTGCCGGTATTCATCGCCACCGCCACGTCCGCTTGCGCGAGCGCCGGGGCGTCGTTGGTGCCGTCGCCGGTCATTGCCACGAGCCGGCCTTCAGCCTGATGCGAGCGGATCGTGGCGAGCTTGGCCTCAGGCGTCACCTCGGCGAGGAAGTCGTCCACGCCGGCTTCGGCAGCGATCGCCGCCGCGGTCAGGCGGTTATCGCCCGTCACCATGATGGTCTTGATGCCCATCTTGCGCAGTTCGGCGAAGCGTTCCTTGATACCGCCCTTGACGATGTCCTTCAACTCGATCACGCCCATGCAGCGTGCGCCGCTCTCGCCGCGTACTTGCTGCGCGACCACCAGCGGTGTGCTGCCGCGCCGTGCGATTTCCGTCACCGCCGCCGTCAACTCCGCGGGGAAACGACCGCCGTGCGCCTCGACATAGTGTTTGATCGCATCGGAAGCGCCCTTGCGAATCTCACGGTCGGGCAGATCGACACCGCTCATGCGCGACTGCGCGCTAAAGGCGAGGAAGGTCGCCTGCAATGCGTGCATATCGCGTTCGCGGATATTGAAGCGCTGCTTCGCCAGCACGACGATGCTGCGCCCTTCCGGTGTTTCGTCCGCAAGTGAAGACAACTGCGCGGCGTCGGCGAGCTGTTCCTCCGTGACGCCCGGCGCCGGCGTGAAAGCCGAAGCCTGGCGATTGCCGAGCGTGATCGTGCCGGTCTTGTCGAGTAGCAACACGTCGACGTCGCCTGCGGCTTCAACAGCGCGGCCCGAGGTGGCAATCACGTTCGCCTGCATCATCCGGCTCATGCCCGCTACGCCGATCGCTGAAAGCAGACCGCCGATGGTGGTCGGAATCAGGCACACCAGCAGCGCGACCAGCGCGGTAATCGTGACGACATGCCCTGCTTTCGCGGCTTCGACCGAGAACATCGAGAACGGCAGCAGCGTCGCGGTTGCGAACAGCAGCACGAGCGTCAGCGCGACCAGCAGGATCGTCAGGGCGATCTCATTCGGTGTCTTTTGACGCTTCGCGCCTTCCACCATCGCGATCATCCGGTCGAGGAAGGCCTCGCCCGGATTCACGCTGACCCGCACGACGATCCAGTCCGACAGCACACGCGTGCCGCCCGTCACCGACGAAAAATCCCCACCCGACTCGCGGATCACCGGCGCGGATTCGCCCGTGATCGCCGACTCGTCGACCGACGCGACACCTTCGATCACCTCGCCGTCCGCCGGAATCACGTCGCCGGTTTCGACCAGCACGACGTCGCCCTTGCGCAGATCGGTGGCCGTCGTGATGCGGATCGGCGCCTTGGGATGCGCTTCCTGCAGCAGCTTCGCCATCACGTCACGCTTCGCGCCGCGCAGCGAAGCCGCTTGCGCCTTCGAGCGGCCCTCAGCGAGCGCCTCCGCGAAGTTGGCGAACAGCACGGTAAACCACAGCCAGAGCGCGATCGCGAGAATGAATCCGGCGGGTGCTTCGGCCTGGCCCGCAAGCGCCGCTATCCACAAAATGGTCGTCAGAATGCTGCCGATGTATACGCAGAACATCACCGGGTTGCGCAATTGATGGCGCGGCGCGAGCTTCCTGAACGAATCGACGAGCGCCGGCCGGGCAATCGACGGGTCGAACATCGAGCGCGCGGCGTTGCGCGCCTGACCGATGTTGCCCGGCTGATGAACCGGCGGTTGGAGTCCGTTAGTCATGCTGTCCTCTCAGTCAATGTCCCGCGACCATGATCAGATGTTCGACGACCGGGCCGAGCGCCAGTGCCGGCACGTACGTCAGCGCGCCGACCAGCACGACGGTGCCGAGCAGCAGCACGACGAACAGCGGGCCGTGCGTCGGCAGCGTGCCGGCGGTAGCGGAGATGCGTTTCTTTGCGGCTAGCGATCCAGCGATCGCCAGCACCGGCACAATCGACCCGAAGCGGCCGAACCACATGGCGATGGCCAGCGTGTTGTTGTAGAACGGCGTATTGACCGAGAGGCCCGCGAAAGCGCTGCCGTTGTTATTGGCGGCCGAGCTGTAGGCATAGAGAATCTCGGAGAATCCGTGCGGCCCAGGATTGGAGACACCCGCCACGCCGGCCGCCGTCAGCACGCCGATCGACGCACCGACCAACACAAGCAGCGGCGTGAGCAGCACGGCGATCGACACCATCTTCATCTCGTACGACTCGATCTTCTTGCCGATGTATTCCGGTGTTCGCCCGATCATCAGGCCGGCCACGAACACCGCGAGCAAGGCGAACACGAGCATGCCGTACAGGCCCGAGCCCACGCCGCCGAAGATCACCTCGCCGAGTTCGATCAGCAGGAGCGGAACGAAGCCGCCCATCGGCGTCAACGAATCGTGCGTGTTGAGAACGGCGCCACACGATGCGGCGGTGGTCGCCACGGTGAAGATGCCGGACTGCGCGATGCCGAAGCGGGTTTCCTTGCCTTCCATGTTGCCGCCGGTTTGCGCGGCCGACGCCGTTTGATCGACATGCAGCGACGCATACAGCGGATTGCCGTTCTGCTCAGACGAAATCTCGCCCCAACAGGCGACCGCGAACGCGATCGTCATCGCGGCAAGCACCGCATAGCCCTGGCGCTTGTCGCCCACCATCCGGCCGAACACCAGGCACAACGCGGCAGGGATAACGAGCATCGCTATCATCTGAACGAAATTGGCGAACGGTGTCGGGTTCTCGTACGGATGCGCGGAATTGGCGTTGAAAAAGCCGCCGCCGTTGGTGCCGAGCATCTTGATCGCTTCCTGCGACGCGACCGGCCCCATGGCGATAGTCTGCTTGTCCGCCTTGTTGTCCACCATCACCGGGTTGCCCTTGGCGTCCTTGACGGGGTTGCCCTGGGCATCGTTCTTCGGCGTCTGATACGTCGTCACCTGCAGCGTCGGCACGTCTTCATATGACTTGAAGTTCTGAATCACGCCCTGACTGATGAAGACAAGCGCGATGACCGTTGCGAGCGGCGCGAGGATATACAGCGTGATACGCGTAAGATCGACCCAGAAATTGCCGATCGTCGCGGCCGTATGGCGTGCGAAACCCCGAATCAGCGCGATCACGACGGCAATGCCGGTGGCGGCCGAGAAGAAGTTTTGCACCGTCAGCGCGGCCATCTGCGTCAGATAGCTGACGGTCGATTCCGGCGTGTAGTCCTGCCAGTTCGTGTTGGTCACGAAGCTGATTGCCGTGTTGAAGGCGGCGTCGGGCGTCATCGGTCCGAAGCCCTGCGGATTAGCGGGCAACCATTGCTGTAAACGCAGGAATCCATACACCGCGAACACGCCGAGCGCATTGAACGCCAGCACGGCCAGCGCGTAGTGCTTCCATGACATTTCGGCGCTGGGGTCGACCCCGGCGAGCTTGTAGAGTGCGGCTTCGATCGGCCGCCCTATCCGGCGCACGACGACCGAAGAGCCGTCCACCACACCGGTCATGTAACGGCCGAGCGGGATGGCGAGTGCGATCAGCACGACGATGAACAGGCCGGGCTGAAACAGGTTGTTGAAGTTCATTCGAGAGCCTCCGCGCGTAGCAAGGCATACACGAGGTAAGCGAACAGAATCAGCGTCGAGGCCGCCGCGAGCCAGGTCATCCAGGTGGTCATGGACGGCCTCCGGGCGCGCGGCGAAGCTTGTCGCAGCCAATTACAAAGGCCGCGACGAGGCCGCTGAATGCAATGATGGCGATGAGGTAAAGCAGATCCATGGTCGGGTCTCCCACAGGGAACGCCTGCACCGTGAAATTTAGGAAAATCCGCGTAAACGCAGCGTCAATACTTCGCGGAGTTTCGTAAAAACGATGGACGTGGTGCGAGAGACCGCCGGGCTAGCGCAGCGGCATGGTCTTGCTGGGAGACTTTCGGGCAAGCAGTTCGACCTGCAGTTTGAGGGAGACTTTCAGGCTTTCGCACTGCTGTTTGAAAGCGGCCGCCGCGTAAGCGGCTTAAAAGGCTTAAGCCGCCTTGGCCGCCTTACTCGTTTGAACCGCTTGCGCCGCTTGAGCGGCTTCATCGCGCGCAGCCTGTTCGATCCAGAGCTGGCTATCGGGAAACCAGAATGCGTCCGGGCGCGGAGGCGAGACGAGCTTCAACGGAAGGGAGGGATTGAATATCTTCGACCATGCGGACAGATAAGACGGCGTCTTCACGAGGAACCCGCAATTGGCCAGAAGCAGGCAGGACACCAGCGCCTCGCGTCCGATTTCGAGTCCCGGATAGCCGCTGAAGTGAACGGGCGTGCTGCCACAGGCGAGATGCTTTGCCGGCGCGACCCTGACCGGCTTGCTGAATGGCCAGGCGACAAAAAAATCGATAAACGCTCGTTCGTCGCTCGAAACCAAAATATTGGTCAAGTGCGGGTTTTCCGCGAGCGTGGCTTCCACGTGGCGGCAAAAGCTTCCCCATGAAACCGGGACGGCTTCCTGCGCCTTGTCGGTCCCTCTGAAATGCGCGCCAAGGGTCGACGCGCCGAGCCCAAGCTTCTGGCAGATCGCGTCGACTTCTTCGCAGATAGACGCGGCCGGACGATAGTGCGCGAAGAAGAGCTCGCTTGCACTGCTGAGTCGAAGCCGGGATTCATAGCGCTGACGAAAGCCCAGTTGAACCAGGTCGCGCACTGTCGACGTTCTGACCTTATGGGTGATCGCGGCGCCGGAGGCGGTGTGGACGGACTCGAAGAAGGCCGAGAACCAGTCCAGTTTCCCTTCGGCGTCGCCATACAGCCCGCCGCGTGCGCTGATGCACGGGGTGAGGCATTTCTCGTCGCAATACATCAGAATAAACAGGACCATCTGCATCACGGAGAAAAAACCGGAGTTCTCCCGAATCTCGATGGAAAAGATGCCCCTGTTCAAACGCTGTGTAGCATGAAGTGAAATCCGGCGCGGCATGGCCACGGAATGCTTGAATCCCTCGCTGCGTCGGATCTGTTTCGCCCGATCGACCACCTTTCTCAACATGCCTGACTCCTAATTAATTAGGTATTTTTAAAAATGGCACGGACCTGTTTTCTGCGAAGGCAGGGACGGCTCAGCATAACACCTCAAAAAATTTGATCACGTAAAGTTTGGCTCATCTTGGTGAGCTAGCGTACAAAGGATCGGTAAGGTTTTCCCTGGATGGGCACGCCGCGCTGCCGGCTCAACCCTCCGGCACCTCGCCGGTGTACTCATAGGCCACCGTCCCCCTGGGATGCCTGAACCACCCCGGATCGCGGTAGTCGTTGCGTCCCAACCCCTCCCGCACTTTCACGACGGTGAACATGCCGCCCATCTCCAGCGCACCGAACGGCCCCGTGCCGGTCATCATCGGCAGCGTGTTGTCGGGCAGCGGCATTTCCATCCCGCCCATCGAACCGCCCGTGCTGCCCATCGCCATGTAGTCGGGCACCAGCTTGTTGATGCGTTGCGCGAGGTCTTTCTGCGGCACACCGATCAGGTTCGGTACCTGATGGCCCATCGCGTTCATGGTGTGGTGTGACTTGTGGCAATGAAACGCCCAGTCGCCCGGACGGTTCGCCGTGAACTCGATGGCGCGCATCTGGCCGACTGCGACGTCCGCGGTCACCTCGGGCCAGCGGGCGGAAGGCGGAATCCATCCGCCTTCCGTCCCCACCACTTCGAAATGGTAGCCGTGCAGATGGATCGGGTGATTGGTCATCGTCAGATTGCCGACGCGAATGCGCACGCGATCGCCGGCGCGTACCGGCAAGGAATCGATGCCAGGAAAGACGCGCGCATTCCAAGTCCACATGTTGAAGTTGGTCATCTCGTTCACGCGCGGCGTGAAACTGCCCGGGTCGATGTCGTATGCGGACATGATGAACACGAAGTCGCGATCCACCTGCATGACGCCCGGGTCTTTCGGATGAACAATGAATGTGCCCATCATGCCCATTGCCATCTGCACCATCTCGTCGGCGTGCGGGTGATACATGAAGGTGCCGTGTTTCTCCAGTTGAAACTCGTAGACAAAGGTCTTGCCCGGTGGAATGTGTGGCTGCGTGAGACCGCCGACGCCATCCATGCCGCACGGTAGGAGCATGCCGTGCCAGTGAACCGTGGTGTGCTCCGGCAGCTTGTTGGTCACGAAGATGCGCACCTTGTCGCCTTCAACGGCCTCGATGGTCGGCCCTGGCGCCTGGCCGTTATAGCCCCACAGGTTCGCGCTCATGCCCGGCGCCAGTTCGCGCACCACTGGCTCGGCAATCAGATGAAACTCCTTCCAGCCGTTCTTCATACGCCACGGCAGCGACCAGCCGTTCAACGTCGCGACGGGTGCATACGGCCGGCCGTTCGGCGGCGCGTGCGGCGCCTGCATCGTGGCCCCGTCCATCGTGGGCGCCTCAGGCAATGACGCGGCGCCGGCCTTGCTGACGAGTGCCGCACCCAACAACGCGGCTCCAGAGCCGCCCAGAAAATTTCGACGAGACACCATGTCATTGACCTTCAGAATCTGTGGATGACGCTTGCGGCGTCGTGGATGTAAATGGCGCTGCGGCCATCGCGAGAGGCGGCAGACGGCCGCCGAGCGCTTGTTGCAGGTCGGTTTCCGCGAGCCAGTAGTCTTTGAGCGCGTCGATATAGCTGTTCACCGCGCCGATCTGGTCGCGCGAATCGGCGAGCAGTTCGAACACGCTCGCGAGCATGCCGTTATAGCGAAGCAACAGTTCGTCCGAAATCGTTTTGCGTATTGGTACGACTTCGTCGCGATAGTGCTTCGCAACGTCGTAGTCGGTCACATAGGCCGAATACGATTCTCGAACTTCCGAGCGCGCATTGATCGCGGTCTCGGCGACGCGGTTCGCCGACTGCAGATAGATCGCTTTGGCGCGCGCCACTTTCGAAGCGCCCCAGTCGAAAATCGGAATCTCGACGCTGATCTCGTAGCCCTGCTCGCGGCCGTCGGAGGTCGTGAAATTGTTCTGATAGCCGACGTCCAATGCATTGATGAATCGCGTTGCCTGGCTTAGGCCCAATGAGCTTGCAACGCTCTGCGTCTGGAGTTTTGCTGCCTCGATGTCCAGGCGGTTCTGCATCGCGAAGTGTTCGAGTTCCTGCAATTCGGGCCTCGTTGCAGGCAGGTCAGGCAGACGCTCAGGAAGGTCGTACTGCGCTTGCGAACCCCATAGGCCCATCGTGCGGGTGAGCTTTTCCCGCGCGGCTACCGACTGCTGCCGCGCTTTCGCCAGTTGCGCCACGGCTTCCGCGTAGAAGGCCTGCTCACGCGCATAGTCGAGCTTGCTGAAGTTGCCGGCTTGCTGCATGCGCAATGCGAGTTCGGCGCCGGCTTCCGCCGAATCCTTCACCTGCTCCGCGTAGCCGGCGGACTGCTTCGCCGCGACCGCGCCGATATAGGCGCTGTCTCTTATACACATCTCCGAGCCCACGAGACCTCTCTACATCTCGTATGCCGTCTTCTGCTTGCAAAAAAAAGACATATGGTCTGAATCCTGACTATGTTTCTTTGTCTTCTTCAGTTAGTTGTT
>CABFVV010000168.1_pt1 | contig 12536 bp, 8 predicted proteins | sample 8864751 | NCBI WGS metagenome assembly CABFVV01 (sample SAMEA5735770, study PRJEB23740) | soil metagenome | biome: forest; feature: forest soil; material: soil | place: USA | collected 2013-10-13 | depth 0.1 m | reverse complement strand
GCGCACTTCGTCTTCGTTGTGTAACGTTGCGTTCGTGACCGTCGCACCGCCGACGAACACCGGCTCCAGCCGCGCAACCGGCGTGATCGCGCCGGTGCGGCCGACCTGCACGTCGATCGCGACGAGTCTGGTCAGCGCTTCCTGCGCGGGAAATTTGTGCGCCAGGGCGAAACGCGGTGCGCGCGAGACAAAGCCGAGCGCGTCCTGCTCATCGCGCCGGTTGACCTTGTAGACGACGCCATCGATATCGTAAGGCAGCGTATCGCGCTTTTCGCCTACCGTGTGAAAGAACCCCAGCAAGCCTTCGGCGCCCTGCACCACCGCGCGCTCGCCATTCACCGGCAAGCCGAGTTCCTTGTACCAGTCGAGCAATTCGCTATGGGTGGCCGGCATTTCGATGCCTTCGACCACGCCGATTCCATAAGCGAAGAACGACAGCGGCCGCTGCGCAGTGATCTTCGAATCGAGTTGCCGCAAACTGCCCGCCGCAGCGTTACGGGGATTAGCGAATTCCTTCTGCTCAGCAGCACGCTGGCGCTCGTTCAGGCGTTCAAAATCGCGCTTGAACATGAGCACTTCGCCACGCACGTCGAGCACATGCGGCACGCGTTTGCCCTTGAGCTTGAGCGGAATGGAACGGATCGTGCGCACGTTTTCGGTGACGTTCTCGCCAGTGGCGCCGTCGCCGCGCGTGGACGCCTGGACGAACGTGCCGTCGACGTAGCGCAGCGAGATGGCGAGGCCATCGAACTTCAGTTCAGCGGCGTAATCCACCGGCACCGGCGGTTCGCTCGCGTTCTTGCCAAGCGCGTCGCCGACGCGCTTGTCGAACGCAACAATGTCTTCGTCGGCGAAGCCGTTGTTCAGCGAAAGCATGGGCTGATCGTGCACGACCGGCTCGAAGCCGCTCGACGCCTCGCCGCCCACACGCTGCGTGGGCGAATCCGGCACTACCAGGTCCGGGTGCTCCGTCTCGATTCGCTCCAGTTCCTTGAAGAGCTTGTCGTACTCCGCGTCCGGCAAGTCCGGCTGATCGAGTACGTAGTACGCGTAATTGGCGCGTTCGAGTTCCGCGCGCAGCCACGCGGCCCGCTCTGCCGGAGCGCTGGTTGCAGGGTTTGAGACGGAGGTTCGGGCCATGCTGTCGGAAGGTTCTTCAGTGAAATTCAGACATTGGATTATCGCAGGAAGCGTGCCCCTTTACATCGGCCGAATGGCCAGTTTCGTGCGTTCGTTATTCCGCCCCAAACGCCAACGGCCGCACAGTGTGCGGCCGTCGAATACTGCGCAATTGCGAAGCCGTTACTGGCTGAACAGACGCCGCGTGGCCGGCGAACCAGCCGGAATACCCGCCTGCTCGAGCTTCGCGTAAAGCGTCATCAACTGCTTTTCGATCGCCAGCAGCGCGGTTTCCGGCAGCGGACGGCGCCCGTCGTCGACCACCCGGCCGCCAATACGCTCAGCCAACGATTTCGCGTAGTCGCACATCAGGCGGAACGGCAGGATGTCTTCGTCCGCGACCGGCACATCCAGCACCAGCGTGATCATCTGGCCGCCCTTGTAGGTCAGGTCGTCGCGCAGGAAATTGGTGTCGCCGAATTGCAGCATGAAGACCGGGCTCTGCTTCGCGTCGAGCTTGACGAAGCGCGTACCGTCGCGCGAGAGCAGCAAGCCGTCCTGCGACGCGACGGCCTGGACATAATTGGCCGACCACGGCGCCCCGTCGGAAAGCACGTTGATCGACAGTTGCGCATCGCACTGCGCGGCGAAGCCGTCGAGCTCGCGCGCCATCGCGACCGTTTCGAGCATGTCGGGAAATTCCGGCGACGCGTCGAGCGCGTCGGCAAACTGCTGCACGCCGGTCACGAACTCGGAGAACTCCAGTTCGTTGAGCGCGCCACTCCGATTGGCCAGTTGCGCGGCCGCGCGGAGCTCTTCATAGCGCGCGCCGTTTTGCAGCAATTCCCACGCGCCGCCTTCGAGCTTGCCTTCGATATGCACCGGCTTGCTGCCGGCACGGCGCAGGCGCTGCGCGAGCGGAATCACCTTGTCGCCGGCCACGGGGCCATTCAAACGGATCGGCACGATGCAGTCGATGCGGCGATCGACGATAGCCGGCGGCGCCGAAGAAATCGTTGTGGCAGCGGGCAGGATCGGCTCATCGGCCGTCGCGGCATGGCCGGCCTCGGCTTCAGCAATGCCTTCCGCTTCCGGATAGCCGTTCGGCGTAGTCGTCTCGGCCTGAATATCGGCCGGCGTATCGGCCGGCGCGGCTGTCGCGCCGAAAGTCGGTTCGACACGTGCCGCCGAGGTTTCCGCCGCCTGCTCCGAACCCACTACGGGCTCGCGCCGCGTGGTCGGCCGGGCCGGTTCGATGAACGGGCTCTGCTCCTCCTGATCGTCCCGCGCGTAACTTTCGGTGGTATCGGCCGGCATTGGACGCGGCATCTTGCGGCGCACCTTCGCGCCTTGCCATGCGTTGTACACGACCACGCCCCCGACCACCACGGCACCCGCGCCGATCAAACCGAGTGTCAACTCGTCCATGCATGCTCCATCAGCAATTCTTCTGTCTGCGCGGCTTTGCGCCCGCCCCACGTGTCGCGCGGCCGATGGCCGCTGCGCTGAATGCGGGCGCCCGCGATGATCAACCTAAACGAAAACTTAAACGATATTCTGGGCGAAACCCGCCGCCGTTTCCATGTCGACCGCGACGATCCGCGATACGCCCTGCTCCTGCATGGTCACGCCGATCAGTTGCTGCGCCATTTCCATCGCGATCTTGTTGTGCGAAATGAACAGGAACTGCGTCTTGTCCGACATCGCGCGCACGAGGTTCGCGAAACGTTCCGTGTTGGCGTCGTCGAGCGGCGCGTCCACTTCGTCGAGCAGACAGAACGGCGCGGGATTCAACTGGAACATCGCGAACACCAGCGCGGTGGCGGTCAAGGCCTTCTCGCCGCCCGACAGCAGGTGAATCGTCGAATTCTTCTTGCCCGGCGGCTGCGCCATCACCTGCACGCCGGCGTCGAGAATCTCGTCGCCAGTCATGATCAGCTTGGCCTGGCCACCGCCAAAGAGACGCGGGAACAGCTCGCCGAAATGACGGTTCACTTCGTCGAAGGTGCCTTGCAGCAGCGTGCGCGTTTCGCCGTCGATCTTGCGGATCGCGTCTTCCAGCGTTTCGATCGCGTTGTTCAGGTCGGCCGACTGCGAATCGAGGAACGTCTTGCGCTCGGTCGCCGCCTTCAGTTCGTCGAGCGCGGCCATGTTGACCGGACCGAGCGCGGTGATCGCGTTGTTGATCCGCGTGACTTCGCCTTGCAGGTAGGACGGCTTCATGTCCGGCGTGAGCTTGGCCTGCAATTCCGCCTCATCGACGCCGGCTGCCGCCAGTTGCTCGATGAACTGCTCGCCGTTCAGGCGCGCGGCCTGTTCCTTCAACTGCAATTCGTTGATGCGGTCGCGCAGCGGTTGCAGCGCACGCTCGGCGGTCAGACGGGTTTCGTCGGCAGCACGCAGCTTGGCCGTCAGGTCGTCCAGTTCCAGACGCGCGGCGTGCAGCGCTTCTTCCTTGACCGCGCGGATATCGAGTGCGTCCTGCAAGCCGGTATGCGCGGTTTGCTCGTTGATCGTTTCCAGCTCGGCGCGCGCGTCTTCCAGCGACGCGGCGACGCGCTCGCTCTGCTCGTGCGAGACCTGGATGCTGCGCTTCAATTCGTCGATGCGGTTCGCCATGTTGCGCGCGGCGAAGCGCGCGTCAGTGGCGGCCCGATCGAGATCGCGCGATTGGGCGCGCGCGGCGGTAAGCGATTCGTCGAGCGCTTCGAAGGCCATCTGGTGATCTTCGAAACGCGCCTGCAATTCGGCGAGCTCGGAGTCGTGACGCTCGAAGTTCGCTTCCGATTCACCACGCAAAGCGCGCTGCTCTTCGATCTGCGCGGTGATTTCTTCGAGCTCTTCGCGAATTTGCGTGCTGCGCTGCGTGTAACGTTCATGCGCTTGCGCGAGTTTGAGCACGTCCATCTGCAAGGCGTGCACGCGTTGGGTTGCGCGCTCCGACTGTTGACGGACATCGGTCAACGCTTGCGCGGCTTGCGTGTGCGCGGCTTCGGCGCGGATCGCGGCGGCCTTCGCCTCATCGGCGAGCAAGGCTTGCGCGCGCACCTGACGGCCCAGGTTTTCGATTTCCTGCTGACGGGCCAGCATGCCGGCCTGTTCCGAATCGGCCGCATACAGCTGGACGCCGACTCGCGTCACGACGTGGCCGGCCTTGACGACGAACGAGCCGCCTTCCGGCAATTGCGCGCGCATGGCGAGCGCCTGCTGCAGATCGTCAGCGACGAAGGCGAGGCCGAGCCAGTCATTGAGCACGGCGCGAATGCCTGCGTCGTCGATACGAACCAGCGACAGCAACGGACGCAAGCCCGCCGGCGCAGCAACCGGCTGACCGGCTGCGGGCGGCGCGTAGAACGCGAGCTTGGCGGGCGGCGCGTCCGTGGCAAATGCCTTGACCCAGTCCAGGTTCGACACTTCGAGGGCGGCGAGCCGCTCACGCAGCACCGCTTCGAGCGCGGCTTCCCAACCGGCTTCGACATGCAGCTTCTTCCACAGACGCGGCAAGCCGCTCAGCTCGTGCTTTTCGAGCCACGGCTGGATCTTGCCTTCGGTCTGAACGTTTTCCTGCAGTTGCTTGAGCGCGGCAAGGCGTGCGTCGAGCTGATGAATCTGTGCGCTTTCCGACTGCACACGTTCCTGGGCCACACGCCGTTCGCCGTCGAGACGCGGCAGCGTTTCCTGCGCGTCGGCAAGACGGGCCTGCGCGTCGTGCAGGATTTCTTCGTGCTCGGCGAGCTGCGCGCGCATGTCTTCGAGCTGCGCTTCGTCTGGGGCATCCAGACCGCCCGCTTCCGACTTCAGCCGTTCGTGACGCTGCTGCAACTGCTGCAATTGCTGATCGGCATTGCGCTGATGCGCGGCTTCGAGCTTGAGTGCCTGTTCGGTCTGCGCGATACCGCCGCGCTCGGCGTTCAGTTCGGTCTGCGCATCGCGCCAGCGCGCTTCGAGTGCCGGCATCGCGTCATGCTTGGCGGCGGCCTCGTCTTCAGCCAGCGCGGCCTTTTCGTCGGCGACGGCCAGTTGTTCTTCAGCGTCGGCCAGATCGTCTTGCGCCTTCTGCGCTTGCGACTGCCACTGCTCGCGCTGCGCGGTCAGCGCGGCAATCTGCGCCTGCGTGCGGTTACGCGATTCGACGATGAACTTGATCTCGGCCTCGAGGCGGCTGACCTCGGCATTCGCCTCGTACAACGCGCCTTGCGCGCCCTGCATCGCGTCGCTGGCGGAGTAATGCGCCACGCGCAGCGTTTCGAGTTGCGCTTCGACTTCGCGCAGCTTCGCGGTTTGCGCTTCGAGGTCGATCTGCGCCTGTTCGATCGCGCGTTGCTGGCGTTCCTGCTCGCCGCCGGCTTCGTTCTTGCGCAGCAGCCACAACAGACGCTGCTTCTCTTCGCCGTCGGCCTGCAAATCCTTGTACTTGGTCGCGACGATTGCCTGCGCCTCGAGCTTCTCGAGGTTGGCACTAAGTTCGCGGACGATGTCTTCGACGCGGATCAGATTCTCGCGCGTGTCGTGCAGACGGTTCTCCGTCTCGCGGCGGCGTTCCTTGTACTTCGACACGCCCGCGGCCTCTTCAAGGAACACCCGCAGCTCTTCCGGCTTCGCCTCGATCAGGCGCGCGATCATGCCCTGCCCAATGATCGCGTACGCACGCGGCCCGAGGCCGGTGCCGAGGAAGATGTCCTGAATGTCGCGGCGGCGCGCCGGCAGGTTGTTGATGTAGTAGCTCGAGGTGCCGTCGCGCGTCAGCACGCGCTTGACGGCGATTTCGGCATACTGCCCCCACTGCCCGGCGGCGCGGCCGTCGGCGTTGTCGAACACGAGTTCGACGCTGGCGCGGCTACCCGGCTTGCGCGCGGTCGAGCCATTGAAGATCACGTCCTGCATCGACTCGCCGCGCAACTCGGAAGCGCGCGATTCGCCGAGCACCCAGCGCACGGCGTCGATGATGTTGGACTTGCCGCACCCATTCGGTCCGACCACGCCGACAAGCTGGCCCGGGACCTGGAAATGCGTGGGATCGACGAATGACTTGAAGCCAGCGAGTTTGATCGAGGTCAGACGCACGGCGATTTCGCTGTTTGAAAAGGGAAAATAAAAGGTGGCTCGTGAAGGCCGCGCCAGCCGTTCGCCGATGCAGCGAAACGGCCCGCGAACCCCCGCGACACGGGCGCCGACTGCACGCTATGAAGCATGCACCGGCTAATGAGGGGCAATCATACCATCGCGCGCGAGCGGTTCTTAGCGTCCTTACGGTCCGCACCGAGGTCGGCATCTCGGTCGGCATCAAGACCCGCATCCTGATTGGCCGGATCAGGCGGTAAAGCCTTTGTCCGGTGCACCCAGCTGGATAATGCCGACGCCAGCACGATGCACGCGCCGCCTGCCCATTCGCGCGGGCCCGGCGACTCGCCGGCGAACAGCCATGCGGACAAGGCCGTCACCACGATCTCGAACAGCATGATGATCGAGGCCCGATTGGCCGGCACGCGCGCGAGTCCGTACTGCACGAGCATATTGTTCGACGCCAGCAGAAAACCGAGGCCGAGCACTAGTAACGCGGCTGTGCCGAGATGCGCGCCGGTGGGCGGTGCGGGCATTGCCTCGAACAGCGATGCACAGGCGCTGAAAATCGCCGCGCCGCCGAAGATCGTCGCGGTGCGCATTTCGGGCTTCATCTCGGGCAGCACGCGGCTCGTCTTGAGGATCAGAACGTTGCTCATCGCGAAACCCATGCCACCCGCGAGGCCAGCCCATTCGGCAAGGTTGCCGGGCACCGGAAGGCCCAGTTGCGGCGACCACAGCATGGTCATCGCGCCGGCCAGCGACAGCGCGGCAAGGCCTGCGCCCGACCAGGTCACGCGTTCGTGCAGGATGAAGTGCGCAAAGAGCGCGGTCCACGCGGGGGTGAGATAGAACAGCAGCAATACGCGCATCACCTCGCCGTGGATCGAGCCCCACACGAAACCGAGATTGGTAATGCCGGCGGCCAGCGCAAGCGCCGGCAGCAGCCAGTGCCAGCGCACCGTCTTAAGCGCACGATGGCGCACCAGCAGAACGAACAGGCAACCGGCGGCGCTCGTCAGTGCGCTTGCCGCCGTGCCGGTCACGCCGAGCGCATTCAGCATGCGCAGCGGGTACCAGATCATCCCCCATACCGAGGCGCCAAGCATGATCGCGAGCGTCGGCCAGCCGTTGCGAAGCCAGTTGGTCATGACGTAAGGCTCCCGCGACGGTTGCTGGTCCTGCGGGCGATGTTGCTGACTTTGCCGACGGCGGCGTTCTTGCACCCGCTTCGTCCGAATAGTGCGGATGTCTCCGTTGCTGCTACATACATTGCTGCTCCTGCTTCTTTTTTGCGCGAACCGTCTGCGGTTCGCGTCGTTCCCGCTGCGTCGCATTGCCTGCGCCGCCTGGCGGGTTGCGCCGCGCCTTACACGCCGGGCGCCACCATGAATTTCCCGTGCGCGCCGCCACGCTATAATCATTCGCTCGCCGCCGCTGCCGCCCTTTTCGCGTGTTTCACGCGTTTTACGGTCCGCATGCGTGCCAGCATTCCTCTGCGCCCATCTTCGATCAGGCTCGATCCGCCCAGTGAACCCGCTACTCGACTCCCTCCAGCCCTATCCGTTCGAAAAGCTGCGTGCACTTTTCAAGGACGTCACGCCGCCGGCCGGCCTCGCGCACATCAGCTTCGGCATCGGCGAACCGAAACATCCCACGCCCGCGCTGATTCGCGACGCGGTGATCGCCTCGCTTGGCGGTTTGTCGGCGTATCCGGCCACCATCGGTTCGCCGGCACTGCGCGAGTCGATTGCGAAATGGGCGACGCAGCGCTACAACCTGCCCCCGGTCGATCCGGCCACCCAGGTGCTGCCTGTGGCGGGCTCGCGCGAGGCACTGTTTGCGCTCGCACAAACGGTCATCGACCCCAAGCGAAACGCTGACGGCGAGCCTGCGATCGTACTCTGTCCGAACCCGTTCTACCAAATCTATGAAGGCGCCGCGCTTCTCGCCGGCGCGCAACCGTACTTCGTAAATAGCGACCCGGCGCGCAACTTCGCCTGCGACTATTCGGCGGTGCCGGCCGACATCTGGGCGCGCACGCAGCTACTGTACGTGTGCACGCCCGGCAATCCCACCGGCGCCGTGCTCACGCTCGACGACTGGCGCGAGCTGTTCGCGCTGTCGGACCGTTACGGCTTCGTGATCGCCTCGGACGAGTGCTACTCGGAAATCTACTTCGACGAAGCCAATCCGCCGCTCGGCGGCCTGGAAGCGGCCCACAAGCTCGGCCGCGGCTTCGAGCGCCTCGTGATGCTCTCCAGCCTGTCCAAGCGCTCGAACGTGCCGGGCATGCGCTCGGGCTTCGTGGCCGGCGACGCGGCGATCCTGAAAGACTTCCTGCTATACCGGACATACCACGGCACGGCCTTGTCGACGGTGTTCCAGAGTGCCAGCATCGCGGCCTGGAATGACGAAACGCACGTGCGCGAGAACCGCGCGAAGTACGTGCAGAAGTTTTCCACCGTGACGCCGATGCTCGCCGAGGTGCTCGACGTACGCCTGCCGGACGCCGCGTTCTACCTGTGGGCGGACGTCTCGCGCACGGGCCTGTCGGACACCGAGTTCGCCCAGCGCCTCTACGCCGACTATAATGTGACGGTTCTGCCGGGCTCGTTCCTCGCGCGCACTGCGCATGGCGTGAACCCCGGCCGCAATTTCGTGCGCATGGCGCTCGTCGCCGATGTCGACGAATGCACGCAGGGCGCACAACGAATCGTCGATTTTTGCCGCGCGCTCGCGGATTGAGTTTTCGCGAATTTTCATATTCGGCAACCCCGCGCACCGCATTCCCTTCTTCAGACTTCAACTCTTCAGAAAAGCACGCATATGTCGCAACAACTTCAGCAGATCATTGATACCGCCTGGGAAAACCGCGCCGACCTGTCGCCGAAGGCCGCCCCGGCCGAGGTGCGCGAAGCCGTCGCCCACGCCATCGAGCAACTGGACAAGGGCGCGCTGCGCGTGGCCGAAAAGAAGGACGGCGACTGGGTCGTCAATCAATGGCTGAAGAAAGCCGTGCTGCTGTCGTTCCGCCTGGAAGACAACGTGGTGCAGCCGGCTGGCGGCTACTCGCAGTTCTACGACAAGGTGCCGTCGAAGTTCGCCAACTACACCGCTGAAGACTTCGCCGCCGGCGGCTTCCGCGTGGTGCCGCCCGCCATCGCGCGCCGTGGCTCGTTCATCGCGAAGAACGTCGTGCTGATGCCGTCGTACACCAACATCGGCGCCTATGTCGACGAAGGCACGATGGTCGACACGTGGGCGACCGTCGGCTCGTGCGCGCAGATCGGCAAGAACGTCCACCTGTCGGGTGGCGTGGGTATCGGCGGCGTGCTGGAGCCGCTGCAGGCCAACCCCGTCATCATTGAAGACAACTGCTTCGTCGGCGCGCGTTCGGAAGTGGTGGAAGGCGTGATCGTCGAAGAAAACTCGGTGATCTCGATGGGCGTGTACCTCGGCCAAAGCACCAAGATTTACGACCGCGAAACCGGCGAAGTCACGTACGGCCGCATTCCGGCGGGTTCGGTGGTGGTGGCGGGCAACCTGCCGTCGAAGGACGGCTCGCACAGCCTCTACTGCGCTGTGATCGTCAAGAAGGTCGACGCCAAGACGCGTGCGAAGGTCGGCCTGAACGAGCTGCTGCGAGGCGATTGATGGCACGCGGCACCAAGACCGTCGTCTACGGCATCCCGAACTGCGACACCGTGAAGAAGGCCCGTGTGTGGCTCGAAGAGCACGGCGTCGAGTTCGAGTTCCACGACTTCAAGAAACACGGCGTGACCGAGCCGCTGGTTCAGGACTGGCTGAAAGACGTGAAGCTCGACGCATTGCTGAATCGTCGCGGCACGACCTGGCGCGGCCTGTCCGACGACATGAAGGCGGCGGCGGACACGCAGTCGGGCGCGATCGCGTTGATGATTCACAAGCCGTCGGTGATCAAGCGGCCTGTGCTGGTGGTCAACGGGAAGGTCAAGTCGCTCGGTTTTTCCGTGGACGAATATACGGCGCTGTTTGCCTGACGCTGTTTGTCCCGGCGTACGCTGTTTGCTGACGCGCACTCCCGCTCGCGTGGCTCGACGCACGGGACTGAACGCCAGGCTCAGCGCCGCGATCGAACGCAACGGGTAGTAAAACGTGGCCTCGCCGCGTTGCTTAAAAGCTGTTGCCGGCTGCGGTGCCCAACCGCCAGCCGGCATTTTTTCATTTCAAAGTGGCTTGTACTGAATCCATGTCCGGCACCCTCGCCCTTACCGAACAACTGATCGCGCGCGCGTCCGTCACGCCCGACGACCAGCATTGCCAGCGTCTCCTGATCGAGCGCCTGTCCGCGCTCGGCTTCGAGCACGAGACGATCGAATCGAACGGCGTGACCAACCTGTGGGCCGTCAAACGCGGCGTCGACGGCACGCGCGGCAAGCTGCTCGCGTTCGCCGGCCACACGGACGTCGTGCCGACCGGCCCGCTCGAACAATGGCACTCGGCGCCGTTCGAGCCGACCCATCGTGACGGCAAGCTCTACGGCCGCGGCGCGGCGGACATGAAGTCGTCGATCGCCGGCTTCGTGGTGGCAAGCGAGGAGTTCGTCGCGGCGCACCCCGCGCATCGTGGCTCGATCGCATTCCTGATTACGAGCGACGAAGAAGGCCCCGCCACCGACGGCACCGTCAAGGTCGTCGAAGCGCTGCAGGCACGCGGCGAGCGCATGGACTACTGCATCGTCGGCGAACCGACCTCGAGCGCGCAGTTCGGCGACATGGTGAAGAATGGCCGGCGCGGTTCCATGTCGGGCAAGCTGATCGTCAAGGGCGTGCAAGGCCATATCGCCTATCCGCATCTGGCGAAAAATCCGGTGCATCTGCTCGCGCCCGCGCTGGCCGAGCTGGTCGCCGAACGCTGGGACGACGGCAACGAGTACTTCCCGCCCACCACCTGGCAGGTGTCGAACATCCATAGCGGCACCGGCGCGACCAACGTGATTCCGGGCCACGCGGACGTGATGTTCAACTTCCGCTTCTCGACGGCCAGCACGGTGGACGGCCTGCAGGCTCGCGTCCATGCGATCCTCGACAAGCACAATCTCGAATACGACCTGCAATGGACCGTGAGCGGCCTGCCGTTCCTCACGCCGCGCGGCGATCTGTCGAACGCACTGGCTAAAGCCATCAAGGACGAAACCGGCGTGACGACCGAACTGTCGACCACCGGCGGCACCTCGGATGGCCGCTTCATCGCGCGCATCTGCGAGCAGGTGATCGAATTCGGCCCGCTGAACGCCAGCATCCACAAGATCGACGAACATATCGAAGTCGCACACATCGAGCCGCTGAAGAACGTGTATCGCCGCGTGCTCGAACAACTGATCGCCTGACCAAGGAATTTCTGCGATGACGCTCCCGTTTTCCACTGTCCGCGACCTGCTGCGTTTCGCGGTGTCGCGCTTCAACCAGGCCGAGTTGTCGTTCGGCCACGGCTCGGCCAACGCCTACGACGAAGCTGCTTACCTGATACTGCACACGCTGCATCTGCCGCTCGATCTGCTGGAGCCGTTCCTCGACGCGCGTCTCTCCCCGGCCGAGGTCGACGCCGTGCTGAACGTGATCGAGCGCCGCGCCGGCCAACGGGTTCCGGCGGCGTACATCACGCAGGAAGCGTGGATGCACGGCTTTCGCTTCCACGTGGACGAACGCGTGATCGTGCCGCGCTCGTTCATCGGCGAGTTGCTGCAGGACGGTCTGCAGCCTTACGTCGAAGATCCCGAACAGGTCAGCGCCGTGCTGGAACTCTGCACCGGCTCCGGCTGCCTTGCGATCCTCGCGGCGCACGCCTTCCCGAACGCGGATATCGACGCCGTCGATCTCTCCGCCCCCGCTCTCGAAGTCGCCACCCGCAACGTGACGGACTACCGGCTCGACGACCGCGTCGCCCTCTTCCAGGGCGACCTGTACGCGCCGCTCGCCGAGCGCCGCTACGACGTGATCATCAGCAATCCGCCGTATGTGAACGCCGCTTCCATGCAGGAACTGCCCGCCGAGTACAAGCACGAGCCGGACATGGCTTTGGCTGGCGGCACGGACGGCATGGACATCGTGCGCCGGATCATCGCCGAAGCGCGCAACTGGTTGACCGAAGACGGCGTGCTGGTGGTCGAGATCGGCAACGAGCGCGCGAACGTCGAAGCGGCCTTCGGCGGCCTCGATCTGGTCTGGCTGTCGACGAGCGCCGGCGACGACAACGTGTTCCTGATTCAGGCCGCGGATCTGCCGGTATAACGTTCTATCGCCGGATCGCCGGTTGCCAGATCGCTGGTTGCCGGACCACCGGACCGCTTTATTGCGTGACACGCGCGGCAGAAG
>CABFVV010000167.1_pt1 | contig 12862 bp, 9 predicted proteins | sample 8864751 | NCBI WGS metagenome assembly CABFVV01 (sample SAMEA5735770, study PRJEB23740) | soil metagenome | biome: forest; feature: forest soil; material: soil | place: USA | collected 2013-10-13 | depth 0.1 m | reverse complement strand
CACGTCCGCCTGTCGACGCAATCCAGTACGAAAAGCTTGCGCTGTCCGCCTTCGATTTATGCGACCGGCACCTGGCTCAACTGGATACCTTGATCACACTTGCGTCCTCGATATGTAGGAATCCTTCCATCACGCTTGAGGAAAGACGGCGTCGTCAGACGCTTCTTGAATTGCTGGTGGACACGGCGGAGCAATAGCAGCAGGAACTCGAATGCGACCGCGAGTTGTACAAGGTGATTGCGCTCGATGCGAAGGGCGTTCCGCAAAGCCGAATCACGGCACGCCACGCAGCGAACTTGCTTGCAGAAGAGGTGGCGCAGAGAGCAGGCGAACCGACAGCCACCGCAAACGTGCCACAACGCCAAACCCAGGCAGAGAAAGCCGCCGCAACGTTAAGAACCGACGCGGCTCAGCAACCGGTCGTCGCGCAACACTAAGCGATCAAGAAGGCCATCGGGTGGCAAGGCGGTACAGCCGGAGAATCGTTCGGAAACCGCCAGCACTGAGACGGCCATCGTCCGTCTCAGTGCTGTCACATAACCCAGACCATCGGCAACCCATGCCACACACGGCGCAACCTCACCCGCATACCACCGCACCTACCTAGAATATGTCATATTAATCCGCCAATAGAGCGCTTAAAGTAGGCGAAAGCACCTCCGTCCCGGTTGCCGGTCCGAGTCGACCCGACTACTATGCGTGTTAGCTTTGGCATCAACGTTTCGAGACCTCATGTCGCAGAACGTGAACAGAAAGGGCGGCGTAAGGCGTCGATCATCCTGGCACACAAAGGAGTCTTGAATGTCGATTGAAAAAGTCTTATATCGTGCTCATGCGCACGTTACCGGCGGTCGTGACGGCCGCGCGACGATTCCCGACAGCAACCTCGATCTCAAGCTGACCACGCCGAAGGAGCTCGGCGGCGGAGGCGGCGACGGAACGAACCCCGAGCAACTCTTCGCGGCGGGATATAGCGCATGCTTCATCGGGGCAATGAAGTTCGTTAGCGCGCGCGACAAGATCGCGCTGCCAAAAGACGTCGCCATCGATGGCAATGTCGGCATCGGACAGATCCCCAATGGCTTCGGCATCGAAGTCGAACTGAAAATCTCGCTGCCTGGCATGGATCGCGCAGAGGCGGAAGCGCTGATCGCCAAGGCGCACATTGTCTGTCCTTATTCGAACGCCACACGCAACAACATCGACGTCAAGCTGACGCTGGTCTAAGCCGCGCGTCATCACGCGCATTTTCGAGTGCAAGCAGCGGATGCCGTGTCGCGCAAAGCGGCGCGTATCTCTGAGGTTCATGAAATGGACAATGCCGCCGAAGACGCTGCTCGCACCCGAATCCAGCCGCAACGGGCAATTGCCGAGTTTGCCAGGGTTCTCTGGCATCTGCGCGCCATTCTGGCGATGCTGCTGATACTTTTCCTCATTTTGTCGGTCGCCATGTATTTCGTTGGGGGGGCCGTCGATGTAGCCACACGCACGCACGCATCGCTAGGCCACACTTTCTATTTCTGCGCGGTCACGGCGCTGACTATCGGCTACGGCGACGTGGTGCCGACCACCACACCTGGTCTGATCGTCGCGGTTTTGCTTGGACTGCTCGGCGTGTTGATAACGGGTGTGATAACTGCTTCCGCTGTTTATGCCATCCAGGTGGCTGCGCATCTGACCGGGCGACGCGAAGCGCAGTAGCCGGCAACAACGAATATGTCATTCCAGATGGTCGCTACGTCTCCTAATATGTGTAGTTAGCGTTCTGATATGCTTTTTTCCGTGCGCCGACATGTGAATTCGATGTCGGTACCACTGGCAGGCGGTATCCACTCAAGAGGGTAGAGATCCATGACCAGTCAATCGAATTCGCGGGGCGTGATCGGCGTCATCACCTTGCTCTTTACGGTGCTGACCGCGCTCTATCTGTTGATCGGTGGCGTATGGCTGCTGGCGGTCGGCGGCTCAGCGTACTACGTCATCACAGGCATCGTGCTGTTGGGCGTGGCCTGGCTGCTTTGGCGACGCAGTCCAGCCGCGCTCGTGCTTTATGCACTCGTGCTGATCGGCACGGCGATCTGGGCACTCTACGAGTCGGGTCCGGACTTCTGGGCACTCGCGCCGCGCTCCGGTGTACTCGTTATCTTCGGCGTATGGTTGCTGCTGCTTGTGAGCTGGCGGCTGGAGGGCGAGCGCAAGCTGGGTGTCGCGTCGCTCGTCATCGCACTCGTGGCATGGGCGGGCATACTCGTGTACGCCAACTTCAACGATCCGCAACAGGTCAACGGCACACTGAACGCTTCCGCGCCCGCGAGCGTCGCCAGCACCGGGATCGACGCCTCCGACTGGCCCGCCTATGGTCGCACCCAGGAAGGCACGCGCTACTCGCCATTGCAGCAGATCACGCCTGACAATGCGAAGAATCTCCAGGTGGCCTGGACCTTCCGCACGGGTGACGTGAAGGGGCCCAACGATCCTGTCGAGATTACCAACGAAGTCACGCCGATCAAGATCGGCGACCTGCTTTACCTATGCTCGCCGCATCAGATCCTGTTCGCGCTCGACGCGAAGACGGGCACGCTCAAGTGGAAGTTCGATCCGCGACTGAAGAACGATCCGTCGTTCCAGCACGTGACTTGCCGCGGTGTGTCGTATGTCGATCTGTCGGCCAGTGCCACGGCGGCCGCACCCGCTGCGGCGCCGGCGAGCGATGCAGCCGCACCCGCGGCAGCGTCGGCCAGCGATGCCGCCGCAGCTACAGACGCCTCGGGCGCTGCTGCAACGGCTGCCACACCTGCCTCGGGCGCCGCAGTCGCAGACGCCTCAGGCCCCGCTACGGCCGCCTGTACGCGCCGCATCTATCTGCCGGTCAACGACGGCCACCTCTACGCCCTCGACGCGCTGACGGGCCAACGTTGCGCGGGCTTCGGCAACGACGGCGACCTCGACCTTCAACACGCCCAGCCTGTCACAACGCCGGGCATGTACGAGCCCACCTCGCCGTCGATCATCACCAGCAAGGTGATCGTCGTGGCGGGCGCAGTGGAGGACAACTTCTCGAATCGCGAGCCGTCGGGTGTCATTCGCGGCTTCGACGTGCGCACGGGCGAATTGCTCTGGGCGTTCGATCCGGGCGCGAAGGACCCGAATCACATTCCGGGCCCGGGCGAGCATTACACGTGGAATTCGCCCAACTCGTGGGCACCCGCCGCCTACGACGCGAAGCTCGACATTGTCTATCTGCCGATGGGCGTGAAGACGCCGGATATCTGGGGTGGCGACCGCACGCCGGAGCTGGAGCAATACGCTACCGGGCTGCTCGCACTCAACGCCTCGACCGGCAAGCTCGCCTGGTTCTACCAGAGCGTGCACCATGATCTGTGGGACATGGACCAGCCGTCGCAGCCCACGATCGCCGACATCACCGGCAAGGATGGTAAGACCGTGCCGGTCGTGTACGCGCCGGCCAAGACCGGCAACCTGTTCGTGCTCGACCGCCGCACCGGTGCGCTAGTCGTGCCGGCGCCCGAAACGCCCGTGCCGCAGGGCGCGGCGCCCGGCGACCACGTTGCGCCGACACAACCGTTCTCACAGCTCACGTATCGTCCGTCGAAGAACCTGACCGACGCCGACATGTGGGGCGCGACGATGTTCGACCAGCTTATATGCCGTGTCATGTTCCACCAGCTGCGTTACGAGGGCACGTTCACGCCGCCGTCGCTACAGGGCACGCTCGTGTTCCCGGGCAACCTGGGCGTGTTTGAGTGGGGTGGTCTCGCCGTCGACACCGACCGCCAGATTGCCGTCGCGAACCCGATCGGCTTGCCGTTCGTCTCGCGCCTGATTCCGCGTGGCCCGGGCAACCCGCTGGAACCGGAGCCGGGTGCCAAGGGCAGCGGCACGGAGTCAGGCATCCAGCCGCAGTACGGCGTACCGTACGGCGTGACGATCAATCCGTTCCTCTCGCCGCTGGGTCTGCCGTGCAAGCAACCGGCATGGGGCTACATCTCTGCGATCGATCTCAAGACCAATGAGATTGTGTGGAAGAAGCGCATCGGCACCGTGCGCGACAGTTCGCCGATTCCTCTGCCGTTCAAGATGGGCATGCCGATGCTGGGCGGTCCGAGCGTCACTGCGGGCGGTGTCGCGTTCATCGGCGCGACGGCGGACAACTACATCCGCGCGTTCAACGTGAACAACGGCGAGCAGGTCTGGGAGGCTCGCCTGCCCGCAGGCGGTCAGGCCACGCCGATGAGCTATTCGATCAACGGCCGTCAGTACGTCGTGATCGCGGCGGGCGGGCATGGCTCGTTCGGCACAAAGCTCGGCGACTATGTGATTGCCTACGCGTTGCCGCCGCAGTAAGCGGCACGCGCTGCGCATGCGGTTTTTCTTGTCCCTTACGCGGCGCATTGAATGCGCCGCTTTCTATATTGCCGAATGAACCATTCACGCTTTGCGCCGCGAGCCTGCGTCGTGCTGGCCTCGATCGCGGTGCACGCCACGCTTGCGCATGCGCAAAGTGCCGTCACGCTCTACGGCGCACTCGATACGAGCATTGAAGTCACCAATCCGGGCGCGGGCTACGTTGCTCGTATGGATTCCGGCGCTTATCGGGGATCGCGCGTCGGCCTGCGCGGCGCCGAGGACATCGGCAATGGCGTCAAGATCCTGTTCACTCTGGAGAACGGTTTCAGTTCCGCCGACGGCACCTTTGCCGTCGCGAACACGGTCTTTAATCGCCAGGCCTGGATCGGATTGGATACGCTTTACGGCACCGTGCGTGTCGGCCGTCAGTACTCGCCTATCTATATTCCGTTCAAGGGCGGGCTCGATGCTTTCGACGCAGGCACGATCGCTTCCGGTCTCGACAACCTCTCCAAGATCACGCCCTACGAGAGCAATGCGATCACCTATCTCTCGCCGGAATTCCACGGTTTCTCCACGACCATCATGGCAGCGCTGCGCGACGGCGACGCCAGCAATGATGGCAACGGACTCGCCGGCCACATCGAAACCTTCGCATGGCGCGAGGGACCGTTCCGCATCTCGTACGCGCATCAACAGACGCACGGTAACGGCGCGCTGCGCGCCAACCTGGGCGGCGTCTCGTACGTTTTTGGCGCCGTCACGGGTTTTCTATCGTTCTTCAACGGCGATGGCGGTACGCCGCGATATCACAACGACGGTGTATCCGTCTCCGCGCGCTATGTCGTGAATGCGCAATTTCGTGCCTCACTCGGCTACACCTATCTGCGTGACCGCTCGGGTGGCGACAACAACGCCGATCAGTTCAGCGCGGCATGCGAGTACGACCTCTCTAAGCGCGCTTTGCTTTATGCGAGCGCCGGCTGGTTGCGCAATCGCGGGCAGGGTGAGTTCACGTTGCGCGGGGTTAATGTGACGGGCCTCACGCCGTCGTGGCCAGGGGCCTCCGTGCGAGGCGTGCAGTTCGGCATGATCGAGCGTTTCTAACGATGCGCTGTAGGAGCTTGTCCGTTCATCCCTGCGTGGATCGGGCGAGCATACGCCCGCTGCCTCACCGGACTACAATCAGTTACGTGACCCTAATCATTCATTGGCTGCGCGCCGGCTTCGACGGGCGCATTGATAAACCGGTCAACCAGGTTCGCAGCAGAGTAGCGGTTTAAGCAGACCTGATCGCAGTCAGCCACACGTGGCGTCCCGGCAAAGGAGGGGCGATGCATTGGCAACCGAGCTCCGGCGTGAACGTCAGACGCATCGCAATTATGGTTGCGATCGTCGTGGGCGTCCTGATCGTCGCGGGGCGCCTCACTGGCGTCGTGATCGACTGGCTGTGGTTTGCTTCAGTCGGTTACGTCGACGTTTTCTGGACGACGGTCTCCGCCAAGGCGCTCCTCTTTGCCGCTGCGTTCGTAGCGTCGGCGAGCGTAATAGCTGCATCGGGGTTTCTTGCGCATCGTTACGCGCGGCGTCCCGGTAGCTGGCAAGTAGAAACGGCCCGTCTGTCAGGTACGCCGGAGTTCATCAGTGAACTGGCAGACCAGCTCGCACCGCGCATTCCCTGGCGCGCCAGCATTGCCGGCAGCGCTATTGTCCTGGCGCTGTTCATCGCTGGCGGCGAACTCTCCAACTGGGATCTGGTGCTGCGCTTCCTGCATCAGGTGCCCTATGGCGACCGCGATCCTGTTTTTGGACAGGACATCAGCTTCTATCTGTTCTCGCTGCCCACCTATCTTGCGTTCAAGAACTGGCTGCTGCAGTTGATCTTCTGCAGTGCGCTCGTTGCGGCCGCGGTTTATGGGGTTCGCGGCGACGTCACGTTCGAGCGGGCGCCGCGCGTACTCTCAGCCGCTGCCACCGCTCATGGTTCAGCGCTGCTCGGTGCGTTCTTTCTCCTGAAGGCCTGGTCTTACACACTCGACCGCTTCTTGCTGCTCTACGGCGATAACGGCGTCGTGGTCGGCGCCGGCTATACCGACATCCACGTCGAGCTTCCGGTCTTGTGGGTGCTCGTCGGCTTTGCTGCTGTTGCAGCCGTCGCGTCGTGGGTCAATATGCGCCGGCAGGACTATCGAATCCCTGTCGCCTCGGTGTTGCTGGTGTTCGGCACCTCGTTCGTGTTCGCCTTGATCTACCCGGCGCTGTTCCAGCGCCTCTATGTCAAGCCGAGCGAACTGCAACTGGAGATGCCCTATATCAAACACAATATCGCGCTAACGCGAATGGCCTACGGCCTGACACAGATCGCGGTAAAACCGTTTCCGGCCGAGCAGGAACTGAATCTCGCCTCGCTCGAGGCCAATCGCGCGACCATCGACAACATTCGGCTGTGGGATGTGCAGCCGCTGATGGATACCTATGCGCAGTTGCAGGAGATCAGGACGTACTACAAATTTTTCTCCGTCGACATCGATCGCTACCGGCTCGACGCCGGATATCGGCAGGTGATGCTGTCGGCCCGCGAACTGGAGCCTTCGATGCTCCCCGCGAACGCTCAAACCTGGGTGAACCTGCACCTCCTGTTCACACATGGCAATGGCGTCGTGATGTCGCCCGTCACCGAAAAATCGACGGAAGGGTTGCCGTCCTTCTATCTGCAGGATATTCCGCCCGTTGCGCACGGCGGGCCGGCCATTCGCGAGCCGCGTCTGTATTTCGGTGAAGGGGGTGAAGGTTACGTCATCGTAAAAGGCAGCGTCCCCGAGTTCGACTACCCCAAGGGCAAGGACAACGTCTACACCGCTTACAGCGGGAGCGATGGTATTGGCATCGGCAGCAGCGCGCGCCGCAGTCTCTTCGCCTGGCAGTTCAACGATCCGAACATCCTGCTAAGCGACTACATCACGAACGGTAGCCGCATTCTGCTGCACCGTAACATTCAGGATCGGGTGCGCACGATCGCCCCGTTCCTCAGGCTCGATCATGATCCCTACCTCGTCACAAGTAACGGGCGTCTTTTCTGGATGCAGGACGCGTACACGACGAGCAGTTGGTTTCCCTACGCACAGCCGGGCTTCGACGATGGCGCCAACTACATCCGCAACGCAGTCAAGGTGGTGATCGACGCATATAACGGTACGGTCGATTTCTATGTCAGCGATCCTAACGATCCGATCATACGGACTTATCAGCGCATTTTCCTGGGTCTGTTCAAGTCTCTCGCGGCGATGCCGCAAGATCTACAGAAACATATCCGCTACCCGGAAGAACTGTTCCTGATCCAGTCGCAACTTTATCGGGCCTACCACATGGATGCGCCAGAGGTCTTCTACAATCGCGAGGATCTCTGGCAGTTCCCACGGGAATTGATCGGCATTGATGGCGCGAATAGTCCCGGCACGCCGATGACGCCTTACTACATGATCATGCGGCTGCCCGAGGAACCGCGCGAGGAGTTCGTCCTGATGCTGCCGATGGTGCCCAGCCAGCGCGACAATATGATCGCGTGGCTCGCCGCGCGTTGCGATCCGCCTAGCTACGGCAAGCTTGTCGTCTACTCGTTTCCGAAGGATAAGCTCGTCTATGGGCCGTTCCAGATCGAGGCGCGCATCCAGCAGAACACCGAGATTTCGCAACAGATTTCGCTGTGGAACCAGATGGGCTCGCGTGTCATTCGCGGCCATCTTCTCGTCGTGCCGATTGAGAATTCGATCCTTTACATCTCACCGCTCTACTTGCGTGCAGAGTCGGGGCAGTTACCTGAGTTGAAGCGGGTGATCGCTGCGTATGGGGATCGGGTGGTGATGAGGGAAACGTTGGGCGAAGCGTTGGCGGCGCTTTTCAAGGAAAGTGGTCCGCTTGGAGCGCAGCCTCAGGGCACGGCGGATGCGCGTGCTCGGGAGGCGCTTGCACACTATGACCGTGCGATCGAGCGATTGAAGGCGGGGGACTGGAGTGGGTTCGGGGTGGAACTGGATGCGCTGCGGCCGCTGCTTGAGGCGCTGGGTGGAGGGCGGTCGGAGGGGAAGAAGTGACTCGTGTGTGATCAAAAGAGGTGGGCGCCTGGTGCTACGGATCGGGCCCGCGCGATCTTTTTTGGGGCCGGTGTATTTCGCTCCCTTCTGGTGTATTTGAACATGCACTGAGTTGCATGACGCGGCCAAAGTTCCAGCGGCAATGTTGCGGTATGGTTAACGGTCTATTGACAAATGGTGGCTCTTATCGCGTGAGGTTTGCCTCTACCATTGCACCGGTGCTGCATGCGCCAGTCATAAAGGAGTCTCATGAACCTCGCTTCGATCCGCAAAGACGCCTTTGCGATGCCCGTTCACAATCCAGCCTACCCCCGGCCGCCGTACCGCTTCATCAATCGGGAATACTTCATCATCTCGTATGAGACCGATTTCGATGCGTTGCGCGCCATCGTGCCGGAGCCGTTGCATCCGGAAAACGACCTCGTGCATTACGAATTCATTCGCATGCCGGATTCGTCGGGCTTCGGTGATTACACCGAAAGCGGTCAGGTCATCTCGGTGCGAGACCAGCAAGGGCGTCTCGGCAACTACACACATTCGATGTACCTCGATGACGAAGGTCCGATCGCCGGCGGCCGGGAGATCTGGGGCTTTCCGAAGAAGCTGGCCAGGCCGACCTTGAGCGTCGATGGCAACGACACGCTGCTCGGCACACTCGACTACGGCACACAACGTATCGCAACCGGCACGATGGGCTTCAAGCATGTGCCGCTCGACATCGAGGTTGAACGCAAGAAGCTTGCGGATACACCGAATTACCTGCTGAAGGTGATCCCGCACGTTGACGGTTCGGCGCGCGTGTGCGAGCTCGTGCGTTTCTATCTGCGCGACGTGAGCGTGCTGGGCGCGTGGTCGGGTCCCGCCGCGCTCGAACTGCATCCGCACGCATTGGCGCCCGTCGCCGATCTGCCGGTGAAGCGGGTGGTCGGCGCGCGGCATGTGATCGCCAATCTCACACTGGATATCGGCGAGGTTGCGCTCGATTATCTCGCCACAACCGAGAGCGTGAAGCTCGCAGTCAATCAATAACGGTCTGTGAACCGATAAGGAAGGAACACAACATGTCGTTGAACAACAAAGTCGCGCTTGTGACGGGTGCAGCAAGCGGTATTGGTGAGCAGTGCGCACGCAAACTCGCTAGCCTCGGCGCCGCAGTGGTGATTGCCGACCTGAATCTCGAGAACGCGCAGAAGGTGGCCAGCAGCATCGTCGCGGCGGGCGGTAAGGCGCTGGCGGTCGCAATGGATGTGACGAATGAAGAAGCGGTCAATAGCGGCATCGAACGCGCGGTGCAGGAGCTCGGCAGCATCGATGTGCTCGTGTCGAACGCGGGTATCCAGATCGTCGCTCCAATCGAGGAGTACGCGTTTTCCGACTGGAAGAAAATGCTGGCCATCCATCTGGACGGCGCCTTCCTCACCACCAAGGCGGCCATCAAGCACATGTACGCGGGCGGCAAGGGCGGCTCGATCGTCTACATGGGTTCGGTGCATTCACACGAGGCGTCGAAGCTGAAGTCCGCCTATGTGACAGCCAAGCATGGCTTGCTGGGACTGGCCCGGGTGGTTGCGAAGGAAGGTGGGCCGCGTGGCGTGCGGGCGAATGTCGTGTGTCCGGGCTTTGTGCGCACCCCGCTCGTCGACAAGCAGATTCCCGAGCAGGCCAAGGCGCTCGGTATCTCCGAAGCCGAAGTGGTGAAGAACGTGATGCTCAAGGAAACCGTCGACGGTGAATTCACCACGGTTGAGGACGTCGCCAATACGGTTGCGTTCCTTGCAGGCTTCGAATCGTCTGCGCTCACCGGGCAGTCGGTGATCGTTAGCCACGGCTGGTCAATGCAATAAGGGGTCGCGCATGCGCAGCAGCACAAGAAAAATCAACGGGCAGCCGGATGTGTTTGTGCTGCCGCGCTACGACGAGATCGCCTTGGTGCTTCAGGGCGGCGGCGCGCTCGGGTCTTACCAGGCCGGCGTCTACGAAGGCCTGGCCGAGGCCGGTGTGCAACCGAACTGGATCGCCGGCGTCTCGATCGGCGCTCTTAACACGGCCATCATCGCCGGCAATGCGCCGGAAAACCGCGTTGAAGCGTTACGAGGTTTCTGGGATTCGATCTGCCATCCGCTCGACTGGGTCGGTGGTCTGGGTGCATGGATGCTGCCTGGCTTCGGCGCGCACGACCTGTCGCGCAAGTGGGCAAGTTTGTGGGCAGCCAGCCGCGCGTTGACAGAGGGTCAGCCGGGTTTTTTCTCGCCGCGTAGCCCGTTGCCCATGGCAGGTTTCGGCAAGCAAAGCGCCAACGCGGTCAGCTACTACGACACGGCCGCTCTGAGGGAAACGCTGTTGAAGTTCGCCGATTTCGACCGTATCAACGATGGCGACATCCGCGTTTCGGTGGGTGCGGTGAACGTGCAGACCGGCAACCTGGTGTACTTCGACAACACGAAAATGCGTCTGGAGCCGGAGCATTTCATGGCGTCAGGGGCGTTGCCGCCAGGTTTTCCGGCGGTGGAGATCGACGGCGAGTACTACTGGGACGGCGGCCTGGTTTCCAACACACCGCTGACCGAGGTGCTTCGCGATTCGGACCACAAAGATACGCTGGTTTTTCAGGTCGATCTGTGGAGCGCGAGAGGTAATGCGCCCGGAGATTTTCTCGACGTGTCCGAGCGCGCCAAAGACATTCAGTACTCCAGCCGTACGCGGGCGATAACCAGCATGCTGGCAGATCGTCAGAAGCATGCCCGTTTCATCAAGGAACTGCTCGCGCATGTTCCATCCGATCTGCGCAAGGCCGATCCACTATTCCGTCTCGCTGAAGAAGCGGCCGACGGCAGCGCAATCAATGTGGTGCATCTTATCTATAAGAACAAGCCATATGAGGGGCATTACAAGGACTACGAGTTCAGCGTCGACACGATGCACGAGCATTGGGAAAGCGGTCTCGACGACATTCGCGATTCGTTTGCCCATCGGGAGTGGTTCGATGTGCCGAGCCGCGAACAGGGCTTCGTGACGCATGACGTGCATCGCCGGCCCGGCTCCGTGCCGCAGTCCGATCGTGACATGCCCGAACTGCCCCTGGGAGCGGAACGAAAAGTCGCTGCATGAACCGGCGCTGGGCCCCATTGATCCTAGGCCGTAGGCGGTCGCCGGAATTGTTGAAACACCGTCGGCTCCCATTCCTGACTCGCCAATAACAAGCCGGTCCCGCGTCGCTGGTTCAAAGGAGCGGCCGCAGATTCCTTATGCAAGGCGGCGAACCTGCTACGCAGCCGCCTTAGCTCAAGCTGGAGCTGCGAGAACGCAGCTTCTGTCAGCATGCCGTGAGTGAACTCCAGCGTTTCATTCGGTTGGTCGAAGCGCCCGGCCAAAAAATCGCTTAGACCTTCCCGTCGGAAGAATTGGCGAATCGGCCCGTTTGGCAACCAGTCAAAATCTCGCGCGATGCGGAGTCGAATCCGGTCCCCTGGGAGCAGCGCGATTACGCCCATACGATCGAGTACCAACAGTCGCTTTAAGCATTCCGCCTTGCTCATCTGGTAGGCCGCCACGATGTCCGTGACTGACCAATGGTTAAACGCACAGACAGCCACAAGCAATAACTTGCTGTTCGATACGAGTTGTGTCTCCTGATGCTCCGTCAGCGTGGATAGCTGAGGAACCGAAGACGACGCTTCCTGTAAGAGTTCGGTCAGCGTGAATCCGAAGAACTGGCTGATCTGTACCAGTCGCTCCACGGTGAATCTTTCGCTCGAAAACAGGCGTTTCACGCTTGGTTCTGAAAGTGCCAGCGCACGCGCTACGTCCCGGTATGTCAACCCTTGGGCCTTGAGTTCTCGCTTGATGGCCGCCATTCGGTGTCCGAACTGAGCTGTCGAGTGTTCCGTGTGGGTTGGTGTACGTCTTCGCATACCTGCAGCGATCGGCGATCGGACTAGGGCCGCGTCGGACCGGGTTCGGCCAAGAACCGCCGGTGGTTGATCACGGAATGCACACCTCAGATTGTCCAGAATCCTTCATAAAGGAGACATTCGCAGAGATTAGCGTGGCAACGTTCGGTCGAAGCGGCCGCTTATGCCTTTCCAGTTGCGACCACTCGAAAATGTCCGCTTCGATGCAATTCGAATAGGTGCTTTCAACCATCGCTGCCTTGGAAAGCAGACCTTAAAGCAAGCTTTATGGCGACGGTTCTATTCTTCGTATGGGGGCGAGTCGCTTTCCGTTTTATTCTCACGCCAATACGTTTGGTTCGCCGCGCATTGATAAGGAAAACGAGGACTATGTGTGACGTTCAATCGCTGGACGCTCGTGGAAAATACCGCCTCACCACGATCGGGACGTGAGACTCTCGCTTCAAGGCTGAACCTCATACGGTGGACATGTGGACAGGCGCTGATCGTCTA
>CABFVV010000166.1_pt1 | contig 13081 bp, 11 predicted proteins | sample 8864751 | NCBI WGS metagenome assembly CABFVV01 (sample SAMEA5735770, study PRJEB23740) | soil metagenome | biome: forest; feature: forest soil; material: soil | place: USA | collected 2013-10-13 | depth 0.1 m | reverse complement strand
GCGTCAGGTCCTTGAAATCGGGCATCTTCGTCATGTCCTTCACTATGCACAGCCTGGTGGCAGTTTACAAGCGCTGAATAGTTACGCGGCGGCAAAGAAAGTAAGTGCCGCCCCGCACAGGGGCAACGCTAATAGACCACTACCAATTCAAGGAAAGGCCAAAGCCCCAAGAACACGGCCAATGCCGCCGCGCAGGCAAAAAACCCCCTACTCCTCCGCATCATGCTCAATCACAAACCGCCGCAAATAAGCCAGCACAGCGGCTTCCACCGCCCGATGATCAGCGGTGCTTTTCGACCCTGCATTTTCCTCATCGCCAAACAACGAGGACGGCGCATTATGCACATCCACTTCCTGGCCTTCGCGGAATATACGAATCTCGTGAACGTCTTCAGCGTACTCGGCAACCCAATGCACGCCTTCGATATGCGCGCCTGCGCGAACGGTAGGTATCTTCATGGAAGTCTCCCGTCGGGCCGGACCACGGCGCCAACCCTTGCCATCACCATACGCCGTCCAGGCGGCAGGCGCGAGCATTGCAGGGCAATTTCCTGAGATTTCGCTGCGCCGCAACGAGCGCCCCCGACGTCTAACCATGCCGCCGATGGCGCCCGCGCGAATACCCGCATCTCTCCAGCAGTCTTACTGCACCGTCGCCAGCACGTCGCCCACCGTCTTGAAGATGTGCGCGATCTGCTCTTCGTCAATGATGAGCGGCGGCGAGAACGCGAGGATGTCACCGGTAAAGCGCAGCAGCACGCCCGCCTCGAAGCACTTCACGAACGCTTCGTAAGCACGCGCACCCGGAGCACCGTCGCGCGACTCGAGTTCAACGCCCGCGATCATGCCGAGGTTGCGAACGTCCTTCACATGCTTCGCGCCGCGCAGCGAGTGAGCGGCGGCTTCGAATTTCGGCGCCATCGTCGCCGCACGCTCGAACAGGCCTTCGCGGCGATATAGGTCGAGCGTCGCAACGGCGGCCGCGGCCGCGGCCGGGTGGGCCGAATACGTGTAGCCGTGGAACAGTTCGATCGCGCCCTGTGCGCCGCTGTTGACGATCGTGTCGTAGATCGTGCGGCTCGTGGCCACTGCGCCCATCGGGATCGCAGCGTTGTTGATTGCCTTGGCCATCGTGATCAGGTCCGGCGTCACGCCGAAGTATTCGCTCGCGGTCGCCTTGCCGACGCGGCCGAATGCGGTAATCACTTCGTCGAAAATCAGCAGGATGCCGTGCTTCGTGCAGATCTCACGCAGCTTCTGCAGATAGCCTTGCGGCGGAATCAGCACGCCCGTCGAGCCGGCCACCGGTTCGACAATCACGGCAGCGATCGTCGATGCATCGTGCAACGTGACGATGCGCTCGAGTTCGTCGGCGAGATGCGCGCCCCAGGCCGGCTGGCCCTTCGAAAACGCGTTGTGTTCGAGGTTATGCGTATGCGGCAAATGATCGACCGCCGGCAGCAGCGCGCCGGAGAACGTCTTGCGGTTCGGCGCGATGCCGCCGACCGAAATGCCGCCGAAGCCCACGCCGTGATAGCCGCGCTCGCGGCCGATCAGACGCGTGCGCTGACCTTCGCCGCGCGAACGGTGATACGCCAGCGCGATTTTCAGGGCGGTGTCGACCGATTCCGAGCCGGAGTTCGTGAAGAAGATGCGGTCGAGGCCGTCCGGCATCAGTTCGGCGACTTTCGTGGCCGCTTCGAACGCCAACGGGTGGCCCATCTGGAAGGTCGGCGCGAAGTCGAGCGTGGACAGTTGCTCGGTGATCGCGGCGACGATTTCGTCGCGGCCGTGGCCGGCGTTCACGCACCAGAGACCCGCGCAGCCGTCGAGCACTTCACGCCCGTCCGTGGTGCGGTAGTACATACCCTTGGCCGATTCCAGCAGGCGCGGCGCAGCCTTGAACTGGCGGTTGGCGGTGAAGGGCATCCAGAAAGACGACAGGTCGTCGATGACGGGGCGCGAAGTCATGGTTTTCTCCTCGAAGTGGTAGCGAAACTGTAGCGTCCGCGGTTTAATGGCGGCATAAACAGTTGACGCAGTGTGGTGCTAACTGTGTTGGTGGATTTGCGCTAACTGTGTCGATCGCGCGATGATGCCGCGGTGACTTAACTTGACGCTTTATCTGGCGTCTTCCGGGCCATCTTTCTGGCAACGCAGCCGGCCGTCGCGACCGGCCTTTCAGTCCGAACCATGATCGAACTACAACTTGAGCGCGACCGACGCGCCGCTCCCACGCTCGTCGAGCAGGTCGTACAGGGCTTCGCGCGCGCCATCGAGGCGCAGTCGCTGCGCGCCGGCGCGCTGTTGCCGTCGGTGCGGCAACTGGCGCAGAGCCACGAGCTGAGCACCTTCACGGTCACCGAGGCCTACAACCGGCTCGTGTCGATGGGTCTCGTGGTGGCGCGGCGCGGTTCCGGTTATCGGGTGGCGGCGCGCGCGCAGTCCGCGCGGGCGGCCCCGACCGACTGGCAGCCGCCGAGCCTGACCGCGACCTGGCTGCTGTCCGACGTGTTCGCCGACCATTCGGTGCCGATCAAGGCAGGCGGCGGCTGGCTGCCGAACGAGTGGATCAACGAGACGGGTTTGCAGCATGCGCTGCGTGCGATGAGCCGGGTACCGGCGGCGCGTCTCGGCGACTACGGGCATCCGTACGGCTTCGCGCCGCTGCGCGAGCGGATCGCCGAGCAACTCGACCGGCGCGGTTTGCCGGTGGACGTCTCCAACGTGCTGCTCACGCAGGGCGCGACGCAAGGGCTGGATCTGATCGTCCGCACGCTGCTGCGTGCGGGCGACGCCGTGATCGTCGAAGATCCCGGTTACTGCAATCTGCTGCAGATTCTCAAGCTAGCGGGGCTGGTGGTGCATGGGGTGCCGCGCACTCCGGCTGGCGTCGATACGGATGTGCTCGAAGCGCTGGTCGCGCAGCACAAGCCGAAGGCGATTTTCGTCAACACCACGCTGCAGAATCCGACCGGCGCGACCTTCGGCATGTCGGCGGCGTTCCGTCTACTGCAGATCGCCGAGCGTCAGCGCATGTGGGTGATCGAAGACGACGTCAGCCGCGAACTGGCGCCGTCCGGCGCGCCTTTGTTTGCCGCCATGGAAGGCTTGCAGCGCGTGCTCTACGTGGGCGGTTTTTCGAAGACGGTGACGCCGGGGCTGCGTTGCGGCTACGTGGTCGCCGAGCGGGCAGTCCTGCGCGAACTGGCACGCACGAAGATGGCGGTGGGATTGACCTCGTCGGAAGCGATCGAACGGATCGTCGACAAGGTGTTGCTCGAAGGGCGCTATGCGCGTCACGTCGAAGCCGTGAACGAGCGGCTCAAACTCGCGCATGCGACCGTCGAAGAGCGTCTCGATTCGCTCGGCCTGGAACTGTTTCACCGGCCGCGAGCCGGCCTGTTCCTGTGGGCTCGTCTGCCGATCGAAGCGGAGCGCGCGGGCGAGGTGGCGACGGCCGCGCTCCAGCACGGTATCTGGCTCGCACCTGGCTCCTATTTCCGTCCCGACGACGCCCCGAGCGCCTGGTTCCGTTTCAACGCCCCGTACTCGACCGACGACGCGTTGTGGCGCTTCATCGAGCGAGTCGGGCAGGGTGCGATCTAATCGGACTCGATCTTAAACGGACTGGCCGAGCAGCTTGAGCGCGATCGGATACAGCGAGAGCACCAGCAGCAGCGCCATGGCGACATTGAAGATGCGCAGCCGCTTCGGGTCCGACAGCACTTTGCGCATCGCGGTGCCGAAACCCGCCCACAGGCAGATGCACGGAAAGCCGATCACGTAGAAGATCACCGCCATTGCGATCGCGTTCACGCTGGCGCTCTCGCTGAGGTGAATCGTCGTGGCGGCGGTCAGCACCATCATCCACGCTTTCGGATTGACCCACTGGAACGCAATGGCTTCATGAAACTTCATGGGCCGGCGCTCGCCTTTCTTGACCTTCAGTTCGCCCGACGTGCCGATTTTCCACGCGAGGTACAGCAGGTACGCGACGCTTGCGACTTCGAGCACCGTGTACAGCACCGGGAAGTGCACGAAGGCTTCGCCCAGACCAATCCCCACCGACAGCATCAACAGCACGACCCCGGCGCTGATCCCCGAAAGATGCGGCAGCGTGCGGCGAAAGCCGAAGTTGACGCCGGAGGCCAGCAACATCGTGTTATTCGGACCGGGCGTGATCGTGGTGACGAGCGCGAACAGAATGCCGGCGGGCAGCGCGCTGAGACTGAGGTAGGACATGGACATGGGTGGCTCCGAGGTTGGTCATTGAGACCCTCGGAGCATTCTAGCGAACCACGCCGGTACAGTACCTATACGGTTTGTGGGATGGTGTCCGGTACGGACGACGGTACCGGACCGCCTTTCAATGCGCAGCCGCGGCCGCGTCGCTCGAACCGCCAGCCTTGCCTGGCTTCGTGATCCAGATGAGCGGAATGATGATGATCATGATGATCGCGGCTCCATAGAACACGTCATTCAGCCCCAACATGGCGGCCTGCGACTGCACCGTATGATCGAACAACGCATACGAAGCCTGCTGGCTCAGGCCAAGCGCCGAGTGGTAGGTGTTCATTTGCGCATTGAAAATCGGGTTAGTCGGACTCGACTGCTGTGTCAGGATTTCATGGTGCATGATCGTCCGGTTGTTCCATACGACGTTCGCCAGCGACGTACCAATACCACCAAAGAACACGCGTCCGAAGGTGGACAGCCCGGCCGCGGCCGGCACCTTTTCGGGCGGCTGTCCTGACAGGATGATCACGGTGAGCGGAGCAAAGAACAGCGCCATCGGAATACCCTGCAACAGGGTCGGCAGGATGATGTATCCTTCGCTGATGTCGGTATAGAAATACGTGCGCATGAAGTAGACAATCGCGAATCCGATAAACGCGAACGTGCCGATAATGCGCGCATCGGAACGCGGCAGAATCTTGCCCATGATGGGGGCGCCGATCACCGCGAAAATGCCCAGTGGCGCCGTAGCAAGCCCTGCGTCGACAGCCCGGTATCCCAGGTACTCCTGCATCCACTGCGGAAGCAGCACCAGCGTGCCGAAGAAGATGCCATACGCGACGGCAATCGAAACGGTGCCGCCGAGAAAGTTGCGCTGCTTGAACAGCGTCAGGTCGACGATCGGATTCTTTTCCGTCAGCTCCCAGATAATGAATGCCGCGAGACCGACCGCGGCAACGATAGCCAGCACGACGATCGTGCTCGACGAGAACCAGTCGAGATCCTTGCCCTTGTCCAACATCACCTGAAGCGACGCGACCCAAACAATGAGCAGCACCAGCCCGACAACGTCGATTGGCAGCTTTCTGGCCGGCGTATCGCGCTTGCGATAGAGAAGCCAGACCATCGCGGCGGCGAACAGCCCGACCGGGATGTTGATATAGAAGATCCACGACCAGCTATAACTGTCCGTTACCCAGCCGCCGAGCGACGGCCCGACAATCGGCCCGGTCACCACGATCATCGAGAACAGCGCGAGTGCCAGCGAGGATTTCGCCTTTGGCCACGAACTGAGCAGCAACGCCTGCGACATCGGGATGAGCGGCCCGGCAAAGGCTCCCTGCAGCGCACGCGCAAGCAACAGGATCGGCAACGTTGGCGCGATACCGCACAGCCAGGATGCGAACACGAACAACAATATCGAGCCGACGAACAGCCGGACCTGCCCCAGCCTCTGCGTCAGCCAGCCAGTCAACGGAATCGCGATTGCATTCGCAGCGGCAAAAACGGTGATGACCCACGTGCCTTCGTCGACCGATACGCCGAGGTTGCCGGAAATGGTTGGAATGGCGACGTTGGCGATCGATGAGTCAAGCACGGTCATGAAGCCCGCGAGACCAACGCTCAGGGAACCCAGAGCGAGTGTCGCCCCGGTCAGCGGCGGGTGATTGGGATGGTTGGTGTTCATGGTGATACGGCTGTCCTGTGTCTGGCAAGAAAGGCGCGGCATCTTTCACGTGCCGCGGTCCAATGAGCGGCGGTCATTCGTTTTCGGCGATGATCCGCGCGATCGCGGCGTCGGCCTCGTCGCCGTACTTTGCGAAAACGTCGGTCTTATAGGCGGACGTAGACTGCGTACCGAGTTGGGCGCCGGCAGGGTCCTTGACGTTGACATCCACGTTCATTGACAGACCCACTCGCAGCGGATGCTTTTCCAGTTCCGCGGGTGGAATCTCGATGCGCACCGGCAGCCGCTGCACCACCTTGATCCAGTTACCCGTCGCGTTCTGCGCCGGCAGCAGCGCCAGTGCCGAACCAGTGCCTGGCGTAAAGCCCACCACCTTGCCGTGATAGACGACCGCGGAGCCGTAGACGTCGGCTGTCAGCTCAACTGGTTGCCCAACCCGGATGTGACGAAGCTGCCACTCCTTGAAGTTCGCATCGACCCAGACCTGCTCTAGCGGCACCACCGACATCAGCGCTGCGCCGGGTGACACGCGCTGCCCGACCTGAACCGAGCGCTGAGCGATATATCCGGTCACGGGGGCCGGCAACGTGGTGCGCGCATAAGCCAGGTAGGCGTCGCGAACGTGGGCGGCGCTTGCCAGTACGTCCGGATGCTTCTCGACCGACGTGTTGGCCGTCAGCGCGCGATTGGCGCCAAGCTGCTGCCGGGCTGCCTCAAGCGAAGCCTGAGCCGACCGGGCCGCGTCACGTGCATGTGAGATTTCCTCGTCCGACACCGCCCCCGTCATGCCAGTGGCAAGCCGGCGCTTCAGATCGTCCTGCGCCTTCGAAAGATCCGACTGGCGTTCAGCGATATCTGCGCGGTATCTGTCGTCGTCGGCATATAGGCCATGGACTCTGCGAACGGTTTGGCCCAGATTGGCCTCGGCCTGTTGCAACGCAATCCTGGCGTCCGCGGGATCGATCTGGACGATCGGTTCGCCCTTCCTGACGATTTGCGTGTTATCCGCATTGACCCCGATGACGGTTCCCGTGACCTGCGGCGTAATTTGCACGACGTTGCCGTTGACGTATGCGTCGTCGGTGTCCACATGGTGACGGGCGTCGACGAAATAGAAAGCGCCATACGCAGCGCCTGCGATCGCGAGCGAAGCGACAAGCAGCGAGAGCAGGAGTTTGCGTTTGCCGGGCTTCTTTTCCGGCTCTTTATCCGACGATGACTGAGGTGCGTTCATGGGTAGCTCCAATAAAGTTTGATGGTCGCGCTCAGGCCGATACGCCCGAGTGCCGATCTGGTCGTTCAGTGAGTTGCCGTGCTGCCGGACGGCGCAGGAATCGGTGTCTCCGTGTTTGCGGCAAGGCCAGCCTGCGAAGCATCGAATCCACCGCCTAGTGCCTTGATCAGCCCGATTTGCATGCCGCGGCGATTCATTTCGAGGTTCACGACAGCTGTTTCGGCTGCGAGCCGGTTGTCGTCGGCGTTCAGTACCTGCAGTTGCTGATTCAAGCCAGCCTTGTATCGAACGAGCGCCAGTTGGTAGGCTTTGGTCTGTGCATCCAGGGCCTGCTGCGCATCGACCAGTTGACGGTCGGCCGAGTGGATCTGCGTGACCTGCGTGGCAACATCGGATAAAGCGCTGATCAACGTCTGGTTGTACGTCGCGACGTCGTAATCGAAGTCCGCGTAGCGGCCCTTCAGTTGGGCGCGCAACGCACCAGCGTCGAAGATAGGAAGATGAATCGCGGGTCCTGCCTGAAGTTGGCCGCTTCCAGCCGTCAGGAATCGCCCCCAGCCAAACGCGTCCAGTGCAGCTGATGCGGAAAGATTGACGTCCGGAAAGAACTCGGCCTTTTTTTCCTTTACATCGTGGATTGCTGCATCCACCTGCCAATAGGCCGCAACGATGTCCGGGCGCCGCGAAATCAGGTCGGCGGGCAGGTTGTCGGGAAGCGCGACGCCGGCGCCCTCTCCAAGCGATGGGTTGGCGATCTTGAGGCCGCCATCCGGTCCTTCGCCGAGCAGGGCACCCAATTGGTAGCGGACGGTCGTGATCTGTCCATCGAGGTCACTGACGCTGGAGCGGCTCGTTGCGGTTTCGCCGTATGCGGTCTGCCGCTCAACGTTGGTGTCGAGCCCCGCACCCACGCGCCCATCTGTGATTCGGCCGATATCCTCGCGATTCTTCACTTCGCGAGCCTCGATATCACGCAACGCATAGAGCTGCGCAAGATGGTTGTAGGTGCTGGCCACCGACGCGGCCAAAGAGATGCGCACCTGCTCGGCTTCGGCTTCGGCGACCTTCTCCTGCGAGACAGACTGACGAAGCCGTTCGCGATTCTTGCCCCACAGGTCGAGATCAAACGAAGCACTGGCGAGCACGTTGTTCTCGCTCTGCCAGGTGCCGTTGACCGGCGGTGGAGCGGACCCATTGTCGCTATAGCGCTCGCGCGTCCATGAATAGCTTCCCGTCACGTTTGGATAGAGTGCGGAATGGGCCGTGCCGACTGAGGCAGAGGCTTTCTCAATGCGTGCACGTGCCTGATCGATCGTTGGATTGCCGGCCAGTGCCTCGTCGATCAGCCTGGGCAGCTGCGCATCGCCGAACTGCTTGGCCCAATCCATTGCAGGCCACTGTCCGCCCTCGGCAGGCAAGCTCTCCTTCGTTTCATACTGGGTGGGTGGGGCAATCTGCTTGTCGCTTTTGATGCCGGCGTAGTTGACGCATCCGGCGAGGCCAAGCGCCGCCACCGCCGAGGCTATCGTGGCAGCCCATGCGCTCGCTCGGAGCTGGGGTCGGTCGTGATTCATGATGGTTTCCGTTTTCCTTTGGCTCATCTGGGTTGTATGTCTTTTCTTCACTTGAAGTGCATATGCACACATTAGCGTTTAATTTTTCACTGATCGATCTACCGCAGTGAATCAATCTGTTGCGTTGTGGTTATCTTTCGGACAGGTAGCTCGTCATGCGAAACAGTTCACTTCGCAGATGCGCTGCCTGTTGCGGGCCAAAACTACGTTCGAAACTGGCCTGCGCCGTTGCCCAATGAGCGGCCGCTTCGTCGAGCTTCGTTATCCCTCTTCTGGTGAGTACGACTCGCAGTCGCCGATTGCTTTGCGGTTCGGCAGGAGCAACCACGAGGCCACGCCGAAGCAGGGGTTTAAGCGCTCGAACGAGGGTCGTTCTGTCCATCACCATCGCTTTGGCCAACTCGGCCATCGTCAGATTCGTACAACGACTCAGCGTTTTGAGGACGCTGAACTGCGTGGGCGTGATGCCGGCCTCAGACAAATGACGCTCATAGAGCTTTGAAATATGTCGGGAGGCTTGACGAAGAGCGAAACAGTCGTCGTCCGGAAGATCGTTTGAGTGCATACGCACAGAGTAATGCGGCCCCCGCCGGGAAGCGATGCTGGCCGGATTATCAGTTTGTTGTCGTTTCGTGCACCAATCGCCCGGGGAGCAACGGGGAAGTGGGCCGGGCGCCGACCGGGTGCACGCTGCGTGGGCCGGATCCAGTCGGGCTCGTCACCGAACACCGAAAGCGGCGATTCATCGCGCCCTTTTTTGTTTCCGACGCGCTTCGCAGCTCGAATTTGCTGCACTAGCGCGATGTCGCCAGCGTTTCGAAGAAGGCAGCCGCATAGTCAATAAATGCACGCACCTTGGCAGGCAGCAGGGTCCGGTTGCTGTAAGCGAGCTGGATTTCGACGCTGTCGTCGGCAAGCCGCGAACCGGTGAGCAACTGGACGAGCTTTCCCGAGGCCAATTCGTTCTCTACAAGGGCTGCCGGCACGACACCGATTCCGAAACCCTGCAGCACCATTTCCAGGTTGAAGGCAGGGCTGTTCGACGAAACATCGAAGCGAAGCGGAACGCTCAACTCGTCCTCGCCAATCCGGAAGCCGATGGCGGGGCGGCGAATGGACGGCGACATCGGCACAAAAAGATGCTCGGCCAGTTCCGATGGATCTCCCGGCGTTGACGACGCCTCCAGATACTGCGGCGTCGCGACGATCACAACCGGAATGCGCTCGAGCAGACGCACGACCGTTGTTTCGCTCGTCAGCATGTACGGAAGAACGAGGCCAAGGTCGAACCCGTCGCCGACCAGGTCGACGGGCCGCTCCGTCAGCGTCACGTCGAGCGTGACCTTCGGATGGGCCCGCTTGAATCCGGCGATCAGGGGAACCAGCCGGCTTACCGTCGCCGTCGTATGGGCGACAAGGCGTAAGACGCCACCCGCTTCGCGTGTCTGGTTGGCTACGTCCGCTTCGAGTAGATCCAGGTCGTCCAGGATACGCACGCAGCCTTCGTAGAATCGTTCCGCGGCTTCGGTGAGCGAGACCTGCCGGGTCGTCCGGTTTAACAGCCGGCATCCGATCCGCTCTTCCAGCCCCGCGATTGCCCGCGACACCGCCGGCCGGGCCAGCCCATGAATATCCGCCGCGCGGGTGAAACTCTTCAGTTCGACCACCGACCGGAAAATGCGTAGGCTTTCGATATATTCCATGATGAGATCTCGTCGACCAACGGGAACAAAGGATAGACGGAATGCCGTTTTCAGCGCCACCGGAGGTGCCAGTTGCGGATCCTGTCTCCCACGGTATTTCGCAGGATAGGCAACGGTTGAGCCGGCGACAGAAAACAGTCTATGCCACAGCGGCGCCGCCTTCATGTCTGGTAACCACGTCGCGTCGGTTGAAAAATTGCGAAGGCGCTTGACAGTCTATCTATGAGTAGATATAGTTCAACCCATGGAACCGACAACGACAGTGCGCGAACAGATCCTCGACCACGCAATCACGCTCATCATGCTGCGTGGTTACAACGGGTTCAGTTACCGTGATCTGTCCAGTCTGGTTGGCGTAAAAACCTCGAGCATCCATTACTACTTTCCGTCGAAAGACGATCTGGTTCTGGAGGCGGTTAATGCGTACAGCAACGAGGTATTGGGCGCGCTCCATGGCATTAACGCTTCATTGGCCGCGGACACAAAGCTGAGCAAGTACGCGAAGCTGTTCGGCAGGACCCTCGGTGACGGTAATCAGATCTGCCTGTGCGGCATGCTGGCTGCAGACATCGAATCACTGCCCGACAACATCCGCCAGGCCGTGCAAGCGTTTTTTAAAGCGAACGAAAGCTGGCTCGCCAAGGTTCTCGCGCAAGGCGTGCAGGAAGGGACGCTGGCGGTGAACGGCAAACCGGAAAACGCGGCACGGGCACTGTACGCGGCTTTTCAGGGCAGTGTGCTCGCAAGCCGTCTGTTCCACACCAAGGCCCGGCTCGAAGACGTCGAGGCGACGGTGCGGATCGCGAAGTGAAGCTCGCACCGCGGTAGTCAGGTAATCAGGTATGAGGCGGTACGCCGCCTCTTTGTTGGCGCACTTATCTATCTCTGAGTAGATAGATAAGTGGGGAGTATATAGTAGCCAGGAAAAGTCTGGTTTGTCAGTTTAATTTTGCGGATTAATCTATCTAGTAGTAGATAGTAAATTCGATCACTCACTCTTGTAAGGAGCCTCACCATGTCACTCGAAAAAGTCCTCTACCGTGCTCAAGCTCATGCCACCGGTGGCCGCGATGGCCGCGCCGTGGTGCCAGCAGGCAACCTCGATTTCAAGCTGACCACGCCGAAAGAACTGGGCGGTGCGGGCGGCGAGGGCGCCAATCCGGAACAGCTCTTCGCGGCCGGCTATAGCGCCTGCTTCCTCGGCGCGATGAAATTCGTCGCCGCCCGCGACAAGATCGCCATCCCCGCGGACGTCTCGATTGACGGAAGCGTCGGCATCGGCCTGATCCCGAACGGCTTCGGCATCGAAGTGGAATTGAAGATCTCCCTGCCCGGCATGGCACGCGAAGCGGCGCAGGTACTGGTCGACAAGGCGCACATCGTCTGCCCGTACTCCAACGCCACCCGCGGCAACATCGACGTCACCCTGACGGTCGTCTAAGCCTCAGTCTCTCACCATCACGAACCTGGAAAAAATCATGAAGACCTTCAAGCCTTTGCTGCTGGCCGCTGTACTTGCAACCAGCGCCACCCTCGCCATCGCCGCAAGCCCGGCAACACCCGCCTCGCCCGATCTGGTGACCAGCCAGTTCCTGCATGCGTTGAACAGCGGCACAGGACCGGCAATCAACACGTTGACACCGGCGCAGGCGCGTCAGGTGCTGGTCGGCGCGCAGAACAGCGTGAAGGTCGATCTGTCCGGCATCGATGTGTCGAACAAGACCATCGAGCAGGACGGCATCAGCGTGCCGATCACGATCGTACGGCCGCAAGGCGCCACGGGCACGCTGCCGGTCTTCATGTTCTTCCACGGCGGCGGTTGGATCCTTGGGGACTTCCAGACGCACGAGAGGCTGGTGCGCGACCTCGTCGTGCAATCCGGAGCAGTGGCGGTGTTTGTCAATTACACGCCGTCGCCCGAAGCGCGTTACCCGGTGGCGATCAATCAGGCATACGCGGCCACCAGATGGGTCGCGGAGCATGGCAATGAAATCGGTGTGGACGGCAGCCGCCTCGCAGTAGTGGGCAACAGCGTCGGCGGCAACATGGCCGCGGTTGTGTCCCTGATGGCGAAGAACAAGCAGGGCCCTGCAATCCGCTTTCAAGGCCTGATGTGGCCGGTGACGGACAACAATTTCAGCGACGGTTCGTACAACGCCTATCCGGAAGGCCACTTCCTGACCCGGCCGATGATGAAGTGGTTCTGGGACGCGTACACAAAGGATCCGAAGCAGCGCAATGAGATTTACGCTTCGCCGCTGCGTGCTTCAGGTGATCAGTTGAAGGGCTTGCCGCCGGCGCTGATCCAGGTAGCGCAGTCCGACGTACTGCGCGATGAAGGCGAGGCCTATGGTCGCAAGCTCGACGCCGCGGGCGATGAAGTCACGACGGTTCGCTACAACGGCACGATCCACGACTTTGGCTTGCTTAATGCACTCGCCGGCGACGCGCCGACCAAAGCCGCAACCAGGCAGCTTGCCAACGAGTTGCAGGCGCGTCTGAAGTAAGCCGTAAAACCCAGCCCTTTCAAGGTCTTGATCAAGATGTCCCGCCTTTGGCGCGTTTAAGCAGGCGGGCGGTACTGTGATGGGCTCGGGCTACCGCGCCTTCGACATAGGGTGCGGGTTTGCGGGTCTTGGGGCCA
>CABFVV010000165.1_pt1 | contig 13134 bp, 14 predicted proteins | sample 8864751 | NCBI WGS metagenome assembly CABFVV01 (sample SAMEA5735770, study PRJEB23740) | soil metagenome | biome: forest; feature: forest soil; material: soil | place: USA | collected 2013-10-13 | depth 0.1 m | reverse complement strand
TGGACCCCTTGATTCCGCGAATCGTATTGCTAAGCTGCTGATCCATTCTCTTCAGCGCTTCGAGAAGCTGGCCGAACTCGTCTCGCGACGTGATCTGGATATCGTTCTCCAGCCTGCCGCTAGCGATATGATTGGCGACAATGACCGCTTCGCTCAGTGGTGCCGAAATCGCCCGCAAAAGATAGGCTGTTACGCCGGTCGCGATAATGACACCGACGCCCACGAGGGCGACAACAATCCAGAGGAGGGTGCGGAAGGTAGCGTTGCTGTCGTCGGCAGACAGTTTGGCCTGGGCCATGTTCAGCGTGGCGTCATCGTTGAGCGCCTGTGTCAATGAGTCGGCGAGAGCTGCCGCTCTGGTGCTCAGTTCAGTTGCCGCGTCGAAGTTGCCTGCTTCGAGTAACGTGATTACGTCGCTGGTGTTCGATGTGAATTTATTGATGATCGGGGCAATTCTATCTGCAATCTGACGCTCCTTATCACTGGATATTCCGGCAGGATAGTAGTCAGACCACGCTTTGCTCATGGTTGCCAGATTCGCTTCAATTCCGGGAAGTGTCTTCGATATGTCGTCTGCAGCTCTCGTCAACTGTATGCGCCTGAGTTTGACCCGGATATTGAGTTGTGCCGCTCGTACGTCGGAAAGTTGCCCAATCGCAACTGTGTTGTCGAAATAGGCTTTGTTCATATTCGAGTTCAGTCGGTACAGCCCGGCTGCACCAAATAGCCCAATGGCTATCATGAGCGCAATGCAGGCTCCGAACGCCAGAATTATCTTGAGCTTGACTGAATGGACAAACTGGTTCACATCGTTTCCTTTCGATAAGTTGGTAATAAAACGGGCGAGATTGCGATCGCGACGGTTCGTCCAATTAGCCGGCTTATCCGAAATGTCAAATACGGATTTGTTCCCCAAAGGACTGCCGCTACACAGGTAATAGCGGCAGAAGGTATGTAGACAAAATGGCTAGTCCTAGCCGCGCACGGCATTTTTTAGTACGTTGGGGAGCCTGTCGAACGGTGTGGACCCGAGAGGTGAGCCTTTCGGCTGCCGGACGACATTCCCTGGCTGCCGCTGGCCTTGTGACTTGCATTGAGAACTGCAAGTCCAATGGCCCAGCGGGAATCGACCGCGAGCTCTTCCACGACGTTGCCGACGTGTTTGCGCGGTCCCGTAGATTTTATGTTCAGCAGGACGGCGATCTGCTTGTCGGCCATGCCCTTGAGCAACAGGTGGCATACCTCACCTTCAAGCAGGGTGACATCGAACCGTTTCTGGAACCAGGCCCCTGAACTGATTGTATGCGCGAGTAGGTGTACCACATACGTTTCATGAGCGACGCTGTGGACATTCGTATGGCCGATTCTGCCACGCTCGAATAACTGTCCGACGAGATGGCGCGCAGCGAGGCCGCTCTCACTTGTCACCAGTACCGGCTGCTCCATGACGTGTCGTTCGCCCCTGTTCAGTGTGCGTTTGATTTTCCGAATGTGTGGGGTGGGTGTCCTGCGCGCCGGTAAAGGAGTTGCCCTGCGGTCGCGACGACGATCGCGCTGACCGCGAAGCCGAGTGTGACGAAAGGGACGCGCCCGGCGTCTTCACCCCGAACGACAAGCGAAGAGACAAGCGGTCCGAAAGCGGTACCGAGAAGCTGAAAGCCGGGCACTAGCACGGCAACGCTCCCGCTCGGATCAAGCCTCAAAGCGAGACCGATGTGAAACGGCATCAGAAACAGCCACGCGAAGCCGAACACCGCGCACAGCGTCAGAAAAACGGCAACGTGTCCGCCCGGCAGCACCAGTATTCCGGTGGAGATCAGCGTGAGCACCACCGCACCGGTGATCAGGGTTACCGTGTTATCGACGTGTCTGACTGCCCCAGCCGCCACGACGCCGCCGGCCACCTGCATGAAGAGGACTGCGGAGATCGCTGTCTGGGCATCTTGCGCGGTAAGGCCAGCCTGGCGCCCGATCGGCTCGAGATAGGCCCATAACGAACCGAGCGCCGCCATCTGGACGAATGCGATCAACAGCGGCATCGCAGACGTGACGGACCACGCGAAAGGTTTGCTTGCCGCGTGCGAACGCGGCGTAAGCGTAGCAGGCAGTCGTGGCGATAGCGCGCAGGCAAGGAGCGACAGCATGGCCAGTACTTCGAAGCCGCCTTGCCAGCTCGCATGGGGGATCACCGCGCGCGCGAACATGGCGGCGACCCCGGCTTGGGCGAGCGTCTGGACAGTAAGAAAGATGCCTGACAGCCGGTCGGCGGTCGGAGAACGAATGATCACGCAGGTCGTCACCCACATCAGTACGCCTTCGCCAAGACCTGCAGTGGCGCGAATCGCGGCGAGCGACACATCTCCCGTCAGGCGTGCGGTCAGCACGTCGAGGCCCGCGACCAGTGCAGCCGCAAACAGAGTGACGCTGCGCAGCCTGCCGACCGGCAGTAGCACGTCGCCAAGCACGATGCCAAGGCCGAGCGCGACGATCTCGCTCATCGCGATGACGCCGACACCCTCGAGCGACGCGTGGTGTGTATCGACCATCTCGCCGAGCAGGATCGGCTGAAGGCCGATCATCAGCAGCGCGATCGATCCCGTCGTCAGCGCGGCAATGAGCTGCGAGCGAGTGACGCGGGTGGAGTGAACAACTGCCATGGCTATCTCTCTCAACTGTCGAACCAGGGGGTACGAATAATCCGGCTGACGACGCTCAGCCGGCTTGGGCAAACCGTCTTTCAGAACCTGTGCGAGACCGACACGACGAAGGTTGGCTTGTCCGTCGCCTTGACCGATCCGCCATCCTGCGCCACATAGAGCTCGTGCGCCCTGACGTGGACGCCTACCCATGCGAGCGACCACTCGAACCCCCATCTGACGTGATTGAGCCCGATCCGGTAATCGAAGCTGTCGGCCTCCGGGAAGTTCGCGACTTTCTGATAGCCAGTATGCAGTTCCAGCGTGGTATCGCTGCGTATCGAATACTTGTAGTCGAGGTCCAGCAGCAAGCTGCCACGCGAACCATGGTCGCCTCTTGCATAGCATTCGAGCGCTTTGGTGGGGTCGGATGAGAACTGCAGCATCGCACCGCACACGCCGCCCGTATTCGCGCCACGGTACGTTTTCGATATCACGCTGATCACGCGGCCTTCGAGCCGGTCGTAGCCGAGTTCCAATACCGCATAGTCGGTATTGTAGTTAGTGCCGGTGACGTTGGTGGGCGTGAAGGTCGTGAAATCGAAAGCCTGCGGTGCATCGAAATTCGCCCCTGGGAAAAGCTCGGTTGCGAGGCCGATGCCGAAGTGCAATTTGTCCGGGTTGCCGAAGCGCCAGCCGCCGGCGAGCGTGATAGCCGTGCCGTTGCCGTTGGTGAACTCCGTGCGGCTGACGTTGTTGATTTCGGCGATCGCGACGAGGCCGCTCTCATGGGCCGCTTCGATCCCCAGCTTGACACCGGGACCGTTCAGCGAGTCGGAAACACCCCGAGTGCGGATATCCGACATCAGGCTGGCCCGCGGGGTGATCGAATAGGTGGCGACGTCCTGATCGTCGGCGTACACAGGGCGGCACAGGACGAGTGCAACGAGGAAGACGAGCCAGACAGGCCGTGGTGTGGTCATTGTGTTATCCCAGGCGACAAGGCTAGTTCTTGCAGGTAGGCGACGCAGGCAGCGACTGCTCGCGTGTCAACTGCTCGGTCTCGCCCAGTATTTCCGTGCCGATGAAGGCGCGAACGGCCAGACCTGAGCCATTGACTCGAACCGCGCCCTTGTAGCGCTTTTTCGTGCGCGGGTCGTAGACCCATCCGTCGCGCCACGCATCGTCGTCGTAGTGCTTGAGCTTCGCGATGCGCACGCCGCACGTATCGGCGCTCGTGCCGGCGTCCTTGTCCCAGACGACTGTGCCGCAGAGCGACGACGCTTCATCGGCGCATGGCTTGAACTCGATCACCGCATTACCATCCGCGGAGCGCCACAGGCCTTTGGCCTCGTCAGGGCCCGACGCATGAGCCAGCGTCAACGTCGTTGTGGCGACTAGCGGAATGAGACAGCGGATAAAGCGTGCGCGAGACATATTGGCATCCTAAATGAATTAAATGTTCATGCGACCGGGAAGATGAAATCTCCGGGCCCCGTTTTTTCAACTGCAGCTAACGTTTCGTGTGCGCGGATACCACTTGCGACAGGCGCTCAGCCCGGTCAGGACAATCGCCCAACAACACGGTAGTTAAGGCTATCGTATAGGTGTCAAATTTGTGATTCAAGCATTTTCTGATTGGGGATAACCCGTCGCCATGCCCATCGTCCGCAGAGCCTGGAGCCCGTGCCTGAAGCACCGCGTGCGCTTGCGGTCGGGAAGCGGACTGGCGGGTCGACTAGAGGAAGTGCTCGATGAGTTCGCGGCGATGGCGAAGGGAACACGTGATTCGAAGAGGGCAGGAATCGGGTTCGGCACCGGCTTCCCGCTTCTATCCGTCGTCGTCCTGCCGGACGCAACACGTCCCCTGCCGAAAGCGACGACGGCCGCGGTGAATGGCAAAACGTTGCTTTGCGGGCCGCCATCAGACCTTCGCGAGGATATCGACAACGCGCTGCACGAGCCGAGTCTTCAGCTGGGTATATGGGGGGAAGAACAGTCTGGCCATCAGGAACCTGCGGCCGGTCAGTAGTGCCCGTTCATGGGAAAACGCCTTGAACCCAAAGAAGCCGTGGGCGTTGCCGATGCCCGCCTGGCCGACGCCACCGAACGGCAGCCTGCTATGCGCATAGTGCTGCAGACAGTGGTTCACACATGCCCCACCCGAGCTCGTCTGCTGCAGAAGACGGTCTATCGTGGCGCTGCGCCGGCTCCATACATATAGCGCGAGCGGCTTGGGCCGGGCGTTGATATGGGAGATCGCTTCGTCGATCGTATCGAACTCGACGATGGGCAGTATCGGACCGAAGATTTCCTCTTCGCAGATGCGGGCGTGCGGCGCGACGTCGCCGAGCAGTGTAGGCGCGACGTAGCGGTCCGCGCTGCTGTAGGAACCGCCCGACCACAGTTGTGCGCCGGTGGCGAGCGCATCGTCGACCAGCGCTGCGATGCGCTCGGTGTGGTCGGTCGAGATGATTCTTGCGAGATCCGGGGTCGCCGCGACCTGTTCGTCCGTCGCACCGAAACGGTTTTCGATTGTCTTTCTGCATTGCTCGACAAAGCGGTCGCGCACGCTGCGATGGACGAGCAGATAGTCCGGCGCAATGCACGTCTGCCCGGCATTGACAAGTTTCGCCCATATCGTTGTTTCCGCCGCGCGCTTGACGTCTGCGGTTTCGTCGACAATGACGGGCGATTTGCCGCCGAGCTCCAGCGTGACGGAACTCAGATGCTGCGCGGCCGCCGCCATGACTATCTTCCCCACCGTCGGAGAACCGGTGAAAAAAATGTGGTCGAAAGGCAAGCCCAGCAAAGCCTGCGCGGTCTTCACCCCGCCTTGAATCAGTGCGACCTCGTTGGGAGCGAAAACGTCACCGATAAGGTCCTCAATCACCTCATTGACATGCGGCGTGAGTTCCGACGGCTTGATGATTGCCGTGTTGCCGGCGGCGATCGCGGAGATCAGTGGGCCGATCAGCGTGTTGACCGGGTAGTTCCATGGACTGATGATCAGGCAGCGGCCCCGCGGCTGATAGACGATTCGCGCCGCGGTGCCCAACGTGGTGAGCGTGGGCGATACGCGGACCGGGCGCATCCATTTCCGCAGATCCTGGATCGCGTGGCGTATCTCGTCGATGACTGGCAGGAATTCAGTCAGCTCGATTTCGGCGACCGGCTTGCGAAAGTCGAGGGCGAACGCGCGATGAAATGCCGGGCGCCGCTGCAGCAGCGCGGTGCGCAGTCGTCGAAGTTTGCCGATCCGGTCGCGCGCGGTGGACTGCCGCAACTTCAGCGCGACCGGCCCTTGCGCGTGGAAGCGCTGTTCGACAACAGCCGGATCGGGGTCATGAGCGTTCAGATATTCCATGGGCGCGTGATGAGGATCGAGGAGTGGCGGCGCACGGTCGGTCGTGGTGTCCGTGCGTGTCCGCCCGGTAGGTCAATTGGCTGCTGCGGCTACGATCAGTAACCGCGGCTCTCCGGCGGCAGCATGCCGGCCGCGAACGATTCGGTCGCGCGTTGCTGGTCTTTGCGCAAGCGCCGATTGGCGACGAAGCGGACGAGCCACGGCAGCAGCGTCATGCGGCTGCCTGCCGCCGCGGCGAGCACGTAGGCTTCCGCACATTTTTCGAACAGTTCGGCATTGAGCGCCATACGCTGGCAGGTCGTACCGAAACACACCGGTTCGCCCCTGAACAACACGGAATTTCCTCCCCGTGACAGCGAATGCGCTAACTGGTCGACGTGGTCCACCGCAGCGCCCATTCGTCCCAGATGCCGCGCCTGCTCGTCGAACAGGATTGGGATCGCACCGGAGAAGTCGGCGAGGCAGCTTCCGTAGCGCCCCCCGCCGTACGCGATTGCGCCGATGTCGTTGCGCAGCCGATAGATTGCGGCATGGACGTCCGCGATGTCGTCGGCGCGGTTAGCCCCGTGGTCGGGAGCATCGATCGACAGCCGCCGTGCCGCAGTGTCCGGCACGTTGCTGAAAAGCATGCTGCGCGTGCCGGGACAGCGAACCGACACGCTCGGCGCCGGACCGTCCTGCTCGCGGTGCCGGAGAAGCTGCTTGTCGTATAGCCGGGCCTTGATATCGAGCCACTGGGCGATTAGTGAGTCATGTGTATCCATCGCGTTACACCAGTCTGAAAACGTCTTCGAAGCGATTGAGTGCATCGTCGATCACGTCGTCGGTATCGGCGAGGCTCGTGTAAATCCGGCTTCCGGCCAGCGTGATCAGGCCGTGCGCGGTATAGGCGGCGCCCATCTCTTCCATCATGTGCTTTCGGCCCTTCGCTTCTTCCTTCACACGCAGTAGCTTGAGCAGACTGCTGGTGTCGAGAAGCAGCACGCCGGACGTCTGCAAGTGGACGATCGATCCCATGTTGTAGACGACATAGGGCAAGCCGAGCCGGTCGATAATTTCCTCGAGCCCCCGGCGCAGCCTGTCTCCGGCGCGCCCTGCCTTGCCGGCCGCGTCCACCCGCTCGGCCTCGAGTAGCGCGTAGTAGCCCGCCACACAGGAAAGCGGATTGGCCGACAGCGTGCCGCCGACAAACGCCCGCTTCGACGTGGTGCCGATGCCGCCCACGAGCATCATCATGACGTCGCGCCGCCCGCCTATCGCACCTGCCATCGGGTAGCCGCCGGTCAGGCATTTGCCGAGCACTGTGATGTCCGGCTTGATATCGAAATAGCCCTGCGCGCCGCCGGGACCGAGACGGAAGCCGGTCACCACTTCGTCGAAAATCAGCAGCGCGCCGAATTCGTCGCAGAGCGCGCGAACCTGCCGGTTGTAATCGCGATGAACCGGCCGTGTACCGCTCTCGGGACCGAGCGGCTCGACCATGATGGCGGCGGTTCCGCCGCGCAAGCGGTTGATCTGCAGCTTGCGCCGCAGCGCGTCGAGATCGTTCGGATAGCATTCCTGCGTATAGCCGGTCGCGCTGCGCGGGATGCCGATTGCCTCCATCCGCCCGGTGCCAGGCAAACGCATGCCGTATACGACCTGATCGCTCCAGCCGTGATAGGCGCCGCCCACCTTGATGACCCACTTTCGTTTCGTGTACGCGCGCGCCAGTCTGATCGCGCCCATGACAGCCTCGGTGCCCGAGCCCAGCAGGCGGACCATGTCGACGGCCGGCATCGACCGGCATACGAGCTCGGCCAGCTTGACCTCGTATTCGTGCAGCAGTCCGGTGACCGGGCCGCACTGGTCCAGCACTTCGTCGACCTTGCTGCGTATCGCGGGATGACTGGAGCCCAGAAGCGTCGGCCCGCCAGCTTGCAGGAAGTCGATATAGCGGTTGCCGTCCACGTCGGTCAGGTGTGCGCCCTGAGCGCTACTGATCGCGAGCGGGAAAGGATGATTGAACGCGAGATTGTGCTGCACGCCGCCGGGAATGACGCTGCGGGCTTCTTCGGCCATCCGCCGCGAGCCGGTACAACGCTCTTCGAAATAACGCATGACCTGCGGCATCCGATCGCGCCGGATCGGCCGCATCGGTTGTTTGACGAGCGCGTCGAAGCGCGGATACAGCGCCCCGACGTCCGGCCACTCGGAGATGGCGGAGCGGGTGGTGGGCGTGGCGGCGGCGCCGTCCTGTTCGCGACGACTTTCGATGAATAGCGATGACATGGGGGAGTCCTATGACGGATCAGGCATCAAGAGTGGCAAGGACGCGGCTCAGTGCGGGCCGCAGTCGGGGAGTCGACGCGGCACGCGCCGCGATCTGTTCGCGCAGGCGCTGGCGCGCCAGCCTTTCGAGCAATTCGACATGAAGTAGCGCGTCGTCGATGCTGGTGCCACAGCAGAGAGCACCGTGGTTGAACATCAGGTATGCGTTGATATGGGGCCGCAGCTTCCGGGCGAATTTCGCCGCCAGCCATCCGCTGCCGGACGGCGCATAGCCCACTACGGGGATGTTGGAACCGAGCGCGGCGCGCATGGTGCCGCCGGGGACCGGGATCGAGCGCCCGTGCAACGCACACGCACTGGCAATCGGCTGGTGTGTGTGGATACTGCAGCCGACGTCGCTGCGCGCGCGCAGCACGCGCGCGTGCAGGCTGCTTTCGACCGAAGGCGCGCGGTCACCCTGAATCTGTGTGAGATCGCTGAGCCGCAGTACACTGACGTTGTCGGGCGTCATCGTGTGATAGTCGGTCGCCGACGGCGTGACGGCAAAGTGTTGCGAGTCGATGCGCAGCGCGAGGTTGCCGCCGGTTCCGGAAAAGTATCCGCGTCGGGACAGCTCCAGACATAGATCGACTACCTGCAGACGTGGCGCGAGCGTGTCCGTTTTCATGCTGTGGTCTCCTGAGTGCCGTTAAGACGTCGATAAAGCGGCGATAACCGTTGCCTGATTTCCTTGAAGGTTTCGAAGTGGTCGTCGTAGACCTGCCTGTTCTGCTGCCGCGGCTCGTAGATGCGGCGCGGACCCTGGAGGCCGTGCAGATCGGCAAAACGCAACGCACCGATGCCGACGCCTGCAATGAATGCCGACCCGATCGCATTGGTCTGGATCGGATTGCGTGGCTGCCAGATCGGATGCCCGGTTGCGTCCGCCATGATCTGGCACCACACGTCGGACTGCGCGCCGCCGCCGACCGCCGTGATCGCCGGCGGCGGAGCGCCGACAAAACGGGTGAACGGCTCCAGCATCCAGCGCGTGTTGAGCGCAACGCCTTCGAGGAAGGCTCGAATGATGTCTTCCCGCGAATGCTCAAGCGACAGGTTTATGAGCGCGGCGCGAAGGGTCGGGTCTTCGACAGGGCTGCGCTCGCCGAACAGCCAGGGCGTATAAATCAATCCGCGGGCGCCGGCCGGCACACGCGCGGCGATGACATCCAGCAGCGCATACACGTCCGGCTGCTCCTCGTCGCTTAGCAGTTCGTCCGGGTGATACAGGATGCGGTCGCGCAGAAACGACAGGTTGGCGCCGGCGGTCGACTGAAGCGCCATCGCCAGATAGCGGCCCTCCACCGCGCAAGGCACTGCGGCGATCCTGCTGCGCACGTCCGTCTTCATCTTGCCGACATGGGCACCGAGCCATGAGGACGTACCGAGGTAAAGGTGCGGGACCTGATCGCTCACGGCGGCGCCTACTGCAACGGCCGAATTGTCGACCGATCCGGCGATGACCAGCGTTTTGGGCGAGAGCCCGAGCGTCGACGCGAGTTCAGGCAACACGGTGCCCAAGATTTCGGTCGACGGCACGATCTCAGGCAGCTTTTCGCTGTCTATCCCGAGCATCCGCAGCAAGCCGGCGTCGTAGCGGATTCTCAGCGGATCGCGATTGTCCGTGACCCATGCAGTCAGCATTGAGTCGCGCGTCGCACAGTAACGCCCCGTCATGCGCAGGTTCATGTAGTCCAGCACGTTGAGGAACTTGTATGTGCGGTCGTAGATCTCCGGCTCATGTTCGCGAATATATGCCATGTGCCCGGCACAATCTCTGCCGGACAATGCCGGAGCGCCCCCCGAACGGCGAATCCATCGCAAAAGCTTCAGCGGCCCGTAGCCGGCGATGTTGATCCCTCGTCCTCTCACGCGACGGCCGATCGCACCGGCGCCGCGCATGTCGAGCCATAGCATCGCGCGGCCGATCGCGTTACCAGCACGGTCCACACAGACAGTACCCTCGCCTTGGGTCGAGCAGCAGATCGCCTCGACACGGCTGCGCAACGAGCCGTTGTTCGCGAGCAGCTCGCCGGCACTGAGCAGAAAGGCGGACCACCAGTCCAGCGGCTCCTGTTCCGCGCATACGCCGTTTACATGCAGTGCGACCGGCTGGAATGACCACGCATGTACGGTGCCGTCCAGGCTGACGAGTGCGCATTTGCATCCCGACGTGCCGAGATCCACCGCGAGGACGACGCGATCGGCGGAAACGGCGTTGGCGTCTGAAATCTCAAGCAACATAAGTTATCCGAACTTGTTTTGATCTAGCCATTTCGACTGGGGAAGCCGTGCGATATGCTGCCGACGCAACCGTCGCAAAGCTGACGGCGCAGGACGCCTATGTATCCACGCGCGCTCGTGCGGCCCGGTGCGACCGCGGTACTGCGCGGGAGTCGATTTGCCAACAATATAGTTATAACTATCGTATGTCAACGGCAAAAAAATCTGCATTACGGCTCAACGGACGGGATGGTCGGCGTGGGACGGTGCTATCCGCCCGATTCGCGCCGACGCCGGAGGATGGGGAAGTGAATCGCCCATTGACGATGCGGCGTGCGGATGTAATCATCACTATCTTTCCACGCCAACATTCCGGTACGCAGCGGTCGCGGCCGGCGAAGGATCTTCAGTGGCCACTGCGACGAAAACAGCGCGTACCTCCAAGCCCGCGAAGCGGGTACAGCCACCGCTCGCGATCAAGAAGCAGCCGGAACAGCAGCGTGCGACCGAAACCTATGAGCGCATCCTTGCCGTCACCGCGCAGACACTGGCGGATGTCGGAATTGAACGGTTGTCTACGAACCTGGTATGTGAGCGCGCGGGGCTCACGCCGCCCGCGCTCTATCGATACTTCCCCAACAAGTATGCATTGCTAAGCGAACTGGGGGAGCGATTGATGGAGCGGCAAAACGAACTGATTCCCCGGTGGGTTACGCTCGAAGTGCTTCGAGGTTCGACGCAGGACCTCGAACGCGCACTGTGCGGTTTGGTACTCGACACTTTTGGCGTGACCGAGCAGACCGTTGGTGGCGTATGGATCCTGCGCGCCCTGCGTGCGGTACCGGCATTGCAGGAACTGCGTCTGAATTCTCATTCGCGCGTGACGCGGGAGCAGACGGTCGTAATGACTGCCGCATTTCCGGATGTAGACGTCGAGCAGTTGCGGCTTGCCGGCCGTATCGCGGTGGACCTGATTTACGCGACCGTCGAATTGCTGTGCGACGAACCATTGAGCACGCAGACGGTGGCGGAAATCGTAGCGGGGATGATAGCGAGCCATCTGACCCGTCTGCGGCCTGACGTTCGCGCCGTGAGTCGATCGCGGAGAGGCGCGGCTCATGGAGTCCGTTAATGCGGGGCAGGCCAGTGATGGCGGGACGTGCATGCTTGCGAGGGCATTGTCAAGTTGCTGGGCTTGAGGCGAAACGATGGCAGGGGAGGCTGCTGTTCAGAAACCAGTGGACGGATTTTGGGCAAGTTCAGCGAATTCGCGCCAAGCAACGAACCGGGATGCGAGTTGTTTGCGATAGAGTGAAGCGCGTAGCGGATGCCGCTTCAGTGCGAAGTGTTGCCGGATCGGCCCGAAGCAGGAGAGAAATGCCTGCGTGCGCCCCGGGTCGGGAATGCCGCTCACGCCCCGCAGGAAGTCCCCTTGGGGGATGCAACGCTCGCGTTCGCGGGTGGGCTGGTGACTGTCCCCAGTCCGGTAGTTGATGCGGGCAACCGATTTGACGAACACGTGCTTCACGCCCGCCAATTCCGGAATCTCAGCCTTGGCCGCCGGATAGCTGCGCAATTGATCGGTGACGATCCTGCGCGGCACAGGAATCGAGCGCAGCACACGCCTGAAGAGGCATTTGGCGGCGGCCTGGTCGCGCCGCTTTCACCCGGCGAGCAAAGCCCACGCCGAAATTGTCGCACCAAGATCGGATCGTCTCGTAGGTCACACTCACGCCGCGCTCGAAAAGCAACTTCTCGATGTCGCGGGAGCTCAGACGCAAGCGAAAGGCAGTATGACTTTACGTAAGGCAGTGGCAGGCCCGCCGCGGGGAAATTGAACGCGGATTAGTCAGTATGACTTTGGTGAGGCAAGGGCTGGCCCGCCGAGGGAAACAAACGCGGGTTAGCATCTCTGCCAGAGCCGCACGGTGTGGACTGGGCTGCGCCCCGGTGATTTCCTTCACGGAGGCCAGCATGCACAACGATATAACGGTATATATCGGACTGGGTCTTCACAAAGACTCGATCACGGTCGCCTACGCGATCGACGCGGGTGAGGTCGAACTGCTGGGCAGGACAGGCACGGCTAGGGCTGACATCGATCGCTAGTGCACACGCCTGCGGTCCAAGGCGCCACACGTAGGCACCGTGTACGATGCAGGTCCATGTGGCTACGGGCTGTACCGTCGGCGCGTCCAGAAGGGCTTCGACTGTGGTCAGCGCACCTTCAGCCGGGCGAACGCGTGAAGGCCGACCGGCGTGATGCCATCAAGCTGACGCGCTCGCTGCGCGCCGGCGACCTGTCTGCCGTGTCCGTGCCCGGCATTGAGGACGAGGTATTCCGGGATCTCGCCCGCGCGTAGGCGGCTGCCCGCGCGGATCTGCGGCACGCACGGCAGCGGCTGAAATAGTTCCTGCTCGCGCATGGCGGTCGCTATACCGGCAACGCAAACCGGGGCGAGGTGCATCGAAAAGCGGCCTGCACGCAGAACGCGGAATGGCAGCGCCAGGGGTCACGCCCCTGCCGGTCGCGGTCAACGTGTCGCCCCGTCAGCTTGCGGACGAATCGCTCGCGGCCGACATATCGGATCTGCTCGA
>CABFVV010000164.1_pt1 | contig 13412 bp, 11 predicted proteins | sample 8864751 | NCBI WGS metagenome assembly CABFVV01 (sample SAMEA5735770, study PRJEB23740) | soil metagenome | biome: forest; feature: forest soil; material: soil | place: USA | collected 2013-10-13 | depth 0.1 m | reverse complement strand
GGCGTATTTGAATTCTGGTTTGCCCATCATCGCATCCTCACCCTTGACCTGAGGAGCGAAAATCACTGACCATAAAGTGTCAATGATGTCCCCGCACGTCTGTCAACCATGTCCCCGGTCTATACACCGGCTGCAAAGAGAAGTAGGCAAGAGAAAGCAGCTCAAACCACTCCTGCTAAGCGGGTCCCGTAGTTTGCATAGGGTAGTGGTGCATCTGGAATCTGGGTTCGTGCACCTGCATACGCTTGTGACAAGGGAGTCATACTTCCGGCGGCGCTGCGCGCGCCGAAGAGTACTTCATAAAACCGCACACTAGGTTTTCGCGCCCGCGTTCTATTCGGCGCGGTGGCCCGTGTTCTTCAACTCAAACCCATCGCCCAATCCACCGCTGCGTCGAACAGGCTGTTTCCCGCCGGCGACAAGTTGCTGAAGGTGTCGTTGTTCAGGAAAAACATCACCCGCCGTGCCGGGGCCAGCGACTCGTAGTCCATCGTCGCACCCTTCTCGTACGCGAAGATCGCCGCCTTCTCCGGTTGCCCATATAACGTCGCAATCGTCGTCGCGCCCAAGCCTGGTTTGCCCCAGCTCATCGCGGCCTGTTTGCCATATACGTTCGTTACGCCTGCCGGCAAACCGGCTGCGATCGGGTGCGGTGCGTTAACCAGCCACAGGTAACGCTCTTTCTCCGCTTCGCCGAAATCGACGTCGTGACGCTTGCCCGTCATCGCGAAGTCATCGAGTAAATCGTTCTCCCATGTCAACAACGGCTTGGCCAGATAGCGCCAGCCACCCACTACCTGTTTCGATGAAACCGTCGATGAAATAACAACGAGATCCGCATCGCCGACTGCCTCCGGCGGTTGCGCCTGGTCCAGCGTGCGCACGCTATAACCTCCCGCTTCAAGGTGTGTCGCGATCTTCTGGTCGACAGCCAGGCTCGGCCCGTTGAGTTGCACGACCATCACGATTTTCTTGCCCGTGCGTGGCCCGCTCGTTGCCGCTCGCGCAGCAGGTGTCGCGACAGCCAGCAGGGCGCCAAGGCCCGCTGCTGCGGTGAGAAGTCTCCGGCGGTTACGTACGGGCGCTGATCTCTGTTCAGTGCGGCGATTCTGAAGTTTCATGACGATTCCTGTCCCGTGTTGATCAAGTGAATGCGTGTATTACGTGCAAGGCGCGATGGCGGCACGGCCTAGAACTCGAGCGTCGACAGCAAAGAGACCTGACGTGCGTCGCCAACCGACACGAAATACTTGTTCACGCTCGACGGGTAGTAAGTCTTGTTGAACAGATTTTTCACGTTGAGCTGGAACGACAGATGCCGATTGCCAAGTTTCGTCTCGTACGTGGCGAAGGCGTCGGCGACGGTGTAGGCCGGCAGCGTAAAGCTGTTGGCCGAATCGCCCGGGCGCGGGCCGACGTAATGCGCGCCGGCGCCGACGCGCAACTGGTCGCCGCCGAAGATCGTGCCGAAGTCATACACCGCCGCAAGCGATGCGGTGTTTTGCGGCGCATTCCACAACCGCTTGCCGGCGTAAAGCGGGTCCTCTGTGGTCTTCGCGTCGATGTACGCGTAGCTCGCGATTACGCTCCAGTGCTGGCCGATCTGGCCGGCCACGTCGAGTTCCACGCCGCGCGAACGCGCCTTGCCGGCCGTGCGCCAGTCGGTCTGCTTGGTGGTGTCGTTGTACTGCTGCACCAGCACGTTCTTCTTGTCGATATTGAACAACGCCAGCGTGCCGCTCAGGCCGTTGGGCATCGCCACTTTGGCACCGAGCTCCCACGAGGTGGCTTCCTCAGGCAGTACCGATGAATCGATTACCACGCCCGACGAGAGCGGCGCGATTGTCGAAGTCGGTTTGAGCGACTGCGTATAGCTCCCGTATAGCGACACCGTGTCGGTCCATTTGTAAACCACGCCCGCGCGCGGCAGCCATTTGGTGCCGTTAATGTCGGTATTGACGACAAATGGCCGGCCCTTTCCCGCGATCTGGTTGTAGCTCAGAAAACGCGCGCCGCCGATCAGGATCCACTTGTCGGTGAGGTGCAAACTGTCCTGGAAGAAAAGCGAGCGGTCGTGCAGCGTGTCGGTCTGATCGCTGTCGCTCGCCGACACCGTGGTCGACGGACTCTCCAGACCGTAGACAGGATGGAAATAGTTGAACGGATATTTCGTGGCCTGGCGCAGCAAGTCCTTGCGATAAATGCGGCGGTATTCGTCGTCGACACCGACCTGCAAATCGTTGCGCAAACCGGCGATGTCGAAATGGCCGTCCACATAGGCGATCGCGTAGCTGTCCGTGCTGAGCGCGCCATGCGTCGCGTCGTTGCTGCGCGACACGGCGCCGGTCGTGCTGTTGATGCCTTGCACGCGTAACTGGCCCGCGTCGTAGGTCTCGCGGTTGTAGCTGTAGCCGAAGTGCGCCTTCCAGTTGGCGTTGATCTGATGGTCGACGCTGATCTGCGCGAGGTTCGATTCGCCGTCCATTTCGTTGAACGGTTCGTCGAGACGTTCGCGGCTCGAGATGGCGAGCGGCTTGTTGGTCTTCGGGTCGAGCGCCGTGCCGCGGTCGAACGGATAGAGAAACTTTCGATATTCGTACGACGCCACCACCTGCGTATCGCGTCCATACCATGCGAGCGACGGCGCCACGAGCGTCTCGCGATGCTCACCAAAGTTGCGCCAGTATTGCTCGTCGGTCTGATCGACGACCAGCCGGTAGGCGAGGCCGGAGTCCCCGATCGGCCCGGTCGTATCGAAGGTCGCGCCGGCTCCATTGCGGCCGTGTCCGTACGTCGAGCCGAGCACGGAGATCGCGTGATACGGTTTGAGCAAGGGTTGCTTGCTCACCACGTTGACAACGCCACCCGGGTCCATGATTCCATACAGCAGCGAAGTCGGGCCTTTGAGTACTTCGACGCTGTCAGCGGCCGCGTTCAGCGCGCGCCCCTGCACGAGCGGCATGCCGTTGTGCATGATCGAACCGTCGCGATTGCCGCCGAAGCCGCGCTTGAGCAAAGTGTCCTGCGTGCCGGCCAGCGTATTGCCTTGCACGATGCCGCTCACGTTCGCGAGCGCGTCGTCGAGATTGCGCGGACGTTGGTCGTGCAATACCTGGGCCGGCACGATGTTGACGGCCTGGGCCGTGTCGAGCACCGGTGTATCCGAACGCGTCACCACTGCGTCGACAGGTGGCCGGTAGCTGCCGGCTTTCACCGTCGACGAACTGACGGTCACGGCGGGGAGGGTGGTGCCGCGCCCGTTGCTGCTGTCAGCCGACGGCTCAGCGCGCTGCACGAGCGTATAGCTGCCATTGGACTGTTGCACCGCGCCGAGCCCCGTGCCGCGCAGGATTCGATCGAAGCCTTCCCGTATGTCGTAATCGCCGCGCAGGCCTTCACTCATGCGGCCGTCGGTCAGCGCCGCCGGAAACGACAGCAGCAGTCCGCTCTCGCGTCCGAAGCGATTGAGCGCCGCTTCGAGCGGGCCAGCCGGAATGTCGTAGCTCTTGCGCTGCGACGCCGCCGAAGCGGATGGCGCATCGGCGGCCAGCGCGACATTGAACGGCAGTCCCGCCGAGATCAGCGCGGCCGTTGCAATATGCCGCGCGAAGTGTGCCGGCTGCCGCGCGCGCAAAGCGCCACGGCTGCTACGGCTGCTACGGCTGCCGTTGCCGGCGCCGGTCTTTCGATGCTGTCCCATGTTCAAAGCTCGCAGGAAGGTAGACGATGTGTTGCTCTCATCTCCCTTGTCACGCGAGATTCGAAAACAGCTCACGACAGACGAAAATATTTCGGCGCCGGTAACGCAAGTCGGTTTTAAGAGCGAGCCGCGCGCACGGTGCCCCAGTAGCGCGTGATGAATACGACCTCGACCGGCAAGGTTCTCGCCAGGGTGTCGAGCACGCGGTCGGTGTCGGCGAGCGGGAAGGTGCCCGAAAGCCGCAAACCGGCCACTGAGGGATCGCAGCTCAGATGCCCCGCGCGGTAGCGGTCGAGCTCGTTCACGAAATCGCCGAGCCGCATGCCGCTCGCGACGATCAGACCATCCGTCCATGCTGCGTCGTTCTCGCTGATCGGCTCGACCGCGCTGACGTCATCACGCGTAAAGCGGGCGCGTTGGCCGGCGTGGACGACCGGCGCGAGGCCGGGGGCATCGAATGGATTGATCCGCACAGCGCCTTCGAACACATCGAGGCGGCAGAGCGTGCTCTGTTGTCTGACGGCGAAGCGCGTGCCCAAGGGCTGCAAACTGCCTTGCGCGGTCTCGACGATGAACGGCCGCCGCTCACTGTCGCTGTGACCGGTCGCGATCATGATTTCACCTTTGATCAGGCGCAGGCGGCGCTCGATGCTGCTGAAACGGATATCGATGGCGCTGTCGGTGTTCAGTGTCAGGCGGGTGCCGTCGGCAAGCGTCATGGTGCGGCGTTCACCGAGTGCGGTGCGCGCATCAGCGCTCCATGCGCGCCACGGCACGTGTTCACCGGCAATCCATGTCGCGCCGCCCGCGAACAGCAGGGTCGCGAGGACTTTGACATTCGCGCGGCGCTTCGCCGAGCCGGGACGCGTCAGTGCAGCGCGTGCGGCCGCCGCGCCACCTGTGTCTGCGTTGTCCGTGCCTGTTTCAGCGAGGACCCGGAAGCGGCTGCTGACGCTGCAGATGTGTTGCCATGCACGCTCATGATCGGGATGCTCCGCGCACCAGCGCGCCAGCGCGAGTTGCTGCGCGCGCGTGTCGTCGCCGGATTGCAGCTCCATCCACCACTCCACGGCGCGCAGGGCAATGTGCTGCGGAATATCGGGTCGCGCGCTCGCGTTCATCCGTCGATCCGTCATGCCGCGCTGAGTGCAAAAAAACACTGCGCGCCGGCGCGCACCAGATGGCGTTTCACGGTCGAGACGGACAGCTTCAGTTGTGCGGCGATTTCGGCATGGCTCAAGCCGTCGAGCTGGGCCAGCAGGAACGCACGCTTGACGGCGACCGGCAACCGCTCCAGCAGACTGTCGATTTCACACAGTGCTTCGAGAAGCAGCGCACGGTCTTCAGGCGAGGGCGCAAAACTTTCGGGGGTAAGTGCCAATGCTTCCAGATAGGCGCGCTCGATCTGCTCGCGACGCCAGTAGTTGGCTATCACACGTTGCGCGACGGTCGTCAGGAACGCTCGCGGTTCTTCCAGGGCGAGCGGTTCATCGCGGGCGAGCAGACGCACGAACGTGTCTTGCGCAAGGTCGGCCGCACGATGCGCGCAGCCGAGCTTCTTACGCAGCCACGCGTGGAGCCAGCCGTGATGATTGCTGTAGAGCGCCTGCATCTCGTGATGCAGGGCCGATTCGTTTGCCGCCATGGCCTACCGGACGCGCCGGATCGATGGATGCGGCGCTCTTGTAAATGAGAATGATTCGCATCATAGCATGACAAAATGTAAGGAGGAAATGCGAACGTGCCCGGCGCTATGACCGGTCGCGGTTACGGGCCCGGGTGGCACCCGTGATCACCGCGAGGCCGAGCATGATGACCGCCACGATCGCGATCGTATGTTGTGCGACATGCAGCGCCATCAATCCCCACGCCACACCGCCGATCAGAATGATCCAACCTGCGAGATAAATGAGCAGGGTCATCGTTTTTCTCCTTTTCGTTCGTCGGACGGGACCAGCTTGCCTGCTATGGAAAGCTTTACCGGTCGCCCCGATTGGGCCGTTGCAGTCGCTTGCCCGAACTGGCTTGCAGCGGGACGAATCCGGCACATGCGATCAACGGGTCTATCGAGCAGCAGATTTCGCGCCTGAGCTCGATGCATCCGCCGTTTCAGGCGGGTAACGATGGCGGACCGGGATTCAGACGATCCACCACGCGAGCAGCGCCGTGAGCAGCACCACGGCCCATGAAGGTAGGCGCCACCAGCCGAGCAACGCGAGCGCCACAATGACCAGCGCGAAATCGCGCCCGCTGTGCACCGCGCTGGTCCATACGGGATCGTAGAGCGCGGCGAGCAGAATGCCGACCACGGCAGCGTTGATGCCGGCCATCGCCCGACGCATCGACGCGAATGCCCGCAGTTCGCCCCATAGCGGCAACGCGGCGCCGACCAGGAGAAACGACGGCAGAAAAATCGCGACGGTGGCGATCAGCGCCCCGGTTATGCCCGCCGGGTAACCCGTGCTGGCGGCGCCTAGAAACGCCGCGAAAGTGAACAGCGGCCCCGGTATCGCCTGGGCTGCGCCGTAGCCGGCCATGAAAGAATTGGTCGAGAGCCAGCCGCGCGGCACGACGACCGCTTCCAGCAACGGCAGCACGACATGGCCGCCGCCGAACACCAGCGAGCCGACCCGGTAGAACGCCGCGAACAGGTCGAGTGGATAGGCATGCAACAAGGCGGCCGCCGCGGGCAAGCCGAACAGCAACAGCCCGAAGAGGGTGAGGCAAAGAAGCGCGCCGGTCTTCGTGCCGGGCATGCCGAGCGGCGCACGTGGCACCTCGGTCGACGATTTGAGAAGCAGGGCGCCGGCGATGCCCGCCACGACGATCGATGCGATCTGGCCGTAAGTTGCACCGAGCACGATAACCGCGATGGCCGACGCCGCCGCGATCGTCACGCGGGCGCGGTCGGGGCACAGCGTGCGTCCCATTGACCAGACCGCCTGCGCCACGACGGCGACCGCCGCGAGCTTGAGGCCGCGCAGCAGATGAAGCCCGTTCGCCTCCGCCAGATGGGTAAAGCCGTAGGCAAACGCGACCATCAACAACACCGACGGCAGCGTAAAGCCGAGCCAGGCCGCCAGCGCACCCGCGATGCCGCCACGAAAACGGCCGATCGCGATACCAACCTGGCTGCTGCCGGGGCCCGGCAGAAACTGGCACAGCGCGACCAGATCGCTAAACGTGTGCTCGTCGAGCCAACGGCGGCGCGTGACGAACTCGTCGCGGAAGTAGCCAAGATGTGCGGCAGGGCCGCCGAACGAGGTCAGGCCGAGCCGCAGGAAAATGCAGAAGAGGCTCCATGGCGAACTGTGTGCTGGCACGTCGAGGGGCGTGTCGGATTCTGCGTTCTGCATGAACATGTTCCACACCCGCTCAAAGCAAGGATTTTCCCTGGGCGAGAATCTTGTCGCAGACCTGCTTCGTGACCTGTTCCTTCAGTCCGCCGCCGCTCAGGTCTAGCTGCTTGCCGTCGCCGCTGCTCAGGATGCCCTTGGCGCCGTTGGTATAGCCGCTGTCGGACGAGGCCGAACTGGAGCCGCCCGGCAGTTTGCTCATCAGCGAGTCCTTGACCGAAGACGCGCCGTTGCCGCTGAGATAGTTGTTCTTGATGCAGAAATCGAGCACACCCGCGACGTTGCTGGTGCTGCCGGAAGTTAATGACTGGCCTGACAAGGCACTCCCCATGCTGCCGAGGCTCCCGAGGCCACCGGACGATCCACCACCCGAGCCCTGGTTGAGCAGGTTGCCGAGTTGCGCCTGGGCGGCCGGGACAGGGAGCAATACTGCGATCAAAATACCTGTAGCTGCGACGCGATGCGTGCGTACTTTCATACTCGAACTCCTTCTGCTGGCTGGAAGTCCTCCTACTATAGTGCCTTTCAGACGGGCGACAGACTGGGTTGTCACGTTAAATGTTGTCATGCGCGATGGGTAACCGGTACTCATCGCCATATACGGCAACGTCCACAATATGAGATTTTTAATTCTCATGTGAGTTAATCCTGATTTCCATATAAGGATTTCCTTATTTTTTATTGAATATTTTTTTGAACATACATCTCCCGCAATAAATTATCTTCACCTGTATAAAGAACTCGTTTTTCACCCTTCAGGCTGAGTGAATTCGGCCGTATACCTTGAGGAAGCAGGGATCATCAGCAGGTTTCGTCATCACATCTGATCCAGCCTCGCGGTACAGGCGAGCACGATCCGCACGGTGTCTGCATTGCCAATCGCTGTAATTGATGACATAGGCACGGCGGCGTCGCTGATGCCAATTTAATTCCGCATTTTTAGTCATCGTTGGTCGAAATTAATCAGGCTGCCACGACGCGCGTGTCACGAGACGTGTGAATTCTTCAATAGCATTCACTGAACTGCAGCAGGGAAAGAGGCCGCAATGATGTTGTCCGCCGATGAGTGCGGACGGCACACATCGCGGCCGCAAAAGCAAACGTTTGCCAACTACTGACGGCGCCCGGAATGGTTTCATGAATCGACCATCGGGACCGTCTCATCGGGAGTGAAGAAGCGCATGACGAGATCGAAATCGAGCAAGGTCGATACACAACGAGCACACGTAAATTCAGACGCTCCTGAAACACGGTCTGGACATTCCGACACCGTGGCGATGCAGGAACAAATCGCCGAGGGCATTTCGCGTCGCACATTTCTGTATAGCCTGGGCGCGTTGGCCCTGTCCGCTTGCGGCGGCGACGGTGGAGGACCATCGTCGGCTCAGGGGGGCCAGTCATCGCTGTCGGCGGCCGCATCACGAGCTGCAGTATTGAGCAGTTCGTCGTCCAGCGCGTTTGTGCATCCAGGTCTGCTGCATACCCAAGCCGACTTCGATCGGATGGCCCAGAAGGTCACGGCGCAAGCGTCTCCCTGGATCGATAGCTGGAACATCCTGATCTCGAACAGTCATGCAAGCCTGTCGTGGACACCGCGCCCACAGGCGGTCGTCTATCGGGGTAGCGACGGAGTGCATTCGCAGAACTACTCCTTGCTGTTCAATGACGTCGCGGCGGCGTACGCATGCGCATTGCGCTGGAAAGTCTCGGGCAACACCGCTTATGCCGACAAGGCGGTGCAGATCATGAACGCCTGGTCGTCGACGTTGACCGGGATCGGCGGCGATACCAACGCCGATCTCGCGGCCGGCATCTACGGCTATGAATTCGCCAATGCCGGTGAAATCATGCGCGTTTATTCAGGCTGGGCGACGGCCGACTTCGCGCGCTTCCAGAGCATGATGCGCAACGTCTTCTATCCGATCAACCACGATTTCATCAATCGGCACAACAACACCGAGGTGACTCACTATTGGGCCAACTGGGAGCTGTGCAACGTGGCATCGATCATGGCTATCGGTGTGCTGTGCGACGACCAGTCGCTATTCGATGAAGCTGTCACGTACTTCAAAAGCGGCGCGGGCAACGGCGCGATTTTGCAGGCCGTCTACTACGTCCATCCGGGCTACCTGGGCCAATGGCAGGAGTCAGGGCGTGACCAGGGACACGCCACGCTCGGCATCGCGCTGGGGGGAGCGATCTGCGAAATGGCCTGGAATCAGGGTGTCGATCTCTACGGTTACGACAACAACCGGTTCCTCATGGGGGCGGAGTACGTTGCGAAAAGCAACCTGATCGAGTCGGGCACGACCTTTTATACCGTGCCCTATGTCCGCTACAACAATGTAGACAACGTGAACCAGACGGTGTTTTCGACCTCGGCTCAGGGGACGGTGCGGCCTTGCTGGGCGCTGGTCTACAACCACTACGTCAATCGCAAGGGATTGGCCGCGCCTTACACGCAGAAGTTCGCGACATTGGTCCAGCCCGAAGGTGGCGGAGGCAACTATGGACCGAACAGCGGCGGCTACGACCAACTGGGCTACGGGACGCTGACCTGCACGCTGGATGCGATCGCAAGCGGTGCAGCGCCAAGCGCACTCGTCGCGATCGCAAGCGCAGGACACGTCATCCTGTCGTGGTGGGGCACGGCGTACGCGACGAGCTATAACGTCAAGCGCGGCACCACGTCGGGCGGACCCTACGTGTCCATTGCGAATGGTGTTACCGATCTGCTCAGCTATACGGACAGCGGTATTGCGGCCGGGACCTATTACTACGTCGTGACCGCGGTGACACCGGTCGGCGAATCGGCTGCGTCAAACGAGGCCGTTGTGACCACGGCGGTGCAACTGCAGACCTACCTGGCATTCGACGAAAGCAGTGGCACCAGTGCGGCGGATTCGAGCGGGAACGGACATACCGGTACGCTGGTCGGCGGTGCGAGCAGGGCGGTCGGCAAGAAGGGCAATGCCGTGTCGCTCGACGGCAGCACGGGTTATGTCAGCCTGCCGGACAACATCGTGGCCGACGTGTCGGACTTTACGATCGCGGCGTGGGTGTACTGGAACGCAGCGAAGACCTGGGAGCGTATATTTGATTTCGGTTCAGGCACGGCCCGCTACATGATGCTGACCCCGCGCGCCAATAACGGATTCGCGCGCTTCGCCATCACGCTTAATGGTGGCTCCGGTGAGCAGGACATTAACGGCAATGTCGCGCTGCCTACCGGGCAGTGGGCGCACGTCGCTGTGACGCTATCGGGCAGCGTCGGTACGCTGTATCTGAACGGTGCGGAGATCGGCTCCAACACGGCGATGTCGTTTGCGCCGTTCCGGCTGGAAAGCACGAACCAGAACTGGATTGGGCGATCGCAATTTTCAGCCGATCCGTATTTCAACGGATTGATCGATGAGTTTCGCATCTACCGCAACGCGCTTAGTGCGGAGCAGATTGCGGCGTTGATTTCGGCGTAGCGACAGGCTGGGCGGATGTCGACGTTCTGTGAGCGCGTCGGCATCCGTGCGGCTGGGTTTCTGTCCCAGCCCCACAATCGCCCGAATCATATCAAAGTGCCGGTAGAGGAATTTCCTGAGCACGTATCCCAAGCCAGACGTTTGCGCCGGTTGAACATAGGTCGATGTTGGAATTTGCAAGCTGCGCGATCTAATATGATTAATACGCATCGGCTCCAGCCAATGCACCACGCAGCCGCGCCCGGGGATCTCATCATGCTGATTCCGAAGGTCGTAATCGGAGTAGCCGCCCTCGTCGGCGTGACCACAGCCTACGCGGACGGGTTCGTCGTCACGAGATCCCTTTCGAATGGGCGTGAAATGCGCCTCGTCCAACACACTGCCGAATGTGATGGCGGCCCCGGCGCATTCATCTACAGGAAAGGTAAGCAGATCGATCAGACCTGCAATGTCCAACTGACTGCGGCAGGAGCGACCGTGAGGTTGCCACCTCTTGAGCCGCGCATGTTCTTCCCCCGCGATACGCTGTACCAGGACTCAAAACTATGAGCGCCCGCCGGTCTCTGCAATAAACCTTTGGGCAGGCGCGCATCACCGGTGCATCTGGCATTGATCGCACGCGATCCAAGCGTCTCTGCTCGATGCAATTTGGCCTTCCGCAAGCTAGGCTCGAATCGCCACGGTAGGGTGAGAAGGAGCCCTCGGAACGCTCGATTCGGTGGTCTGTTTGAATTTGCTTTCATCGACAGTTGGAATCACTGTCGGGTCGCCGAAGGTCTATAACTGAATCGGCAGTCCAGAGCGAACGTCTACCCCATCTATCGCTGATACGGAAGCCCGCGAACTTTCGACCTGGAAAGGAGGTTTAGCGATTACGTACGACCAATCCATGCTTTGCCTTTTCGAATCCCGATTAGCCTAGGTATAGGAGGTAATCATGCAATGCGGGTACCGTGGGTGGATCATAGACGCGACGCCGGACTTCTCCCTTGGGAAATTCTTTGCGCACGCGCGACTGGTTCGCGTTTCGGCTGACGATGACGTTGACGGCGAAATGCACATCGAGCGTGATCTTTCCTATTTCGACACGGAGGAAGAGGCGATCGAAGTTGCCCAACAATGGGCGTTTGCATGGATATGCGAGCGCGACGGCAGCGTCGATGGTATGCAGCACGAGACACAGGCATCCCGGAGCGGTATTCCGGACGAAATTCCATTCAGATGAAATGCTGAATGCGCTGCGCCCACGCTGACTTATTCATGTAAGCGCACCTTGCAACGCCGTAGCAGGAAGTCCGGACACACAAAGAAAGCGGCGCCGCCGGCCGGGTGTCGGGACGCCGCCTGAATCACACACTCGCAGGACTCGGGAGACCGCACGAGTGACTTGAAGGTATCGTTCGCCACCGCTCGCTTCAAGACGAAAAATCTTCGTTTGTAGCGAGGCCAAAAGCATTAGTTACATCATTTAATCTGATGACTTCGCTACGCAACCGGCCACGATGGTCCTTTGGCGTGGGCGCGCGACGGTCGCGGTTTTTGGAATTTACAAAATCAAAAATTTCTTACAAAACTGCTCATCGGTTGAATCCAACCAACAACATGTTCCGGGTCATCGTTCATCAGATTTTCCTGGAAACCAGGATTTCCTTCAGTGCATCGGCGTAACGTAAGCCGCACACCGCAATTCCCCCCGAGTGCAAATTTTTGTGCGTCCCAGTTCGACCCCCGCCTCGCCTGGCGCAGATCCCTGTTGGATCGTGTATGCCCATGCTATGTCCACGATCTGACAATTCAATTGGGGGTTCGGCCTAACAGGCACAGCGAATGCTTCATCTGCATCGTGTCGTCGCCAACTGTGGAGTCATTGCGGAAAAGCACGCCGGATGGCGACTCCGGCCACCCGTCCGGAATGGCCAGGAAGATGGCGAGCGTTTTCATAGCTCAAAGGCTTACGATAGAAAACCTGGTACACCGCTCCCATTGCCATGGCGGAACCAGGAGGCGAACACGCAGAACGGTCCCGCGGCTCATTTCGATGAGCACTCCGCGAGGGGGGAGGGCACATGAACTTAGTGAATGGAAGGATCAGACGAACCGATCCGAAGCGTGTCGTAATGTTCAGACCGGCCGAGCTTGCGCATTCGGGTGCAGGTAGCCCGGGTTCAGGCATCAAGGCCGCACCGCCTGCGCGGGGCAGACGCCTCGCGCTTTGGGTAGCGTCGGCAAGCGCATTGGCTGTCGGGGTCATGGGTATCGTCGCGTATGGCGATCGGTTCGACGATGATCAGGCGCTCGGGATCATCGGACCCACGTCGCCAGCGCAACACACGTCTTGGTCCGGTCATGTCGCGCTACCAGCGTCACCTCCCGCTCGCGGAACTGCGGTTGCCAGTACTGAGCTTACCCCGCCTGTGTCTTCCGCTTCGTCCGATCACCGCGCTGGACCTACTCCGGATTCTGCTGCGCCGCAGTCGGTTACACGAGGGCCTGGTCAAGCAAGCTATGCCGCCACACAGAATCGCCGCCATTGGGCGCCGCACGTGAGAGCAGTCGCGCGGCATGCGCCGGGGATCACCCTAGCCACATCGCCAACGCAACAAGCGTTTTCGTCCGGTCATGTCGAGAGATCATCGTCACCTCCTGCCCCGGAAACTGCAATTGACAGTGCTGAGCTCGCCCCGCCCGCTTCGTTCGATCAGCGCGGTGCACCTTCTCCGAATTCTGCTTCACTGCAGATGGCTGAAGGACAGCCTGCAGGCGGTCACGGCGGAGGCGGTTCGGGTGCCGCCGGTTCAGGCGCAGGCGGGGTGGGGGGCCGGGGGGCGGGGGGCGGGGGGGGTGTGGGGGGGGGGGGGGGGGGGGGGGCGGGGCGCGGGG
>CABFVV010000163.1_pt1 | contig 13536 bp, 14 predicted proteins | sample 8864751 | NCBI WGS metagenome assembly CABFVV01 (sample SAMEA5735770, study PRJEB23740) | soil metagenome | biome: forest; feature: forest soil; material: soil | place: USA | collected 2013-10-13 | depth 0.1 m | reverse complement strand
TCTCAATCATGTCGAGATATCGCTGAACGCTTTCCTCAATCTGTTGCTGACGCTTGTCGATCTTGCCGGCCGTATAGTTTCTGTCGCGGCTGTTCACCGCCTTGAACTTGCTGCCGTCGATGGCCACCATGTCGCTGGATAACAGCTTCAGTCCGCGACATAGTTCGACGAAACGACGGCATACGTTGCGGATGGCCGGTCCGTTGTCGCGGCGAAAGTCGGCGATCGTCTTGAAGTCCGGTGCCAGACGCCCCGTCAGCCACATCATCTCGACATTGCGCTGGCATTCGCGCTCAAGACGCCGGCTTGAGGGTACCCGGTTCAGATACCCGTAGATATAGATCTTGAGCATCACGCCAGGGTGGTAGGACGGGCGGCCGGTGATTGCGGGCGTGGTGCCGTTGAAGCCGAGCGTCGTGAGGTCCAGTTCGTCTACGAACACGTCGACGATTCTGACCGGGTTGTCCTGGCCGATGTAGTCATCGACGCATTCGGGAAGTAGTGCGACCTGCTTGCGGTCATCGCCTTCAACGAATCGCTTCATGAGTCACCCGGTCTCAATGAGTTGATTCAGTTTAGGCGATGAGTGCGTTTTCACACAGGCTCGGCCGGCCGCCGCCTATCGTGGCTTAAGCATTGCAGTTTTGGAGGGCACTTGGCGGGGTTGCTGCTCAGGCGGTTTGGCTGAGATTAAACGGCCCTAGCCCGGCTTCAACTTGACTTCGCAGGCTGCATAGATCGTGCGGACAATCGGCGACCGGTAGTCCATACGCCAGCCATCGGTGAACAGTTGCGCAAGCGAATCCGAATCCGCAGCCCACGGCAACTCAGCAAAATCCAGCGCTACCTTTTCCGATAGAGCACCAAGATGCACACGGTCCAGCCAGTTGGCTTGGGCCCCGTTGCCTTTTACCCAAATGTCAAGCAACTCAACCGTGTGGTCAGTTCGCAGCCAATCGCCTGAACGCGCTCGCGCGACCAGTTGCCCTACCACCAGGTAGCAGAGCAGTTCCGCGCGGGCTTCGTCGTCAAGATTGCTCAAATCGGTCATCCATGCGGGCCAAAATCTACTTCCCTACGCGGGCCAGCAATGCGCGGCCACCGCGTATTGCAAGCCAAAGGATCAGCCCGGTGGCAACGATCGATGCAAGCAATATGAAGACAAGCGTCAACGTTTCCATGTCATCCACATTGTCGAGCCGCTGAAGTCCGACCGCTCGCAAGACAAACTGAATGGAATCGGTAAGCGGTGACATCTCGTAGGGCAACCCGGCGATGTAACGGGCTAACAGATCACCGAGAACAACGGTTGCCACAAGATAGAGAGCAATGCGCGCGAACTTTTTCATTGCACGTCCACCCAGCCGTATGCCTTAAGAGAGCTGCCCGGGACCGGCCACGTAGCACCCTGCTTCCTCAGGTACGTCGCAAACTGCGCAAAGCTGTGCGGGCTGGTCAGCGTGATGCATCCCTCGCTTAAGCCCTGTGGACCAATCGGGTGCAAACGGAACTGGCCGCGGTGGACGCCATTAATGATGGTCGTATCGCCAGTCTTTTCTCGCCAGAGAGCAAACCATTGATCGCGGTCAGTGCCGTAGCCATATTTCCGTACAACGTCGTAAAGCCAGCCAAGGTGGCCGCCGGATTGCCGATCGACGATGTAATAGCGCCCGGGCGGGAGCGGTCCAATCATTTCTTTTTCGACGGCTGCAGGGTTGTCCCTGCCGCTATCACGGCCGGAGAAGGCAACAAAATTGCCAATGCCTGCACATTGCAGGACAGACGTTGGTTTGGCGTTTAGCTGAAAAGTGCATGCAACAGGCATAAACGGCCTCGCTTTGCTGTTTTGTGGCCGTCAATTTACCAGAGGATTCACTGCCCGCCTTTCCGAAAATGTGAGCGATGGCGGTCAGTGATCGGGTCGTCGCGAACTTCCATTTCGAGCGACGTGGTAAGCCCGCCATCGCCGTTGAGCGAATGCGTTGCCTCCTTCACGAGCCACGGCGTTTCGTTGATCTCTGGCTTGAACCCGGCGACGTTCACCGGCAGTTCGGGGAAAACCTCGGGCCGGCCGAGCGCGAGCTGGTAAGAGAACGTCGCCTGACTACGCTGCGTGCGTGCAAACTCGCCTTCGGCGGCCGCCCGCGCTTCGGCTTCGGTCGCATAGTCCTCCGGCAGCACTTTCACATTCCTGTTGTTTTCGCCACCGACGACGACCGACTTGCGCTTTCCCTTGGTGTTTGAATGGTAGTGAGCCCGCACGGCCGAATAGCTTTCACGCTGCGCGACGTGGTAGCGGTGCGTGTCACCGTCTGCACGCGTCAGGTTCAACATGGTCAGCGCCTTCCCGCTCGCTGTCTTGCCAGAGCCTATGGGCATGAACAGCAGGTTCAAATCCTTGACGTTCATCACGGCGTCGTACCGCCTGGCGAGCCGCGTCAGAAAAGACATGTCGCTTTCGTGCGTCTGGTCGATGTGCGCGATCGCAACCGTAGCGAGTGCGTCGGCGATCGCTGCCTTGAGGGAGTGGCGGCCGGCAATGGCGCGCACGATCGAGCCGATAGTCTGCGCGTGCCAGCTCTGTTCGCGCCGCTCGTGCATCTGGTTTGTCATCGACGCCGACCGCGCGCGGATCGTCAGGATATCGGGCGTGCCGCTATGCTCGACTTCGTCGACGGAAAACGTCCCCTTATCGACTAGCGGCTCGCCGACCCATCCGATCGCTACCTTGATGTTCGCCCCGCGCTTCGGGATGGCGAACGTGTTTTTCGAGTCGTCTATGACGAGGTCGATCGTATCGGCTTCGTCGCTGCGTGACTCCTTAAGCGACAGGCTGATGAGGCTCGGCGCGATCAGGCGCGACAGATCGCGGCCATCGAGCGTGATGCGGTAGTCGGCCTGCGGTTGCCGGCGCGCGATCGCGGCGATTTGGTTTGTCATGCGCCGCCCGATTTTTCGAGAATGTACGAAACGACGCCGGCGACCGCTTCGCCGTTGCCAGACGATATGTCTTTGGCCGCGCTCAATGCCTTGTCGAGTGCTTCTCCACTCCCCGTTGACAGCCCCTTGATCGCGGCCTCTGCTGCGCCGGGGGCCGGCGGTTGCAATCTGTTCGACCTCGCCGAGTTGGGGCTTGAATACAGCCCCGAGGAATATCTGAACCTGTTGATGTGTCACTTCATTGATGACACTGCATCGATTTTCCCGCTCGCCGACTTGCAGCGCTGCATGGTGGATTCGTGGGAACTCTGGGAAGACTTCAAACCACTGGCGCCCCGTCCTTTCGCTTACCGGCCTGTATGGGTCGGCTATGACCCTGCCCTGTCCGGCGACTCGGCCGGCTTGATCGTGGTGGCGCCGCCTGCGGTGCCGGGGGGCAAATTCCGCGTGTTGCACAAGGAGCAATGGCGCGGGATGGACTTCGAAGCCCAGGCCGATGCGATCAGGCGCATCACTCAGGATTTCAACGTCGAGTACATGGCGATCGATACGACCGGCATCGGCCAGGGCGTGTACCAGCTCGTTCGCCAGTTCTACCCGAACGCGGTCGCGCTCAACTACTCGCCAGAGGTTAAAGGGCGGCTCGTACTCAAAGGCCTGTCGGTGATCGGTAAGGGCCGACTCGAGTTCGATGCGGGATGGACGGACCTGGCGCAATCCTTCATGGCTATCCGAAAAACCATGACCGCGAGCGGAAAGCATGTCACCTATGAGGCGAGCCGCAGCGAGGAAACCGGACACGCCGATCTTGCATGGGCTTGCCTGCACGCGCTCGGTAATGAACCGCTAGAGGGCATTACCGCCAACAACACAGGCTTTATGGAGTTTTCAAATTGAGCAAGCGCAGACACAACCACACGCACGCCGCAGCACCAGCGCCGGCTGCAGCACCGCCAGCCCGGGCCGAGGCCTTCACGTTTGGCGACCCGATGCCAGTTATGGATCGGGCCGAGATTCTGGAGTACGTCGAGAGCTGGTCAGCCGGCGAATGGTTTGAGCCGCCAGTGTCGTTCGCCGGCCTCGCGAAGTCATTTCGGGCCGGCGTACATCACAGCTCCGCGATTTACTTCAAGCGCAACGTGTTGTCGTCCACGTTCATCCCCCACAAGTTGCTCACTCGCGAGGAATTCGACAAGTGGGCGCTTGATTTCCTGGTATTCGGCAATGGCCCGATTGAGAGGCAACAGAACCGGCTAGGCGGCACGCTCGCACTCAAGCGGGCGCCCGCGAAGTACATGCGCCGCGCGACGGATTTGCAGCGCTTCTTTCAGGTCAACGGCATACAGGAAAAACACGAATTCGAACCGGGCGTGATCTTTAACTTGATGGAACCGGATATTAATCAGGAAGTGTACGGCCTACCCGAATATCTCCGTGCGCTGCATGCGGCATGGTTGAACGAGTCCGCGACGCTGTTTCGTCGTCGCTACTATGAGAACGGATCGCATGCAGGGTTCATCCTCTACATGACGGACGCAGCTCAGAAACAGGAAGACGTCGACGCGTTGCGCGAGGCGTTGAAAAACAGCAAGGGGCCGGGGAATTTCCGCAACCTGTTCATGTATGCGCCGAACGGGAAAAAGGAAGGGATTCAGCTAATCCCGGTGTCCGAGGTCACAGCGAAAGACGAGTTTTTCAACATCAAGAATGTGACGCGCGACGACTTGCTTGCCGCGCATCGCGTGCCGCCACAGCTTATCGGCGTGGTGCCGAGCAATACGGGCGGGTTTGGGGCCGCAGACACGGCGGCCGAGGTATTCGGTGCAAACGAAATCGAACCGCTCCAACGTCGTTTTACGCAACTCAACGAGTGGATCGGCGACGAGGTCGTGCGGTTCAATCCTTACAGTATCAAGCGGGCGGGTGTCGCAGCCTGAGTAACAACCGACGGTTCCAATTCGCACTAACCAAGCGACCGCTCCGACTCAGTATCTATCGAACGCGAAGGGGTGTGCCCGGTCATCTGCCCGTCGGGCCAAGCGGGAATAGCCCTACGCCGCCGCCCCGATGTCCTCTGGATAATTCGACAGACCCTCCACTACAAATCGCTTGAGTGGAAGAAACGAGGGGCATTTTTTTTCAATTTTGCCAAGATCGACATGCTGCGCCAAAAGCTTATTCTTATTCGTACTGAACCGTGGCTTTAGAGACTGATCAACGCTTAATTTTTTTATCAACTCCTTCGGCTTTATCACGTTCTCTGGGCTCGGATATTTCTTATCGATATCCTTGTCTACGCGCCACCCCGACCAGATCTTTGTCACGCAAGAAATATCGGCGAAAAACCATGCTTCCAATTCTTCTTTCGGGATCAACAGGCAGAAATTCCCTTTGGCGGTAACTCTTTTTACAATCTTGTCTATAACAAGCTGACGTCTATTATCCGCCGCATGACCATCACAGTCGTGAACGATAACGAATTTGTTAACTTCTTTTTTTGCGAGCGTGTTCAATACACGCGCCCCCTGATTGACCAAGTCCCCGCACCCATCGAATCCGCATCCGTCAACGCTAACCTTCTTTGGCGCGATACGCTCAATGAACACTTTGACCGCCTCATAGTCAGTTTCGTCTTCTGCGATCACAATATACATTCATTGCTCCAGGAGTCTTACGTATTCTGCAAGTTGCCCTTCTTCGTTAATGAACTTCTTCGCGTCCTCAAGTTCCGCTGTCGTTAGGGACCTGCATCTGGTCTTTCCCTTAACGTTCATCACGATTCGCAAATCGGTAGCCGGAACGCTGTTCACCACCGACGGCGAATGGCTCGTCATAAAAAACTGAGTCGGAGACGCGTAGCTGTGAAGCACCCGCATCAGCTTTCCCAACAAACCCGGATGTATGCCGTCCTCAGGTTGTTCGACCAGCATGACCGTGGAGCGGTCATATAGCAGAGCAACGATTAACTGAAGAATTCGCCTTGTACCAAAAGATAATCCTTGGTAGGTAAGCACAGTAGACTCTGCGCTGGGCACAAAAAAATGTACCGTATAAAACGAGTTAAGTGCATTCGGTGCGACGTGCTCCACCTGGCTGCCACTAGACTTTCTTTTAGCCGCAGCAGAAGGGTTTGATATTCCTATTTTTATATCTTTAATAATATTAAGCTCATTTTCCCCCAGAATATCAACTATCTCGTCGAAAATCTCTTTCTTCTCTTGATGCAAACGAATCAATCGATATATCACGGCGTCACCGCCCGATATCTCGTCATCCTCGTCTTGCAGCCAACTCGTGTATTGGTCCTGCCTAACATAAAACGTCCTAGCACGTAGATCGTCAAGAGCGTAGTAACGAATTCCCGTCAGAAAATCATGAACGTCTTTAATGTGTTGCCACTCGCTCGTACCGGCGGCAATACTGAGTGCTAAGTCGAACGTACGCACGAGACCCGGAGGAACCGCGACCGTCTTGCGGCGACGGCCGTCCGCAATAATTATGGCGTCGCCGACTCGCTCGAAAATCAGCTTCTCTCGGCCACGGGCTCCTATTTCCAACAGCTTGTCGTTGTACAACAGCGTTAAACCCGGCTGCGTATCTTTGGATGAGAAGCCGTGCGTACTCAAAGAATAGAGGAAAGTGCGCTCGCCAAACTTCAATGTCAACGAAACCGCGGCCCCCTCCAAGAACGGAGCAATCGACGGCACGCTCGCGTCGACGGCGACACTTGCCACCCACTCGAGAGCCGAAAGAATATTCGTTTTCCCGGCCCCATTCCTGCCGATCAACAGCGTGGCGTGGGTTGTGCCCGACAGGGTGACGTCGCGACAGGTTCTGAAATTCTGTATGTGGAACGAGGTAATCATCGCTTGGCATAGGGCCAGATGAGTTCAATGTTCGCGATTCTCTCACGGACGGGCGTTCGCCAACGCTAAAAGTAACGGGCATTCGTACTGCAATTCATCAAATTGGGTGTGTTCACGGGCTTGCGGAGTAAAAGGGACGTTGCGGGGCCATCTACTGTTCAATAGCCGTTCACTGCTCGCCCTTTCTACTGCCTCGTCTCGAAACGGCGATGGATGCCGCCGCTCTGCCTCCTAGGGCTTTGGGTCCCGCACGGCAGCGTACGCACTTCAATGTTGGATTAAAGGCTTTGCGACGATCAGCCTCTGGCGAGTTTTCCTAGCTTCAAACCGGTTGGCAGCAGCTAAGCGCCGCCGTGCCGTCATCTTGCCCTAGACAGCCCCCCTAGATGCAAGATCGCAGTCCCCCTCCCCGCCTGCCCTTCTCTTGGGTGGCTGGTTTTGATGCAGTATGCAGCTGACCGCTGCAGTGGCAGTCTGCGCTAGATTCGGGACCGCCTCAAAGCCGTCCGTGTGATGCGATGTGATGCGCGCAGGCAGTCTTCGACGCGATTCATCGGCCCGTGCTCAATTCCGGCCTTGCGGTGGGGTCCGTGGCTGCTCCTGTTCCCTGCGGTGTGCGATCATCAACTGGCGGATGTCGCTTTGCACTTCGTCAACCAGAGGGCGAATTTTCGCGGCCGTAATTTCTGCGGCTTCCCCGATCATTGGCCCGTGATGACTCTCGTGGCCGATGCGAACAGTTGTTAGCGCGCTATATAAATGGTCCGACAAGGTTCCGAGCTTCACGAATAGCGTGTCTGGCATAAATAGGAAGTTGCGGTTGGCGTAGACAGAGAACTGACGAACGGCGGTTTCGGTGCGCTGGTAGCGGTGGAAGAAAATCGTGTGCTGGTAGAACTCCGCCCGGTCACGCCCTGTGCGCTGCCGCAACTGCTGCTTTTGCGTCTCGAGAAGCTCGCTGTCTTTCAAAAACTGCTCAAGCTCCGGATCATTCATTGCCTCGACGTCCGCATACTGCTGTGACCGGCTGGTGAGCCAGCTCACAAGTCCGAACGCATCGGAAAGCTTCTCCCATGCATCGGGGATGACAGTGAATTCGCGCTCTTGGTACTTGAGTTTGCCTTGAAGGTCGGTGTCCCATTTGACCTTCAACTCGGCCAACTCCTTAGCATTTGTTTGCCGAAGGTGCTCTAGACGCTGAGAGAACTTGTCTTCGATCCACTTTTGGCCGAGCCACTTGAATAGTCCGTATGCAATAGCGGCTGCACCACCGCCGGTCAGAACGAACTGCTTGAAGAACTCCCAGGCTTCGGCTTGTGTCATGTTTTTGAACTTCTCCCGGATCTAGTCGGCGTTGCGGGGCTCAGCGCAAGCAGTCACCCTTAAATTCGCCCTCAATGGTTATAGCGCCTATCGCATGATAACGTCGAAAGAACAGGTAATCCGCATGGCTTGCCTCGATCAAATTGATGGTGCGGATCCGTATCGAAGCGCATGTTGCTGGCGGCGTTGCTGCTGCCGGCAAGAGCATCAACCAATGGGGCGAGGAAATACTGGAACAGGCAGCGCACGCGTGACAGTTCACAGGCTCATGCCGAATAGATAGGTGCATAGCATCTCGTCTGCTGGCGTCCTTTGTTTGCTATTCCTCGCGAATCTCCCAAGCGCAGCGAGGGTGTTTGTTCTATAAAGGGTAGAGGCTCAAGCAGGAGAACAAGAAATGGCCGAGAAGGTGACTATTCCTATCACAGGTTTGCCCGCGAATGCCTCCTCGGTTGTTATCCGGTACAGGACAGACGCGGGAGCGCGGGCGCGAGTGTATCTCTTCGACGACGATCAAAATCCGCGTACGATTCATGGTCCGTCGGGCGACATACGCTTGAATGTAAGCTTAGGGCGCTACTTTGTCCTCGAAAGGCTGACATCAAATGAATGGGCGTTTCAGTCGATTAAATATTCGCCAGCCTGGGATAAAATCATAGCAATTGAATTTTCAAATTTCATAAATTTTCTATCAAGATCAATTTTTGTGGCGATTGCCTGCGCCGTTTTGGTCGGATTTTCTATTTCTTCGCTTTATTGGTATTACATAAAATCTCCAAGCCAGGATTCTTTGAAATTTATGTCCAGCACCGCCCCCTTGTTGGCGGTTGTTGTCTCCATAATTGCGCTTATTTTAAATCTCAAACATAACCGTCATTCGATGGGAATCGGCATATTGGCCAATCTCAATAAGGAATTTGAGAGTGACGAATTAAAGAGAGCAAGGGCAGGCGCCGCTCTTGCGCTTATTCATGATGATTGTATTTTTGACTCTAATGTAAATACTCTCTTGGATTTTTTTGAGAATATTGCCCTGCTGGAGAAGCGGGGGGGGGGGCAATTGATTCTCAACTAGTTTGGCATTCATTCTATTATTGGTTTAAGCACTATTATGATTTGACCATTAATTACCGATCAAGAGCGCGCAGTGAGGATGCTACGCAGTGGGAAGATATTGAGCATTTATCTCAGCGCCTGATACAGCAGCAGCATCGAGGTGCAACGAGAAAGCCATCAATTCCCTCTGGCGAGCAGGCCCCGATTTCGGGGGATCAGCGCGAGTTTCTAGACGAGGAGATAAGGGTCGATCCAATGCATGAGCGTCGCAGGGTCAAAGGAACACGCAGAGGGGGAGCAGCGATCGTCTAGCCGCCATGCCGGCCCCGTCATAGACACAAGCAAGTCGGGCCAAGACCCGCGGCAATTGTTCCACAGTAGCTTCGAGGGCAGCAGTCACCGCGGCTTCAGCATTGAACGCCAGGGCACGCCTACGGATTTGTGTAATATGTCGGCCTAATGCGCGGGAAGATGTACGGGGAAGCGAAGGAACGCCGGCATTTTGCCTGCTTGTGGGCCGTTTTTAGCCGGTTAACTATTGTGTGGTCAGATCGGACTTGGGATAGAGAATGAGCACGAATAACGACATAAGCGCCGACGAAGTTAGCAATTGGTTCGAGGAAGAAGACGAGGCTCCGGTTGCGGGTACGGTCGCACTCGATGCCGCGGAGAAGTACGCCCGGAGTCAACTGCGGGTTGTGCGCGAGACCAAGGATTACCAGCTTGACTATCTACGGCACGCGCTACAGCCTGGACGCGAATTAATTGACACATCTCCAACTTATCAACGGCGCCTCCGGTGGACAACGAAGAAGCGCTCACTACTCATAGAGTCGTTCCTCCTAAACATTCCTGTACCGCCAATATTTCTGTTCGAGCATGACTACAACGAATATGAGGTAATTGACGGACGGCAGCGATTGGAGACGATCCGCGACTTCCTGGCAAACAACTTCGCCCTGACGGGTCTTGAATACTGGCCGGAGCTTGACCGCAAGCGCTTCAACGACCTCCCCAACGTCTTGCAAAAGGGTCTGCTGCGTCGAGGTCTACCCGCCGTTGTCCTGCTTGCAGAAACGCGTGATTCAACCGAAGACGATCTCGACGTTCGTCGGGTTTTGTTTGACCGCCTGAACACAGGCGGCATTCGGCTTAACCCGCAAGAACTGCGCAACGCGCTTTATCCTGGGTCGCTCAACGCCTTGCTCATAAAGTTGGCCCGTTCCACGCCCTTCACTACTGCCTGGAACATTCCACCATACGTGCCGAACGAGGAAAATGAGCCGTCAGAGGAGCTGCTCAAGAACGCACTATTCGCGTCTTTGGCGGACGCCGAACTGGTTTTGCGCTTTTTCGCACTTCGCGATGCCTATGTGAATCACCGCCAAGGCTCACTCCGTCGTATTCTTGACCGTTATATGGACGAGAATGCACGTGTTCCGGAAGCAGTTACCACGGCGTTTGAAGGCGAATTTCTGAGCTTGCTTGGCAGGCTAGTCGCGCTTTTCGATGGCACTCCATTTCGCCTTCCAACAACGAGACGACCGAGCAGGCCGCTCTACGACGCGCTGATGATTGCACTTAGCGTCGCGCCAAACCTAGACATTGAAAGCAACGCTGGCCCCATCCGAAATGCGCTCATGGACGCGTTGCGTGATCCGCGTCGGTACGACGTGTTGGTGGGGCGCGGCAATACGATTGAGTCGGTACGCGAGCGAGTCGACCTTGCGGCCGAAATTCTCCAAGCGCGGGCGTGAATGATGAGTGATCTGCCAGAGATTCTTCGACAGTTTCGCGTCGATGTTGAACGCGCTGAACATTTGCTCAACTTTATAAAGCGGTTTCGAGAGTTCGGCGGAAGCGCCGCACCTGCACAGGTTGCTGAAGCACATTTGCCCTGGCCAGAGGCGATGGTCCTACTAGAGGAGTCGCGTAATCGGCGTACAGACTTACCGGTCCTATCTGGCTCTCTAGTCTTGTACCTCGCAGGGCGCTTCGAGTATTTTGTGCGGCAAGTTATCCAATCGGCAGCTGAGGATATCGCATCAAAGGTCGCCTCTTATGTTGCATTGCCTGATTCGATCCGGAACGAGTTGCGCGTAAGGACACTTGAAGTGGCTCAGCAACCGAGGCGCTATGGTTTTGACGAAGCAGAAGCCGCGGCATTGCTAGAGAGCCTCGTCAACAATCAACGCGGTGCAGTCGCGCCACTTACGATAAATGCGGAGGTCCTATCGATCACCGAATCGAACATGAAAGACCGAGTGATTGCCGATCTAATGAAGCGTGTCGGAATGGAAAGTTTTTGGAGCGAAATCGGGAAGCAGGCTCAAGTAAAGCTACATCTCGAAAAACAAAACGACCGCGAGACAACCGCTGAGGTACAAAACCGATTGAACGCAATAATGGAAGAGCGCAATCAAATCGCTCACCCGACCGCGGCCACGCAATTTCCTGACCCGGACCAAGTACTTAATAGTGCGGCACTCCTTAAGGTGCTATCGACTGTCATGGTTGATGTCTTGTTAGTGTATCTAGGCGGTTTCCGGGCGCCTCTACCGGCACCCGCCGCGGCAGCAGTTGCTGCCGTCTAGCAAGATCGGTAATCCTCTGGCCTGCGTCGCATTTGAACGTTCTGTCGCAGTGAGATTGGGGCTGCCACGAGGTGCCTCGATCAAACTCCTCAGTTTTGCGAGCCCGACTCCCCATGGTCGGGCGTCTATGCTCCCAGGGGACCACGCCTCGACAATTGCTTTCGATCGACCTTATTCGAATTGTCCGCTCGTCAGACTAGAAATTGAAATTGCCGGGACACTCCCCCTTCGCGTCTCGGGATTGGTGTCTCTGGAGGAAACATTTCGAGCCGCGTCCGGTACGTGTGACCGCACGTCACGTCGTCGCACTGGAAATCGATCATCCAAAGCGTGTCAGATTCCTTTTCCATCGCGCGAGCAATGCCACGTGCGCCACAATGCGGGCAGGCGATGGTGAACCTCATGCCATGTTCGCCCGGGTGATCGCAGTGCGTGCGTTGACCGCACCACGCAGCATTGTCGAAGGTCGCACTTCAAGGCAGACGCCATCCCGCGGCCGTGCGGACGCAGACAGCGAAAAAAGAATTTCGAACCCCGCTGGTGTCCTGTATCCGCAGTCGTCGCAGACGAAGTACATTCGCCGCATCGTTTGCGACATGCTTTCTGTATGCCGCGCATCAATCTCGCCACCGCAGCACGGACAATCGATTTGCATTCTCATCATCTCGGCCTCCGATTCCGCCTAAGGGAGCCGCCCCCGGCTCTGATCTACCTTAGCGAGCGGACTTCTGCCCGTTCGCATGCTGTTTTCTCGCGTCAGAACGTTACCCGACAGGTGCCGGCTCTCGTGAGTGGCGCAACTTCAAAAGGACCATCGGGCGTGACGTACTAGCGCGGCATGTCAATTCTCCCAATCAATGTGCATCGGATCGTACCCGCGGGCTCACTGCACTGCCGACGGTCGTTCCTTCGTCCGCTTCATGGCGCTGCTGAGCATCGCCTTGATCGACCCGCCCGGTGGAAGCGATCGCGCCGATTCCGCAACCTGTGCGGAAAACGCCGCATCACGACGCGCCATTTCTGCAAGCTGCTTTTTTCTGGCTTCACGCCCCGCGCTCACGCGCCCTGCATGTTCGGGCATGAAAACTCCGCTCCTTGCGTCATTGATCATGCTGGCGAAGAATTTCGCCGGATAACGGATGCCGCCCGCCTGCATAGCGCCCTGCCATTCGTCCAGAACCTGCTGCTTAAGGTCTGGCGCTAGGCTACCCATCAGGGTGGCCATAGCTGCCCGTCTGGTGGCTTCGAGGTTTTCAGGCCAGATCAATGCATCGCCACCGCCACCGCCCTCCGTCGCTTCGTGTGCCCTACTAGCGTGTGTAGTGGCGGAGGAGGTATTAGTAAGAGCTTCTCCGGATACCGGGTGTGTGTCGGCTTTTGCCGACTGCACTCTGTCGGCTTCGCGACGCTGAGCTTTTGCTGGCGGGGGTTTCATGGTGTCGGCTTGACCTGTCGGCTTCCTGTCGGCTTTTTTCTGGACGCATGAATCCGTTTCAGCGAGAAGCGTTCGAAAAACAAGATTTTTTTCGGTCGATTCGCAGCGCAGCAGCCCTGCTTTTTCAAGCTGGCGTGCAATGCGCCGTATCGCTTCAATTGACGGAACGGTTGCTTTGACGCCCTGCCGCGGCTCTGTTGATTTGCACGGAATCCTGACCCACGATTTGCATTGAATTCTGACCCACCCGTTGGACCAGCTTTGCGGGTTATTCGGTGGGTGTCTGGGTCTTCTTTCTCTCCTTCTTTGGCTGTGTCGTGCT
>CABFVV010000162.1_pt1 | contig 14011 bp, 14 predicted proteins | sample 8864751 | NCBI WGS metagenome assembly CABFVV01 (sample SAMEA5735770, study PRJEB23740) | soil metagenome | biome: forest; feature: forest soil; material: soil | place: USA | collected 2013-10-13 | depth 0.1 m | reverse complement strand
GTGTAGATAGATGCCTTTGTAGAGGCTTGAGCCGTATGCTCCTAAAGGCGCACGTACGGTTCTTAGGGGGCAGCAGCGCAGCAATGCGCTGCTGCTACCCGACCAGGACCATCGGGCCATCAAACGCCGAACCCGACCGATGCTCGGGTTCAAGGATTTCAACTGCGCGCGCGTGATTCTGAGTGGCATCGAATTGATACACATGATCGAGAAAGGGCAGATGACAGGTTCGGGCAAAACTCTGCTGTCTGCCGCCCAGCAATTTTACTCGTTGGTTTCATAAGCCATCCTACGCATATCGCCGTTGTTTGACCGATTTTCCTTACTGCGACAGAAACGGTGCATCTGCACTCGCCCAATGGGCTCCTTCCGATACTGCTCATCAAATTCCGTACCTCTCCTTGCGAAGTCGTATCACGCAAAAAGAATCCTCCGCATTCCTGATCGACGCCGCCGTCTAATGTCGGTTTCTCACCGCCGTTCACAGTCCCGAATCGGGAACGATTTACGCACAGAAACTCGCATGTTGCGCAATTCCGTTCGACCTTTTTCGTTTTAAATCAATGGCGAAGAGGTGCGATTTCGTCTCACGGTGAGACAAACGGCCAGGCGCGAAGTGTCCCTACGGGGCGCGAGCGTATGACAGCACGCGAATATGAACGGGGGTTGCTGGACGTGCCGATTCCTGCAAGGAGGTGGCGACGTCGATAATGGCGGATCGCGAAAGATCCTGAGGGACTTCGTGCCGAACGCTCGGCGGTGCGTTTGCCCCCGAGAAGCTCGAAGGCGAAGCTCACTCGCTGTCAGAGACCAACATCAAATGAACTCGGATGGAGTATAGCATTCAGTTTTGGAAGTCGCGCACCGAATTACATTCGTGATGCTAGAGCGACACTTATCAGCGGGAGTGACGGGCTCGGCGGAGCCCGCGATGCCGGGTAGGGGATCTTGCGGGGAAGGGGAGATACGGTGCGACTGCGCTACTGCATTAGATGTCGCAAAGCGAAGGCCACGTAAATAAAAATCGTGAAGCAGGCGAGGACGACGGCCGGCGCCATGGCGTCCATACACCAGCGGCGGAAGAGAACGATCGGTGTTAGCACTGCCGTGCGCAGGCGTTGTGCGAAGCTGACCCCGGGCAGGGATACTGGAAGGGTGGGTTTGCCGGCGGCAATGGCCTCGATATTGTGGATGTTGACTTGCATGGCCTGAGCAAGGTCAGCGCATGCCTTCGAGATCCGCTTTTCTGATTCCACGACCATAGTGGTCATCTCTTTTTTTGCGAGGGTCCACCTCTTGTCTTGCAGCTCGTTAGACGCTTTCAACTCGTCCTTAACCAGCAGGTCCAGTGCGGCGTAGCCGTTGATGTGGACTGCTTCGCCCACCTTGTCAAGAAATTCATCAAGGCGCGCACCTTTCATGACATCTTCGATGTCGCCCCGGAACGTAACGCTCGCCGCGCGGATCGCATCAATGAGTTCCTGATAGGCCCGGGAAGACGATTGCGCATGGTCAATGTTCGCGCGAAGAATCCCGCGCAATTCTTCGACGGCACCTACGACGACTCCCTCGAGGCCGCTACCCTTCGCGTCCAAGGTGTCATTTATGTGGCGCAGACGATCCTCGAACCGTTGGAGATCCCGGAGTTGCCTGGTATAGCGGGCCGCCTCCAGGGTCATTGGAGGCAGGCTCGAGGAGAGGCGGTCTTCATCCATTGCTCGTGGGGATATCGATTTTCAGCGCAGCAAACGCGTCCTCGATAAACATGGTCGCCGCTCCTGCCAGCTCTTGCACCAAAGCTCGCTTAGCGGCGCTTTCTGCGGCGGCATGATTGTTAGCGGCGTGGTGCTTGAGGACCTCGGCGGCGTAATCAACATCGTTCGCGAGGGCGTCGGCCCACTTCATCTCACTGTCTCGCATCCGTGCGAAGAGTTCCAGATCCGGGATTACGGCCTTTTCGTTAAAGTGCATTCCGGGGTTGTCGTTCAGGTACGAATAGAGATGACCGAACTGTTTCCGGACCGACTTATTGATATCCACCATGTTCAGGAGGATGCGGATCCGGTCGCGGGGCACACCCGCCTTGACGAGATCTTCGATCGAGTTGATGGCCTCTTCAGGACGCTTCTCGCCAGGGACCGCGACCACTACCGCGTAAGTGAACCTCTTCGCGAGCTGGTAGATCACCATCTGCTTGAGAAACAACGCCCACTGGGACGCGCCGACATCGACCACTGCATTCGAAGGGTTCGTAAGCATGTCAAGGCGGAGATCGACTGCCTCACTTGCATCGAAGCGCGTCATCGGAATTCCGATCCACGATGCGTCCATGTTGTGACCTTCCACCGAATAGAACTTCCCGCCAACCTTCGGGTGAAGCAAGGTCGCACTCAGCGTGCTCTTGCCAATGTTGTTGAGCGTGGATGCGACAAGAATGCGCAGCGGCTCAACGACAGGCGCTTTCGTGATCCCGGTCGGCGTCGGCGATTTGGCTTCAGTGGTTGCTGGCGTTGCCATGAGAAGAGTTCCTTTTGTGACGGAAAACTGTTGGTAAATGGGACACTGCGCCTCGCATCTGTCATTCATGGGATTGCGGGGAGTTGGATTTCCTTGATTTGTACGGGTCCCAGCGAGTTTGCAGTTGCTCTGGGTTGCCGAAAATCCCTGCCGGAAGCTGCGGCCGTTCGCGGTCTTTCTGCGTGGGTCTACATTCTTCAGTGGCGCTAGTAGTAGCCGGTACGGAAGGCGTGACAACCTGAACATCCCGACCGTTGAAGGGTTCCGCCAGAGTAGGCGCGGATGCCACCTCTCCCGGTGAAGCGGCGCCAGACGGCTGTGCGAGTTCGCCCGATTCAGGCGGTGCTGTCGGTGACAGCACATCAGGATTGACACGGGCTTCTGCGCGGATCTCGTCCTTCTCGAGCGCAGAGCGCGGAGTCGGTGAATTTGCCGGTACGGGCTGTGAGTCGGTCGAGGTAAGCGCGGACGAGGGCTGTTCACGGCGCTTCACGTACTTGTGGATCGATTGGGAAGAGACCGTTACACCACGCGACGCAAGATAGCGGGCGATCGCCCGGTAACTCACGCCCCTCGTCCTAAGTTCCCGGATGAGTTGGTCGTTAGGTGCGCACTTGTGGCCCCGTCGTTCCATCTCGCTCTTCAGGAATTCATCAATGTCCATTTCCGGTTGGGGCTCTGGTTGCGTTGAATCTCGCGCGTTAGTTCTGGAACCGAGTATCACGCTGATTGCGGGCGGTTAAGGCGTGAAAGAAAGGGAATATCGGGCGACATTCACGTTCACGGTGCGACGAAGGGGTGACGGAAGTGCGATGAAGGTGCGACAGGATTGCGACGGTGAGTGACGGTCGGGTGAGGACGGTGCGACGACGGTGCGACGACCCGGCGGCAGGGATGCGACTGCAGTGCGACGTCGGAGTGTTGGGTTCCCTCCGGTGGAGTGGTCACGATGCATTCACGACAACCAGCGGCAGTGAAGCGGTGACCGGTGACGCGACAAAGGGCTAACGGCCGGCGGGCGATATGGCGACAGAAAGGTGTCGGGCGAATGACGGAGATGTGACTTCAGTGCACGTTAGTGCGTGCTCGATGGGTCTGCAGCGGAAGAGCGACTGCGATGCGCGCTCTTCACCATGGGATCTGCACGTTAAAGCGGCGCGACTGTAGTGGGACGTTCGGGTGACAGACGGCGACGGTAAGCTGACGGAAGGGTGACGGACGGCGACGGCAAGTTGACGGACGGGTGACGGATGGCGACGGCAGGGTGCCAGACGGGTGACGGACGTGCGATACTGGGGTTGCGTGCAAGCGAGTTCGCCGCAGCGAAGGTACAACGCGCACAGTGCAATAAGGATCACTAAGCTCTGCTGGCGGAGGCTGCTCTGACAGTACCGTTCGTGCGCAGGCGGTTTGATCGTGGACGGCATGGGGTTGCGTAAGCCGATGGACTGTGTTCTACTTCGACGCAACTGCCTCGCCGCGTTGTTGAACCGAGGGGCAACCAAGATTCACACGGGCCGCCGATGCGGCAGCTGTAAGTCTCGTACTCGCACGGGACACCCCTCAAAGATTCCGCGGAGCCATCCGCGCGAACGAAGTTTTCTGCACCCAAACGCCCTCGCGGCGTTTTTTTTAAGTCCAGCGGAATTAGGTGACAGTTCGGCACAGAGGCAAGGCTAAAACCCTTGACGAGTGCGGCCGAGCGGGAAGGTTTCGGCGCCAGAACGTACACATACGTGCTGCCGAATATCCCGGCCTAAACCATCTACAACGGAAGCCGAGTCGTCACGTTGCGACGTAGACGGACCACGTATTCATCGCGTTAGCGGGATCGTGGGAGGCTTCGCTCGCCTGCCAGGGCGAGAGAGTTAACACCCGGAGATATGTGCGCTATCTCATAGACCGTCCTCACTGCGAGGATGGGCGCGCACAGGTTGGCTCACCTTAAGGGCCCACACCTCGCTACGGTCACATGCTAGGTAACCCGGTACCCGTAAGGGCCGGGCTGAGTGGTTAGTGTTAGGTCACCTTTCCACTCGGAATCGCACTTTTTAAAGACCATGCGGCTGTTTCACGATGTGATATGCGGGAGTTTGCTTGCCTTCTCCCAGGTGCGCAGCGATATGCGCGCCGAACTACGACCGACAGCGAGATCGGTGCGTGGAAAGTGGCAAGTTTTCAATGCAGGGTCTCACGGCGAACGCTAGGAGACGCCCGCCAGTGCCACACCAGCACAGGCGCCGCATTTCACATTATGGAAGGGTGGAACATGGCCAAGGATGCGCGCGGTATTGACGATCGTACGAACGACGCGGGTGAAAAGGGAGCGACAGAGACGAAAGGATGGAAGGCTCAGTTGCAGGAAATCATCGATGCGAACGTTCATAAGCGGGTGAACGGCCGGGTCGCGTCGAATCGCACGATGGAGCACAATGCGACGGTGCTCTTCGTCGCATTCAAGACGATGCACTACAAACTCGGACTGACCCCGCTCCCTCGCAACATTGCAGAGCGGCACATCCGGACGCTTGCGCGCTACTGGTACGAGGAAGGCAGGGCAGCGGCGACCATGCGTAACGATCTGTCGGTGCTCCGCAAGTTTTGCCGGTGGATTGGCAAGCCCAACCTCGTGAAGAAGCTCGAGGAATACTTGCCCGACGCGAGCCCGGAGCGCTTGACTGTTAGCGCGACAGCAAAGGTTACGAAGTCGTGGAGCGCAAACGGGATCGACGTCGAACGGAAACTCCAGGAGGCGCTCGCGATCGATGACCGGTTTGGGATGATGATCGCGATGCAACTTGCGTTCGGTCTGCGGCGCCGGGAGGCGATTCGTCTCCGGCCGTGGGTATCCGATCAGCGTGACCTTGGCAAAAGCGTTTTCATTGTGTACGACGGGGCGAAGGGAGGAAAACAGCGGATCCTTCCCATCGAGTTCGAGTTCCAGGTATGGGTGCTGGATCAGGTTAAGCAACAGATTGGCAAGCGCGATTGCCTCGGGTGGAAAAAAACAATCCGCGGCAAGAACGCGACGCTCGAGAACAACATCGACCGCTACGACTACTACATGGCGAAGCTCGGGATCTCGAAGGAGAACTGTTCGGTATGTGGGCACGGGCTGCGGGCCGAGTATGCGGAAAACTGTGCGCTGCTCGAAGGCTTCACTCCTGCGACGCTGGGCGGCACCGGAGACGAGATGTCGCCTGAGGAGTTGAGGATTAAGCACAAACGCGTGAGCGAGCGCCTCGGTCACCACCGTACGCGGGTCACGGCCAGTTACTGCGGTTCGACGGCTGCGAACGCTAAGGAGGCAGCGGCTAAACGCGAAGCGGCGGAAAAATCGGCGCTGGCTGAGCCTCACGATCAGCCGGTGGTGAACTCGAATGGTGCGAAGGGCTCACTGCCCGACGCGAAGCGGGTGGACGCCGAAGAACGCGCCATGCATGACGTTTCGACGGAAAGCGTGCCGGGCGACAAGCCGGAATCGACGGCACCGATGGTTGATGGGGCGCGGGCTGCGGGGGGAACCACGCAATCCACGGGCGATGATAAGGTGACGACAATCGCGGAACCTCAGGGGCGTGAGTTCTTTGGCGGGTACTACAAAAACGCACCCGCTGGCCGGAAACATCCGGACGAGCTGGAAACCAAGCAAGCCAAACGCACAGTGGCAGGTGACGTGTCGCTCGCCGCCGGCGACGGCGAGCGCAAGCGTCAGTTGGCCTCCGCAAAACGTCCGGCCATCGATGAGCGCCAGTTGCGTTTGCCGCTGAAGGATCGTCTCACCGCGAAACTGACGCGCGGCAAAAAGTAACCGGCCGGAGGAGGGTTGTCGGGGATATCCCGTGTATTCCCGACAACGCTTAGATTCTGGCACCACCGCATGAGCTTACATTCTCCAAACAATACTGAGAGAATAATGGGTGGATGCTCGTCCGCCTGTTGTTAATAGATTGGGGTTGTAGAAACGGTCGCATTTCGTCGCGATAATACAAAACACATAGGCAAGATCCACCCACCGGCCTTGAAGTTGAGGCTTTCCATTGAAAAAAGGAAGTGATAGTCCATGCCCGTCCGGCGGTTGAAGTTCGGCCAGTTTGAGATTTATGTTGTCACCGGGGGGACCGATGCATCGTTGTCTCTCGACGACATGGCGCGGCCGCTCGGCTTCGATTGCAAGGACGGCTTGCTGGGGAAAATCAGCGAGTTGGGGCTGGATGATGAGGTGTATCCGGTGGGCGCGAAGGAAATGATCTCGGTCGGCGCGGCGAGAACACTCGCTGGATCGTTCGCGACGGTTGACTCCGCGGCGCTCGTTGACTGGTTTGACACTGAGCCCCATCTCCGCGACCTCCCTATCGACTGTCACGGTCCAACCGACCAGGAACACCGGGGTCCTCAAACGCGGATTGCTGTTGAGCAATTGCTCGACCGCGAGCCAAATGCCAGCACCGAAAAGATCGCGGAGGATCTCAGGATCGGTGAGCAAGCTGCAACGGACCAGGTCAAGGCTGTCCACTTTATTCGGCGCTACAAGCCAAAGAAAGAGTAGGACGCGTCAGTCTTCCTGATGGGCGGGTGGCGACACTCACCCGCGCCGCCGTGTTATCCGACGTCGGGCAAATGTGCAGCGCAGAACGCGACCGTCCGGTTGCGTCTGTGTCTACGTGTGACGATCGTCGATACGGGGGTGGTGATGACGACGAAAGTGGTAATGAGCGGGCGCGAGTTCTTCCTCGATGAGCTGCAGGCGGAACCCGCAAAGTTTGCCCATTGGTTCGAGCGGGCGCGAGCCGAAGCCGGCCACGCAGAATGCCTGTGCATGCCCGGGCGCCGGTTGAAACTCCAGATCCGGCTTCGGGACGGGCTCTTCCATCTGGCGGTCTGGCCGCTCGAGGGCGAGTCTCATTGCAACGACAAGAAGACGTGCTTCTTCCATAAGCTTTCGCCTGACTCTTCGGGGCGCGGAAGCTACGCGAAGGTCGCGATCGTCGACCGCGACGACGGCTCAACGGATATCAAGGTCGAGGTGCCGCTTTCTGTGCGGGCCGACGAGCGCGCGCCGAGCGTGCCGGGCGCGCCATCGTCAGGCGAATCGCGCGAACGGCGCAATGCAGTCGGCCTGCTGCACGAACTGTGGGAGGGCGCATCGCTCAACCGGGGGAGTTCGAACCGGACGCTACCGAGGCGAACGCCGGTGTCGTCGCGCAGAAGCTGCATCACCTTGAAGTCCTTTTGCATGAACCGTGGCTTGTGACGATCCCGGCGGAAGAATCGGGGCTGGGTGAGCCGGTGGTCGATCTTCGCGTGCCAAATCCGGTGAGCTTCATGGTCCAGAAGCTTCTGATCCGTGAAAAACGGACGCCTCAAAAACGCGCCCAGGACGTCCTGTACATCTACGACGCCATGTACAAATTCAACGGGTCGATCGAGGGCGACCTCGCTCCAATCTGGACAGGACTCGAAGGCACGCTGCACCCAAAACAGCAGCAAAGCATTCGCGACAGCGTCAAAGAATTGTTCTCGGACGTGAACGATATCATCCGGGAAGCCGTGACCATCCCGACTGACCGGAAGCTTGACCCTGTCGATGTGCTCATGGTCTGCCGGTTCGGCTTTGAGGACCTTTTCCGATAAGCCTATCCTGGCGGCGCGCGGCGGGCAGTCCGGCTCCGGTCGGTCTGCGATGGACGATCGGATCCACCGGCGAGTGTCGCACCCATTTCCGAACGGATTTATTCAGCGAAAGGGCTGTTTAGCGTAAATCCAGTCGGCTTTTCTCTTTACAAATCAAAGGCCGGACCGATGGAATCCGTCTCATCGTGAGACTCGCGCGCCGCCCGCTGTTGGAGCCTGCGAGCGGTCTGGACGTGTTCGCTTCCGGCGCCGCCGCCTGATTTTGCCTGACGTCGCCTCCGTCCGGTTCTGAGTCGGGTAGGGCACGCGCACCGGTTGCACGTGCGACTGTCTGTGCTGGCAGCGCGCGTGGCGTGAGCCGTCTCGGCTTGGCCGGGATTTCGCGAACCGTGGTGGCACACTGCCGCTCTCTGATTGATCATATCCGCGCGCGCGAACCTCATCGTTGTGCGTGTCGCAGGGATGGACCTCGACGGCATCCAGTGCGTCACGCACGGCCACTTATGCCGCCGCAATCAACGCTTCACAGTCCGCCCGCGTTGCGTCCGTGCGAAGGCGCTCGATCGCGGCGTGAATGATGGCCTTGTCGCCGATCGACACGTCGCTCGGGTCGCATGCCGAGAGAGCAGCGGCGATCTGGCCTATGGCCAGTGCGCTTGCTTCGCTGGCTGCAAATTGCGGCGCGCTGCCGGCCGACGGGGCGGTGCCCGCAGTAGCGTTGCACAGTTCGAGCAAAGTCTCTTCACGCTGGCATGTGTGCGGCTGCGCGCGCACTCGAGTCTGACATGTCTCGCGGCGTGACTGAACGCCACGAACTGGCAGGACCAATGTGAAGCCTCGAGTCGCATGAAATGGAGGACTTGCTATTTATATGCAAAAGGGGTAATTGAAGCTTGTCTTTTGCGCCCAGCGGGGCAGAGAAGCACCGTCACGGGGACTGGGCTCATCTGACGGTGCCCGATAAGACCAGGGATGCCGTTGTTCTATGCTGCAGAGTTCGATTGACAAACCGCAACTAACAGTCTGAGATTCTTCCCAACCCCACCGCTGCTACGCAGCGACAACCCCGTTTCCAAAGGGTTCGGCGGAGTTGGGCGCTACAGGGCAGTTCCTTCTGGAACTTCGACGCGTCAGTGCATCTCGTTCTGTGCCGCGCGCGCGATCTGTCCCGCACTCACCGACTCAAGTTCCTCACGGGAGTCGAATTCAACGAAATACCCGAAGACAGTGCCTGCTGCATCGCAAGGGAAAAGACGTTGAATACAGTGCCCCCTGAAGCAACCGCATCGCGGCGTACCGCACCCGCCGTCCGGTGGGCTGATGATTGTGCTGCCGTCAGCCGGCACAAATACGCCTTCGCCGACAACGCCGTCGACGGGTACGTGGTCGTACTGGATGATTTCTGCGCGTATAGCCATGACGCTCCCGCTGTCTGCCAATCACTGGGGTTCTGCTCGAAACTACCGTGCGAACCCCCAATCGCGTCAGCTGTCAAGCGAAGCACCCATTTCCTTCATCGGGAGAATTTCTTTGACCATGGGCACAAATCCTCAAGCGCGATGGCCTATCGGCCGTGGCGAGAATTTCAACCCGAGAGCAAAATGCGGCTGCAGTGTTCTTCGAGCGGTCATTGATAGCGGCCGAACAGCCGTGTGTCAGGGGAGTTGAGAGAGAACCTTCACCGATTGGGAACCCCGGTACCCGTTTCGATGTCAGTCTGTCATGACTCCCCTCTGGAATCGTGATTACTCCTGGCTTGAGACTGTGACCTGTAGGTGCTTTGCAACTGTGTATGCGCCGCGGTCCGTCCGTTAAAGCTCACCGTCCCATGGCGAATGTGCCGCAGAAGCGTCAACCGATGGAAGCATCCATTGTCGAGAGCGCTGCGCGAACATCGGCAGCCGTAATGGTGGAGGCTCCCGATTCGATGTGCCGCGTCGCGGCCTCGTCTATAAGCCGCTGCAAGGCGGCGTCGGTATCCGCGATTGAGCGGCCTTCGAGCGCTGTGATCACGTACTCCACCGTGTGCCGCGAAATCGCAAAGTTGTCTCTCGCCTTGAGCTTCAGCTGGGAGCGGATATAAGCAGCGAGCGACTCGCGTGACGGCACGTCGAAGCGGATCTTCTGCTCAAGGCGGCCGCCTCGCAGCACCGCCGGATCCAGCGCTTCCGGATGGTTGGTAGCCGCAATCACCAGTACGTCAGGCACACGGCCATCGGCGCCGTCGATCGAGGCAAGGATCCGGTTGGTCACGGATGCGGCGGGAGAAGAGACACGATTTCTGAGCGCATCGGTCGCCTCATCTATTAGGATTACACACGGTCTTAGGTCCTTTGCCTGACGGTAAAGCTGGCTCCATGCGGAGTGGCTGGCGAGGAGCTCCGCGCCCGTTGTCTTGAGGACCGCCCATCCGCTGGACTTTGCGATGGCCATTGCGGCCTGCGTTTTGCCGGTGCCCGGTGGGCCATAGAACAGTACGCCGCGGGGAACCGCGCCGCCGAGCTGTTCCATGCGGTGAACATGGCGCATGCGCAGCGCAAGTCGTTTGAGTTCATCACGCGAGCCCTCGGGCATGATGATTTCCTCTACCGTCTTGACCTTCTCCGGCAGGTGCCCCCTCGATCCCTGGATGCGACGCATGGCCTGCATGGCAATATCGAACGAAACGGGTTCGTTCCTGAACAAGCCTTCGCGCCGCATGTCGGCAAGTTGAGGTCCGATGGCCATCAGACGCGCAGCACTGAACCCTTCCCAGCGGGCCGCGAGACTCCTGAGGACAGGCACGCTGAGCGCCTTCGGTCCGAGCGCTTGGAAGACGGTACGGGAAAGCAGCGCTTCACGTGCTGGCGCGTCTGGCGGCGGCACCTCGACCTTGAAGTCGAAACGACCCTCGCGCACGGCGGCGCCGTCGAGCCAATCGAGATCGTTCGTGGTCGCGATCAGCACAACACGGGTTCCGCGAAGGCGGACGACCTCTGTGAGGATGGTGTTTGTTAAATCCCTTGCCATATGGTGAGAGTGTTGTCTCGATTGGACAAAACTGTCCGCCTCGTCAATCAGGAAAACAGCCTCGGCTAGCCGGGTGGCCTGCGCAAATGCCGCCCTTACGCGCTCAGGTGTTTCGTTGACCCACTTCGAGGCAACATCCTGATAGGAAATGGAGAAGAACGGAATCCGTAACTCGCCAGCGAGTGCTTCTGCAAACATGGTTTTTCCATTACCCGGTTCGCCGGAGAGCAGGATGCCGTTTCTCGCCTGTGCGGGGTTGGCGATGATGTCGCGTGCCGCACTGAGCATCTGGTTCTTTGTCTCAGCCATGCCCGTGATGGCGTCAAAGGAGAAGCGGGCGCGCAGTACACGGTCGTCCAGGGAGTACGTCTGCTGGGGTGTTGGTTGACCCGGTGCATTTTGCGCAGTTGAGCGTGGGGCGGGCGGTTGTACGGGCCGCAAAGCGGGTTGTCTGGTCTTGCGGTAACCGTGCACGGCACGCAATCCCAACCAAAGGACGATTCCGATGCCGAGCAGGATTGCAGCCATTAGTGAAGTCCGACCGAGCGAAAGCAGCAGCATGACGACGGTTCCAGTCGCCATCAGCCAGCGGGCGAGACGGACATAGCTGTGGAGTACAAGCGCCAGGCCGGTGCAGATCAGCATCGCGAGCAGCCGATGCATGTCATTGAGGTGAAGAACTGACCCGACGCCTGCACCCGCCAGGGTGCCGGTCAGGATCGGAGGGAACAGGCGGGCCGTGAATGCGATGGCGTCCTTCATGAAAGTTCTCCGTACAAACAAGGGGCGATGGCGAAGCGACTCAATCCGCGCGTTGAGATACGCGGAGTGCCTAGCGATACAGAGGCATGACCTCGTCCTCGATCAGGTTGTACAGGTCGTCGCGGACGAACTGCGCAAATTGCTCACGTTCGTATATAGCCACCGTGACGAAAAGGCCCGTGAACCCAACGGCGATGCCCTTGACCGTGGCGATCACCCCGAGGGCGATACCCTCGGCCAGCGCTGGGTAGGCCTCCTGCAGACTGGCGAGTCCCAGCACGACTCCAAGACACGAGGTGCAGGCCATGAAGACTGGGCCGAAGAACATCAGTACGGCTGCGGTGTTCCAGAACGCCCTGACGGGACGGGGAAGGCACGCGTGGTCCGGGTGGATGAAGCTGAAGAATGACGTTTGCTGTTGAGCGTTGTGCATGTGGAACTCCGTTTAGGTGGTGCTGGATCTGTCGGCCCCGTCGTGACAGACGTCGCGCGCGGACAGATCCAGGCTTCCATGGTTCGACGGGAACGCAAGTCGGAATGCGCTAGCGAAGCACGATGAGCGGGCGACCTCGTCTGGGCAACCACTGACGCGGGCTCGGTTTCCAACGCTGCGGACGTTTGCGCATCGGCCTGGTCACGCGACGCTGGTTCTGGCGCAGCATGCGCCGCGAGCGTGCGATCGGGCGCCTGAGCTCGGCACTCAGGCGCCGGTGCCAGGCTTCAATCGCTCCGGGCGGAATACTGGCGTCGATATAGCCGGTGACACCCGAATCGGTGACGACCTTGATGACCTCACAGCCATTGGCTGCGGTAAAGCGTATGGTTTCCATCTGGGACCTCCGTGCCTCTTCCTTTTACGTTTCACTTGCGGAGACGGCGGCGTATATAGCGTGCGACGGCGATGAATGGCGTGAAATAGTCGACGAGGCACTGACGGCATTCGTCGACGAAGACTTGCCAGAGGTTCTTTTGGGGGTTGCACATAGGGTTGTCCTTTTGTACGTGGGTGCACCGGAATGGCCCGGGTTTCGAGACGGAAGCGGGCTGCTCACGGATGCGTCATGGAAGCGACGAGCGAACCTGCCGGTAAAAGGGCGAGCGTTGCCGGGAGCTGCGGCATTGTTCTCTCGGCAAGGTCCAACGACCCTGTCGTTCCCGTGATCGACAGATAGGCACCTGAGCCCATCGCGAACATGTATCCACGCTGGCGGCTCACGATTCCGCCGTCCTTGCTGACCGTGCGGCTGATGCCTGGACTCGCGGTATCCGTTTCATCCTGCGTGGCCATCGGGGCGCGCGGGTCGTGATGCTTCGCTGCGGTCGACCCATCGTCTCGCGCCAGGATACTCACTGATCGACGACCTTCCTCCATCGGATCGGGCTTATTAAAGGGACATGAAGATGTGTCCACCGGGCCTGCGAAGGCACAGGCCAACGCGACCGCGTTCCCTGCTGCGACGAATCCGTTCGAATCGTTGTTGCGCATTGAGTTACCCCATCTGGTCATGGTTGTTCCTCAGCCGGGTGGGATCGCAGGGATGCCATCCGGCCGCTGGGCCCCGCGAGTAATGCTGCGCGAAGGCAAATCAGAATCGCATGGAGTTGCGCGGACGCAAGTCAGCGTGCCGCGCCGAAACATCCGGTTAGCGCGCCGTCGCCGGTGAGCGCTTCACCTGCGGACCGTAAGTAAACGAGACCGTGGGTGCCGGTCGAACAAGGCAGAGGAGGGCGTCAAGGTCGCTGCTCGACCTTGACGATATTCAGCGGACGGATATTGTTAATCGCCTCGGCAACGCTGCTTTTCCGGATAAGGGATCAAACAGCTCCCTCGGAAATGATTCGCCATTTAAGAAGCTTCAGCTGATTGACCAGAGGGGGCTGCATAACGCGTACGGACCTTCACACGAAGCCGTTAAAAACCCTGGGATGTTTTCTGCCAGAGCTATGTAACACGTCGCTGTCCAATCCACGGAAACTGTCGTTGTGCGAGTTCGTGGAATTCCTTGTTCAACAACGCGACGCGCAATTGCACGACACTGTGTGCCCCCACGCGACTCCAACGCATATGCTGGCTCTTGCACATTCGACG
>CABFVV010000161.1_pt1 | contig 14586 bp, 11 predicted proteins | sample 8864751 | NCBI WGS metagenome assembly CABFVV01 (sample SAMEA5735770, study PRJEB23740) | soil metagenome | biome: forest; feature: forest soil; material: soil | place: USA | collected 2013-10-13 | depth 0.1 m | reverse complement strand
CTTGTTCATGGTGGATGGTTTGTTGTTTGCTGGTTTCCGACTTCGACAATCAGATTCTCAGCTAAAACCTCCACCGCCTTCAATCTCCCGCCTCAACTCCCCCGTACACCAGATCCGAGCATATCTCAGACAACTCAAGGAGATGACGAGCATGTCGTTGCAAGGTAAAACCATAGTGATAACTGGGGCAGCTTCGGGAATTGGCGCAGCGTGCGCCGCAGAAGCGAAGTCGTTGGGTGCGAAAGTGATCGCGGTCGATCGCAACGAACCGACGGCAGGTTTGTGTGATCAGTTCATCCGCGCCGATCTCTCGCGCGCGGATTCGATCGATGCGGTCGCGGGAGAAATTCAGGGCGGCGTGGACGCACTGTGCAATATCGCGGGTCTGCCGCCGACCAGGGGCGGCGCGCTGGTGTTGCAGGTGAATTTCGTCGGCCTGCGTCGTTTGACGCTGTCGCTGCTGCCGAAGCTCAACGACGGCGCGTCGATCGTCAATCTGGGCTCACTGGCCGGTTTCGGCTGGGCCGAGCAGGTCGACCAGGTGCGCGCCTTGCTCGACGTCGACAGCCTCGACGATGTCGCGACGTTCTGCACGCAGCACGGGGTCGACGATGCGCGCGCATATTTCCTGTCGAAGGAAGCCTTGATCACGTGGACGCTGCAGAGGCGCTGGCAGTGGCGCGCGCGTGGGATCCGCATGAATGCCGTCAGCCCCGGGCCGGTGGAAACGCCGATTCACCAGGATTTCCTGCAGACACTCGGCGAGCGTGCCGAGGAGGATATGCGGCTCCTGGAGCGCGCGGGACAAGCGGAGGATATTGCTCCTCTCGTGGTGTTTCTTTGCGGCGAGGGGAGTCGCTGGATACGCGGGGTGAACATCCCGTGCGACGGCGGGATGGCGGCACATATCCTGTGTCAGCAGGCGGGTATCGACTGAGCCACGCTCGCCCTGTAGTCGCGGGGCGTGATGCCGAACGTTTCCTTGAAGGTTCGGCTGAAATGGCCGGGGCTGACGAAGCCCCACTTCATCGCAAGCTCGGTGATCGAGCACTGTTGCAGCGATGGATTGCTGAAGGCACGACAGACGTTCGTGAGTCGCAGTTGCAGAATGTAGCGCCCGAGCGTGTTGTCCGCGGTATCGAATACCGTGTGCAGATAACGTTTCGAACAGTGCAGGTCGTGTGCGATCCGGTCAACGGTGAGTTCCGGATCGGACAGGTTCTGTTCGATGTATTCCACGATGCGAGCCCGTAGCATCCTCGGGTGCAGGTTCCTTCTCGTTTCGGCAATCTGGTCCTGCAGGGCAACCTTGATCTGGCTTGCCAGTTCCCATTCAATTGACGGGGCGGTTTCGACCGCGTCACATCCCGCCGAGATTTCGAGTTCGTCCAGGCGATCAACGATGTACTGTCGAAGTTGACGGCCTGCGCCGCTAAGGGAAGTCAGGGGCTGCACGAGCGCACAACGCTCGGCGAGCGTGAGGCGAACGAGTTCCTTCGGAATGGTTGCGATGGCCACGTGAATGGAATGTGGCGCGCTCATCAGATACGGTCTCGCCGTATCGTAGATGGCCCACTGTCCGGGGGACAGTCTCGCCCTCAACCCATCCTGCTCAAAGTCAGAGTGACCCTCAAGCTGGAGGGTGATCTTGTAGTGGCTGGCGTGAATACTGCTGCTTCGCGGCGCGTTTTCTACCTGATGTCCTTGCGCGGCAAGTCGGCATAACTGGATCTGTCCAATACGTGCGTAACCGATCCTGCCGGTAAAGGGTTCGCCGCTGGCGGTACGGCGACGCTGTTTATCGAAGCATTCGCTGAAGCGCTCACTAATTGTGCGAGCCCATTCGGCTGCCTGCCCTTCGGGTGGGATCGTCGCCGTGGAGACGGTAACGAAGTGCGTCATTCTATATTTCTCTAATTGTGCTAATCGGACAATCACATACTGTCAATTATTATCAAAATACGGGTTTTTTGTATCGGTGTTTACCGGTACGATTCCTTTGTCAATAGTTAAAGCAAATGAAACAGTGATGGCAAAACATAGCTAATTATCTTTGTCGCGATGTCGGTCAATATCCTGCTCAGGTTTCAACCTGAATAGGAGATTTTCGATGAGTGCAGCAAATCAATCCGGCGTCGCGATCGTGACCGGCGCTTCCCGTGGCATCGGCGCAACCATCGCGCGTCGCCTCGTCCGTGACGGTTTCGCGGTCGCGGTCAACTATGCGTCGAGCTCCGCCGAGGCGGACAAGCTCGTCGCCGAGCTGGCACAGGCCGGTGGCAAGGCGGTGGCGGTTCAGGGCGACGTCTCGAAGGTCGAAGACGTGCGCCGTCTGTTCGAAACGGTCGAGCAGCAACTCGGCAAGATCGACGTGGTGGTGAACAACGCCGGCATCCTGAAGACGGTGCCGCTCGCGCAGACCACCGACGAGGTGTTCGCGCAGACGTTTGCGATCAACGTTGGCGGCGTGTTCAACATGCTGCGCGAGGCAGCGACGCGCCTGAACGATGGTGGGCGGATCATCAATCTGTCGAGCACGACGCTCGCGCTGAACCTGCCGGGCTACTCGATTTACAACGGCACGAAGGCGGCGGTGGAAGCGTTCTCGCGCGTGTTCGCGAAGGAACTGCGCGGCCGTCGCATTACGGTGAACTGCGTGGCGCCGGGTCCGGTGGCAACGGACCTGTTCCTGAACGGCAAGACCGACGAGCAGATCGCACAGTTCTCGAAGATGCCGCCGCTCGAACGTCTGGGCCAACCGGAAGACATCGCGAACGCGGTGGCGTTCCTTGCCGGCCCGGATGGTGCATGGGTGAACGGCCAGGTGCTGCGTGCCAACGGCGGCATTGCCTGACGTACCGGCGAGCCGATAGTGGAACCTGACATGGTGACCTTTCAGGCTCCGGGAGGCGCGGCGCGTTGGCGCCTGCGTCTCTCCACCTCCATCCTGACGCTGATCGCAGTATTGGGATTGGCATCATGCGGCGGAAAGCGGGAGCCGGACGCTGCACAGAAGATGACGATGAGACCCTCTGTTACGTATTTGCACCTTCTGCGACATACGCCGTTTTTCACTGCACTGTCTACGGCGCAGCTCCGGTGGGTGATCGACCACTCACGCGAGTGGGAAGCGGATGCCGGTGCCGTGATCGCAACGTGCGATCACGGTGTCGAGCCGGATGCGCCGTACTGGATCCTGCTCGACGGTGGTTGGCAGGTCGAGCATGCCGGACGCACCGTAAGAAGTGACCATGCGGACCCGGGCAAGTGGTTCAGTGCTGCTGAGGCGCACGGCGAATCGTGTGTGTTTGTGACGAACGAGCACAGCTATGTGATGCGCATTGAGCGTGCCGACATGTTGGCAATGCTGGATCAGCAGTTCGGATTCCGCACACATCTGGATAGCGGGATTGACCTCTACCGGTCGATTTTCGGCGATCGCACCGGAACAGGCCGGGTCCGGGTGGTCCAGCCTTCGCAACCCGTAGTCGGACATTAAATCCAGGAGATAACTCATGACGTACACCATTCTCGTGACTGGCGCATCATCCGGTTTCGGTTTAATGACGGCCCGTGCGCTGGCCGAAGCGGGCCATACCGTCTACGCGTCGATGCGCGAAACGCAGGGCCGCAACGCGCCTCGCGTCGCGGAAATCGCACAGTGGTCGAAGGAAAAATCGCTCGATTTGCGCACGGCCGAACTGGATGTGCAGTCCGAGGCGTCGGTTGCCGACGCCATTGCGCACATCCTGAAGGACTCCGGTCGTCTCGATGTGATCGTGCACAACGCCGGTCACATGGTGTTCGGCCCGGCCGAGGCGTTTACGCCCGAGCAAATGATCCAGCAGTACGACGTCAACGTGCTCGGCGCGCAGCGGGTGAACCGTGCGGCGCTGCCGTATCTGCGCAAGCAGGGCAAGGGGCTGCTGGTGTGGGTCGGCTCGTCGTCCACGCGCGGCGGCACGCCGCCGTTCCTCGCACCGTATTTCGCGGCGAAGGCGGCGATGGATGCGCTTGCGGTGTCGTACTCGACGGAGCTGGCGCGCTGGGGCATCGAGACGACGATCATGGTGCCGGGCGCGTTCACCAAGGGCACGAACCACTTCGCGCACTCGGGCAAGCCGGCCGATGCGCATGTCGCGGCCGAATACGAAAACGGCCCGTATGCTGGCGTGACGGATCAGGCGCTGAAGGGGCTGGCAAGCCTGGAGCCGGCGGATGCGGATCCGGCGGAGGTCGCCGCGGAGATCGTTCGCGTAGTGGGTTTGCCGTTCGGCAAGCGGCCGTTCCGCGTGCACGTGGATCCGTCGCAGGACGGCGCGGAGATCGTCAATGGCGTGGCGGACCGGATGCGCCGCGAGATGTACTACGCGATCGGTCTGCAGGACCTGCTTTCGCCGAAGCTCAACGGTTGATCGTTTGAGGATGGCCCGTCGGTAGAACCGGCGGGTCGTCTGGCTCAGGACTGCGAATGGTGTTTCAGTCCCGATGAACGCCCGGCTTTACACGCCGCGGCCGGCTGGTTTGCAGCCCCTGTTTTGGCTCGTATGCCCGTACCGCTGCTCCCCGCAGCGAATTCCCCACACCTGATTTTCCAACAAGAATCGACAGATGATCACGCTCAATATCAATGGACAGGATCACATGGTCGACGCTCCCCCGGACATGCCACTGCTGTGGGTGCTACGGGATACCGTCGGCTTGACTGGAACGAAGTTTGGCTGCGGGATCGCGCAGTGCGGCGCGTGCACGGTGCATCTCGACGGTGAGCCGGCGCGCGCGTGTGTGACGCCGGTGGCCCAGGTGGGCACCCGCCGCGTCACGACAATCGAGGCGATCGGCGCAACGTCGGCGGGCCGGAAGGTCCAGCAGGCATGGGTGGATCTTGACGTCGTGCAGTGCGGCTACTGCCAGTCGGGCCAGGTGATGGCCGCGGCGGCGCTGATCGCGGCGAACCCGAATCCGACCGATGGCGACATCGACGCTGCGATGGCAGGTAACGTCTGTCGCTGTGGCACCTACGTGCGGGTTCGTGCAGCAATCCATCGCGCGGCGCGGGAGGTATGAGATGACGCGTCAATCATTGGACGAGCGCCTGCAACCGGCGCTACGGGACAGGGATCCGCTGGCACGCCGCCAGTTCCTGAAGCTGGGCCTTGCCGTGAGTGCGGTTGCCGGGGGCGGGCTGCTGCTCGGCTTCAGCGTGAGCGGCCATGGCGAGGAGCGGCGAGCGGGCAAGGCCGTGCAACGGGTGCCGCACGACAGCGGATTCACGCCGAACGCCTTCGTGCGTATCGACCAGGCAGGCCAGGTCCGGCTCGTGATGATGAAGGTGGAGATGGGGCAGGGCATCTACACCGCGTTTCCGATGCTGATCGCGGAAGAGCTGGAGGTGCCGCTGTCACAGGTCACGCTCGAACATGCACCAGCCAATCCCGATCTCTATACCGATCCGCTGATGCACGAACAGACCACTGGTCTGTCGATGTCGGTGCGCTCAAGTTCGGAGCGCATGCGCCGGGCTGGCGCGGTCGCGCGCACGCTGCTGGTCAACGCGGCGGCGCGGCAATGGAGCGTGGACCCGGCGTCGTGTCGTGCAGAAGCGGGTATGGTCATCCACCCTGCAAGCGGTCGCCGGCTCGCCTATGGTGCGCTCGTCGACGCGGCAGCGAAGGAGCCGGTGACCGACGCACTGGTGTCGGGTGTCACGCTGAAAAAACCTCAGGATTTCAGACTCATCGGGACGAGGGCGCATCGGCTGGATTCTGTTGAGAAGACCAACGGTACGGCGAAGTTCGGCATTGACGTCCAGGTGCCGGGGATGCTGTATGCCGCAGTCGTGAACTGTCCAGTTGTTGGCGGCAAGGTCGCTCATGTCGATGACGCGGCCACCCGTCGCATGTCCGGTGTGCGCGAGGTGGTGCAACTCGACAATGCGGTAGCGGTAATTGGCGATCATACGTGGGCGGCGATGCGCGGTGCGGCCGCGCTTGAGATTGAATGGAACGAGGGCGCAAATGCAGACCTGTCGTCGCAAATGCTGTTCGATGACCTTGAGCGCGCGTCGCATCGCGACGGCGCGGTTGCGCGCCATCAGGGTGACGTCGAACAGGCGTTTCGTGGCGCGGCAAAGAAGCTGGATGCCGTCTACCGGCAACCGTTCCTTGCGCATGCGCCGATGGAGCCGATGAACTGCACGGTTCACGTGCGCGCTGACGCATGCGATATCTGGGTCGGCACCCAGAGCCCGACGCGGGCGATGGGTGCGGCGATGGCCGTCACCGGCCTGCCGGCGGAGAAGATCACACTGCACAACCATCTGCTCGGAGGTGGCTTCGGGCGCCGGCTTGAACCGGATACGATCGCGCAGGCACTGCTCATCGGCCGGCACGTCGACGCACCGGTCAAGATGACGTGGACACGCGTACAGGACATCCAGCACGACCTGTACCGGCCGTGCTACTACGACCGGATCTCGGCCGGCCTGGACGGTCATGGGAAACCCGTGGCATGGACGCATCGTGTGGTCGGCTCGTCGGTCGTTGCGCGCTTCGCTCCGCCGCTCTTCAGGAACAACCTGGATTTCGACGCGATTGAAGTCGCGTCGGACCTTCCGTACGACCTGCCGAATCAGAAGGTGGACTACGTGCGGCAGGAGCCGCGCGGTGTACAGACCGGTTTCTGGCGTGGTGTCGGCCCGATGCGCAGCACGTTCGTGACCGAAAGTTTCATCGACGAACTGGCGGGGCTGGCGAAGGTGGACCCTGTCGCCTATCGGCTCGCGCTGCTCGGCAAGTCTCCACGCACGAAGAACGTGCTGGAGGTGGCGCAACGGGTGTCGGGCTGGGGTCGGCCGCTGGGCACTCACGCTGGGCGGGGCGTGTCGGTGATGAGCGCATTCGGCAGCTTTTTCTGCGCGGTGGCGGAGGTCACCGTGATCGACGGCAAGGTCGGCGTCGATCGTGTGGTCTGCGTGGTCGACTGCGGACAGGTGATCAACCCCGACACAATCGAGGCGCAGATGCAGGGCGGTCTGATCTTCGGGATCACCGCGGCGCTGCATGGTGAGATCACCCTCAAGGACGGGCGGGTCGAGCAGGGGAACTTCAACGACTACCGGATGCTGCGGATACACGAGGCACCGAAGATCGAGGTGCACATCGTGAAAAGTACCGAAGCGTCGGGCGGTATCGGCGAGCCGGGTACCGCGGTGGTGGCACCGGCGGTGACCAATGCGATTTTCGCGGCGACCGGCAAGCGTCTGCGTACGCTGCCGGTCGGCAACCAGCTCAACGCGGCATGAGGGGCATGATCGTGAAGCGTTCGATTCCTGCTACGGGTGTGTCCCGTCTTGCCTCCATCGCGGTAGGGGCCGCGCTGCTGGCGCTATCCGTTTCGGCCAGTGCGGCTCCAGCCGCCGACGCCGATCTGATCGCGCGCGGTGCGTATCTCGCGAAGGCCGGCGACTGCATTGCCTGCCACACCGCGGCACGCGGCAAGCCGTTCTCGGGCGGCCTGCCGATGAACACGCCGATGGGGCGGATCTATTCGACCAACATCACACCGGACGCCGAGACCGGCATCGCCCGTTATTCGGAAGCGGATTTTGCCGCTGCGATGCGCAAGGGTGTCGCAAAGGACGGTCACAATCTCTATCCGGCGATGCCGTACCCGTCGTACGCGAGGACGAGCGACGCCGACATCCATGCGCTGTACGCGTATTTCATGCGCGGCGTGCAGCCGGTGAGTCAACCGAACCGCAAGCCGGATATTCCGTGGCCGCTGAATGCGCGCTGGCCGCTGAAGTTCTGGAATCTGCTGTTCGTCGACGATGCGCCCTATCAGGAAGTCCCCGGCAAGGATGCGCAGTGGAATCGTGGGGCTTATCTCGTCCAGACGCTCGGCCACTGCGGTGCATGCCATACCGCGCGTGGGATCGCGTTCCAGGAGAAGGCGCTCAATGAGCGCGGTACGGCATTCCTTGGCGGTGCTGCGCTCGACGGGTGGTTCGCGTCGAACCTGACGGGCGACAGCAACACCGGGCTTGGCCGCTGGAGCGAGGAAGACGTGGCCTTGTTCCTGAGGACCGGTGCCAACCGGCATGCGACTGCATTTGGTCCAATGACCGATGTGATCAATCACAGCACGCAGTATCTGAGCGATGCGGATCGGGCCGCGATGGCGCACTATCTGAAGTCGCTTGGGCCAACGCGCAGCTCTGGTGATGGCGCACCTTACGACGGCAGTACGACGGGAGCAATGGCGCATGCGATGGCCGGAGGCCAGCTTGGGGCGGCGACGTACGCGACCTACTGCCTGCACTGTCACGGAGTGACGGGACGAGGCTATGCTCCGCTGCTGGCGCCACTGGCTGGCAATCCGAACGCACTGGAGAAGGATCCGTCTTCGCTGATCAACGTCGTCCTGAACGGAACCGGTGCGTTGAAGATTCAGGGGGTGCCGGCGCCGTATCCGATGCCTGCCTATCGTGGGACACTCAGTGACCAGGAAGTCGCTGACGTCGTTACGTACATCCGGCATAGCTGGGGGAACGGGCAGACTGAGCCGGTTTCCGCCTACCGTGTGCGTGGTTTGCGTGAGGCAACACGCTGACCGCATCAAAACGCGTGCCGCAACCCCACCATGCCGACGAATTGTGACGGCTCTGACGACGGCGTCGTATTCTGCGAGTCGCCGACCACAGCCACTGCGTCAGTAATACTCGTGCCCGTGCTGCCCGACGCGACCAGCGTCTTGCCTCTCGCATGCTGATAGGCCTCCAGTGCGTATAGCGTCGTGCGGGCGGAGAGGTTGTACGTCTGCTCGAGCGAGACCTGCTGATAGCGCGCTGCATCGCTGATGCCATTCGCTTTGCTCGCTTGCGTGTAGCTGTAGCCGGCGCCGACCGTCACGGCCGGCGTGATCCGGTATGTGGAAATCACGCCGTACGTATTGAACACGCCTTCGCCGGTGAACAGCGAACCGGAGCCAGGCGCGTACTGTACGTTCGAATAGTTCACGCCGACCATCAGGCCCTGGTGGGTGTAGCGAGCCGCTGCGGCGAACAACTGCGCGCTGCGTGCCGTCGCATAGCCGCTGTTGACCGGTGAGTTGACCGCGTAGGTGCCGAGCGCCTGGCTCGTCGCGATGTCTTTCAGTTTCACGTAGCCCACCGCGATCGCAATCGGCTGGTAGTCGTAGCGGGCCGCCGCGCTGAATTGGCTGCCGTTGGCCACGCTGCCCGGCACACCGCCCAGGCCGTACTGCGCGCTGAATTGCAAACCGGCGAGGTTCGGCGAAAGATAGGTAACCGAATTGTTGAGGCGTAACGTGGTGTCGAGCGCGTCGAGGTCGCCCGGATGCGCACCTGTCGCGCCCGTCAATACGCCTGTCGGCCCTAGTGCGCCGACCATCTGGAAGTAGGGCGTGTACTGGCGGCCGAGTGTCACCGTTCCGTATCGGTCGTTGTTGAGCCCGACGTACGCTTGCCGATTGAAAATGAAGCCTGCGCTACTCTGTGCGCCGGTCAGCGAGTTAAAGCCGCTTTCAAGCCTGAAAATCACCTTCGTGCCGCCGCCAATGTCTTCAGCACCGAGCAGGCCGAACTTGCTCGCCTGCAGGTTGCCCTGGCTCATGTAGAAGTTGGAGTGTCCCTTCTGGTTGCTGACATAGGTGAACGCGTTGTCGACGACGCCGTACAGCGTCACGCTGCTTTGCGCCGACGCGCCGCTTGACAGCACGATGCCCGCAAACGGCAGGCACGAGAGGACGAGTGCGCGTGTACGCGCGCGCTTCAATGAGTTCATGGCTAACGGGTCTCCGGATTGGATAGGTGGTCGTTGGTCTTCAGGTCGGTGATGCATGCTGGGTTAGGGGGCGATGGCAATCGACAGGCATCGCCAGCCGTCGGCGGTGTGGTCGGCCACCAGCGCGCCGTCGAGGCAGACGACCGCGCGCACCTCGCTGGCCGGCACGAACAGTCGAATTTCCTGCTGCGGCTGCTGGACCCAGCCTTCCCGCACGATCGAAATGCGCAGCGTGCTCGCATCGCTTGTAATCGTGACCTGCCAGTGGCCTTGCGCGCCTGTGCGCCAGGCTTCGCTTTCGCCGTCGTCTTCGACGCAGCCGCCGCGAGCGATGCCTGTGCCGACGTGTGGCACGGCAATGAACGCACGTTCGTCGGCGGGACGGCCGAAGTGTTGTTCAGCGATGTTCAGCGGAATTACGCTGCCCTCGCGAAGCAAGGTCACGGGCTGCTCGAATGGGGCAGGCAGCGTCACCGTCTGGCCGCCTTCGAACACCTCGCCGCTCCAGTACGACGCCCAACGTGCACCGGTCGGCAGATAGATGTCGCGCGTCGACTGGCCCGCCTCCACCACCGGTGCAACCAGCATCGACGAGCCCAGCATCATGTCGTCGCCATCCGCGAGGCAACGCGGATCGTGCGGAAACTCCGCGAACATCGGACGCAATACCGGTTCGTACGCGCTGTGCGATTGCCATAGCAACTCGTACAGGTAGGGAATCAGCCGGTAGCGCAGTTTGATCAGCGCCGCGACCTGCTGCGTGACTTCGGGATACATCCACGGCTCATTGACCGTGCCGTCGTCGTTCCAGGAATGAATGCTGAAGCGCGGCAGGAAGATGCCGAAGGCGACCCAGCGGACGAACAACTCCGGACCCGGCGCCGGACCCGAGAATCCGCCGATATCGTGGCCGCTGTTCGACACGCCGGACATCGCGAGTCCGAGGCCCATCTTCAGATTGAAACGCAGCGTTTCCCACGAGGCGTAGTTGTCGCCGGACCAGGTTTGCACATAGCGTTGCATACCGACGCCGCCTGAGCGGGACACGAGAAATGGCCGGCGGTCCGGCGCGTATTCGCGCTGTGCGTCGTGCGACGCGCGCATCATCAACTGCGTTTGCAGCACCTTCGCCTCGCGTGCGGGAGACGGTTGGCCGAAGCCCTGGGCAATCGCGTCGGGCGACCAGATTTCGAATTCGTTGTTGTCGTTCCAGGTTGCGGCGATACCGTGTTTCAACAGGCTGTCTTTCACGCGGGCTTTCCACCAGTCGATGGTGGCGGGATTCGTGAAGTCCAGATATGCGCCGACTTCGTCCCAGAACTGTACCCACGCCGGATCGCCGTCACTCGACGCGATCAGCAAACCGGCGCGCGCCACTTCGTCGAAGGCCGGATGATCCTGCAACAGGCACGGTTTGATATTCGCGCACAGACGCACGCCATGCCCGAGATAGCCACGCACGAAGCCGTCGATGTCCGGAAACTTCTCGTGGTTCCAGTTGAACACGTAGCGCTTCGGACCGATCGAGGTATAGCCCGACGACAAGTGGAACGAATCGCACAGCACGTCGTGCTCGCTGCATCGATCGATGAATTCGCCCATGCGCTGCTGCGCGTCGGGCGCGTCGGTGTAGCTCATCGTCGAGCCGGAGTAGCCGAGTCCCCATTTCGGCATCCAGGCCGGACGCCCGGTCAGCCACGTAAAGCGGCGCACTGCATGCAAGGGCGTGCCCGTCGATGCGATGAAGTAATAGTCGAGATCGCCATGCTCGGCGACAAAGTGCCGGTAGTGCCCGTGATAGTTGTCGAGCTCGCGGCCCATATCGAAGCGGCAGTCGGCGAGCGTGTCGTAGAACAGGCCGAATCCTGTGGCGCTTTCCGGCTGCCAGGTCACGTAGAAGGGGATGTGCTTGTAGAGCGGATCGGTCGTGCGTGCGCTATAACCCATCGCGTCGATATTGCGCATTTCGTAGGACTGGTCCGCGCGATTCAGCGAACCGGCGCGCTCGCCCAGGCCCACATACATTTCGTCCTTGCGACGCTCGATGTAGTGGTACACGCGCTCGTCCCACCAGCCGAAGTTATACGCCTGCGTCTTCCGATCGCTCATCACGCGATGCCAGGCCGAGTCGTGCAGGATGTCCCACGCGCAGAATCCGCCATCCAGCGTGACCGTCAAACGGATGCGCGCTGTTTCGACCACGACGTGCCCGGCGTCGCTTGAAAGCGTGAACGGTGGTGGCGTAAAGCCGCTCATGTCACGGCGATCGCGGCCTTCGAGCGGAACGTCGTCAGCGCCCGGCGCGAGAGACCAGGTACGCGGACCGCGCGTTTCGCCGTCCGGCAGCACGAGTACGCGGATGATGTCGTCGGCGAGAACGAACAGTTCGATCCGGCAGTTTTCCTGCGCGGCAAGAACGACGTGGTTGCCGGCATGGGAAGACAGTGAAAAAAGCGGCGGGTGCTTCAGATTCGTCAGTGAACGCATGATGGGTCTTCGAGTGAGGTCACGCAGCAGGGCTGGCGTTGTTGTCGACTTGATGCGGACGTGCGTCGCGTTTGACGCCGCGCATCAGAATGATCAGCAGCGTGGCGCCGATGAGATCGAACGCGCCGAGGGCGCCGAAGAGCGGCGTGTAGCCGATCGTATCGGCCAGCGCGCCGACAAGCAGCGAAAAGCCCAGGCCGCCGATCCACGCGGACATCCCGGCAAATCCGGCGACGGTGCCGACTTCGCTGGGGTCGAATACGTCGGCCGCAAGAGTATTGACGAGCGCCGAGATCATCTGATGCGCGAAGCCGCCCACGCAGAAGAGCGCGATCGCCTGATACGGTGACGCGACGAGGCCGATACAGGCCGGTCCGAGCATCATGAAAGCGCCGAGCACGACACCTGCGATGCGCGAGCCGATCAGCGGGATGCGCAAGTGCTTCATCAGGAACGGTGACAGGTAGCCGCCGAAGAGGCCGCCGAGGTCGGCGGCAAGAAACGGCAGCCACGCAAACAGCGCGATCTGCTTCAGATCCATGTGACGTTGCGTTGCGAGGTAAAGCGGAATCCAGAAGCTGAACGTTTGCCACGCCGGCTCGGCGAAGAAGCGCGCTTGTGCGATCGCCCAGAAGCGGCGCGTGCGGAGCACTTCGCGGATGCTGCGCCGTTGTGGCGCACCAGGGGTTTGTCCGCTGACGATTGTCTCGCGCTCGGCCGCGCTGATGCGCGCGTGATCGGCCGGCGAGCGATACAGCACATACCAGGCGGCGGCCCACACGAAGCCGAGCGCACCGGTCACCGCAAACGCGCTTTGCCAGCCATATCTCAGCGACAGGAAGACGACGAGCGGCGGGGCGAGCAGCGAACCGAGCGACGTGCCTGCATTGAAGTAGCCCACGGCCACGGACTTCTCGCGATTGGGAAACCATTCGGCGACCACCTTCATGCCTGCCGGGATGGCGACGGCCTCAGTCAACCCCATGAGTCCGCGCAAGGCTGCGAGCGAAAGCCAGCCAGTCGCGAAACCGTGCAGCACGCCCGTCAGCGACCAGAGGCAGGCGAACAGCGCAAAGCCGAGCCTCAGGCCGATCAGGTCGGTGATCAGGCCGCATACCGGCTGCATGATCGTGTAGCCGACCTGGAACGCACCGACTACGTACGAGTACTGCTTGGTGCTCATGTGCAGCAACTGCGTCAACTGAGGCGCCATCACACCGAGGGCGTTGCGCGACAGATAGTTGACGATCGTCCCGACGCATACGAGCGCGATGATCCACCAGCGCAAACCAATGATTGTTTTCAAAATCTGTCTCCGTACCCAATGTGTCCGCTGACTGGCCGCTGGACGGCAGGCATGCGCGAATTCGAACATTTATCTTCGTTTAGTGTCAGTCATCGTATCACTGGTAGCGAGGCCGGATACTAGGGAAAACCATGGATTAAGTGGTTGAGTTGCTTGAAATATCTATTGAATTTGGCCTTTGCACCATGCTTTTAAGGTGATGAGGTCGGACGACCGGTGACTTCTGGATATTATTTGAATGTTCTTTCGAACATTCGATGTTCGTTTTGGCGGCCGATGCGAATGAGCGTGGTTGATCTGCGGTTATCGCGGCGGAGAGGTGGCGAGGTTGCTGAGATGAGAGGCGACGCTTGGCAGCGCCGCGTTGTCTTCTTGCGATCCGATATGAATCACCTGCTGGCGCAGCGCGAACGCACGGGAAGGCAGTGGCGATTGAGGCGAATGGAGCGGACGGTTTTTGCAGTCAGGTTAGGCCCGCTACGTGCCGCAAGAATGCTTCGACATCCTACTGATTTGAGTGCGCCGCCATTCCCGCAGCCACAAGGCGGATCGTGAAGCCGGCGACCGGATTACCAGGTGCGTGCGAAAGCGGCGGCCAGAGTCGCCCTGCCGCGGCGAGGGCGGTGAAAGATGAGCAACTTGCCGACAGATGGGCGACTAACAACAAGGCGGCTCGATTACGCCGCCACTACTTTTTCACCAAACCTTCGTCCAATGTAACGAGACGTAACGAGGCGAGCACCCATGCGATCTTGTGCATCAGTTATTACAAAGTTGAAATACGCGGATGGCTGCCGTGCGCTATATTTCGGCCAACAACACACATTCTTCAAAAGGGTGATCAATGAAGTCCGCACGTCTTGTTCCACTTCTGATCGGGGTTCTCGGGTTGGCTGCGTCGGGTGCTGCAATGGCCGGCGGGCTCAACATTGGTGTCAACATCGGCATTCCCGCGCCGGTCTACGTGGCGCCGGCTCCGGTCTACGC
>CABFVV010000105.1_pt1 | contig 15521 bp, 14 predicted proteins | sample 8864751 | NCBI WGS metagenome assembly CABFVV01 (sample SAMEA5735770, study PRJEB23740) | soil metagenome | biome: forest; feature: forest soil; material: soil | place: USA | collected 2013-10-13 | depth 0.1 m | reverse complement strand
GTGCCGTGCCGTGCCGTGCCGTGCCGTGCCGTGCCGTGCCGTGCCGTGCCGTGCCGTGCCGTGCCGTGCCGTGCCGTGCCGTGCCGTGCCGTGCCGTGCCGTGCCGTGCCGTGCCGTGCCGTGCCGTGCCGCAGGATCATGCATCGATCCGCACGGTCAGATCCCAACGGCAGCGGCCGCTCCATGCGTGAGTAATGCCCGAGGAGTTTATGCGCATAAAGAGGTGTCTACAGGTGACAGCTCGCGGGGCAAGACGTGGCCCAGGTATGCCTCGATGCCACCAACAGTTGGACCATGCAAAAGCGATGCGACCCGGCAACGCCAAACCTGGACAAACGGGACAGCGTCGAATCCGAGACAACTGATGCACCACGATCCATACCCGAGGGCGTAGCTTCACATCGCATTGGATCCTGTAGCCGCTTCCCCTATTCGATACCCCACAGCGTCTGATATCTCCCGACGTCGCAAACCTATTGCCGTTGATACGCGCGTGACAGCCGCAGCGCTTTCACGCAGTCACGCCACACCCTTTATGCGCATAAACCTATCCCAAACGGCTAATTCTTCTCGCGTTTACACAAAAACGATTGAAATGCGAATTCATCCAGGTAAAATCCTTTTGCGTCTAAAAAGAGGAGGTGAAGATTGGCAGCAGAAATCATCGCGGTAACTCAGCAGAAGGGTGGGGTCGGGAAGAGCACAATCGCGATGCACCTCGGGGCTGCGTTCCATGAAAAAGGCAAACGCGTCCTCGTCGTAGACGCAGACGGTCAAAACACACTGGTCCATTGGGCCAGTGCATCATCAGACGGCGAAACCGGCATTCCCTTCCCGGTCGTCAACCTCTCCGAAGCCGGCAGCCAGATCCACCGCGAGATCAAGAAATTCGTGGCTGACTACGACATCATCGTGGTCGACTGCCCGCCCTCCATCACCGAGAAAGTGTCCGGCGTCGTGTTGCTCGCGGCGAGCGTCGCGATCATGCCAACGTCGTCGTCGCCCGCGGACTATTGGTCAAGCGTCGGACTGGTGAAACTCGTGCAGCAGGCCCAGGTCATGAACGAGGATCTGCGCGCCGTCTTTCTGCTGAATAAGACCGAAGAGAAACGGATGCTGACGCGCGAACTGAAGCGTGCGTTGGAAGAGCTCGGTTTCCCACTGCTCAAGACCCAGATCCCGACGCGCGAAGCCTACAAGCAGGCAATGGCGTTAGGGCAGACAGTGCTTCAGATGAACGATCGCGGCGCCAAGCTCGCCGCCATCGAAGTACGGGCGTGCGCCAACGAGATCGCAGCCCTGCTCCCCTGAATTTATGCGCATAAAGGACCCTGAATGAAACCCTCCCAATTCGCCAAAGGCTTTCAAGCACGTCCTGATACGACTAGCAGCGAAAAGCGAACCGCTCTCGACCGCCTGAACGCGATCGACGGTTTGGTCAAGAACGGCGCCCCGACTGGCGACGTACCGAACCGCGTCATCCAGCCGCTCCTGTCCCAGGACATCGCGGAAGCCGAAGCGGCGGATATCGCCAATGAGTCGGCGGCCTACCGTGCCTGGCGAATCGAACACGCTTACCGGCCGGGTCAGGTCATCGAGCTCGCGCTCAAGACGATCAAACCGAGCCCGTTCAATCCGCGCCATTTCTATCTGAAGGCGTCGATTGCCGAGCTTGCTGTCAATCTGGCGAAGCAGGGCCAGCAGCAGGCGATTCACGTCATTCCCGATTACGACAACCCCGGCACCTACTTCGTCAGCGACGGCGGCCGACGTGTGCGGGCGCTTAAAGAAGCGAACAAGGAATCGGTGAAGGCGATCGTCATCGATCTGCCGATCGGCATCCAAAGCTATAAGCTCGGCTACGACCTCAACGTCCAGCGCGATTCGCAGACCGTGTTCGACAACGCCGTCGTCTGGAAACGCTTTCTCGACGATCGGCATTTCCAGAGCCAAAAGGAGCTCGCCGAACATCTCGGACTAGACGAGTCGACCGTCGCGGTCGCCCTGTCGATTGCGAAGCTACCCGAGGTGGTGATGCATGAGATGGTCGCAAGGCCTGACCGCTTTGGTTCGAACATGGCGTATCAGGTGGGCCGCTATCACACTGCCCGCGGCGCGGACGCTACGCTGCGCCTGATCAACAAAATCCTCTCGGACGACCTGAGCACGCGACAAGTTGCGGACATCGTCAAGGGCAGGGCAAGCGCGCAGGAAAGCACCAAGCCGGCCGGTCGGCAGCGCTATGCGCAGCGTCTGGAAATCAAGCTCGGCGGCGTCTCGGTCGGCGATCTGAAATCGTATGGAGACGATCGAATCGAACTGCGCCTGAAGGGTCTCACACGTGAAAAGCGTGACGACATACTTCGTCAGATTGAAAAGATGCTGAAGTAACAGAGGGGAAAGTATCAGCAGGAAAAGAAACGGCGGCACACGAAAGTGGCCGCCGTTTTTCTTGATGTGATCTCGATGATTACGCCGCGCGCGATTGGCTCAGCGTGAAGGCGAGCAGGTCGCCATCGGTGGGTTCACCCCAGGTTTTGCGAGCCAGCCAATCGAAGAACGCGGTTTCGACGATCTTCGAGTCCAGCCCACGACGACGCCAGTCGTCACGCATGTGCGTGCCGAGATCCGGTAACACGTCGTCCTCAAACGACTTCCGCGCGATCTCCCGTTCGGACTCACCTTGCTCGTCGTAAAGCTCGCGCGCTTCCTTGCGCCGAACCGCCGAGTACTCGCCAAGCAGCCGCGCTTTCAGGTCGTCCGCCGGCGCGGCCACCGCAGCCTTGCCTCCGCTACCGGACGGCAGCGCTTCGACCGGCGGCGCATAGCCCTTCTTCAACGCATCCTTGAACAGAGCCGGCGCGCTACGCACAGCGGGCAAGGACGTGCTGCGCATGCGTTGCTCGGTCATCTGCAGCGCCGCGCGAATTCGGTTTTCTTCGCTATCGGCGTACAGTGTTTGCGCTTCTTTCAGCGGAATGCCGATCTTCACCATCCGGTCGACCAGCGTGCTGTCGAACACATTCGGGTGTTCGTCGAGTGCAAGCATGGGCTGCTTGCGCTCGGTCACGCGGAACTGGATCTCGGCGACCCGTCGCCCTTCGCGGTGTTCGATCAATTCGACAAAGATGTTGGTGACCGCATTCACCTCGGCGATGGCCGGGCGCAGGTAATCGCGCTTGAAGTACTTGTACTCGCGCTTCGCTTCGTCGCCCGCTTCGGTGTCTGGCGTGCCGGACAGAATAGGGCGCCACCATTCCCATGTTTCGCGCATCGTCAGATGGCTCGGGTTAGTCAGGTAGCGAACGCAAATCTCGTAAAGTGCGAGCCCCGCGCTACTGCGCAACTGGCTCTGGAACTGCAGACTCAACCGCGCATACTGAACCGGATCGAGCAGCTTCTTTTTGATCTTCGGCGCAAACGAGAACTCCACCCACACGCGGCGAGTGGTGGGATCTTCGAGAATTTCCGCGTCGGCAATCAGCGTGGAAATACCCCATTTCCGGCCCGGCTTCTGGCTGGACGTGCCGGTACTCCATTCGACCTGCACCGACACCATGCGCCGCAGGTGCTCTTTCACGAGCGCCGTGTCGTTCGAATCGAATGCGGAATTGGCGACGATGTCGGACAGCAAGGCCCGATAGGTATCGCCGGACTCGTCAGCTTGCTGAGCGACGGCAAGGAGAACGTTGAACAGCTTGCGGGTGAGGAGCGTGATCTTGCCGCTCTTGGGCTGGATGGCGATCGCCTCGACGGCCTTGCGTAATTCGGCCGAGCTCGGGCTGACTACATCTGTCTTCTTCGCGCGCTTCGTGGCCATGCGTCTGGTCGGAGAGGGATTTGGCGAGAGCATACCGGCTGTGGTGATACACGTCTATAGCATGGGTCTCACCGTTCCCGGTGAAGTGAGTTTACGAGGCACAACTCACCTCGAGCCACTCCCGAAAACTCTCACCTCACCCGTTTCGCGCCAGGTTCAGGGCATCCTTATAGGTCGCGGCCTCCCGAAAACTGACCTATTTCTGACCTGTCGCGAACGGGAGTCATTCGATCCCGAATCTTCTCACCTCAAAAAAATTTCGTGAATTTTGGCTGCACGCAGGTTGCGAGCGGAGCGCACTCGCACTCAATCGTCGGCACGGACGCGCTTCTGTCGATTTCAGCGGATAGGGGAGGGGAGAAACCCGGCAAACGCGCCGAGCCTCCTCCCTAAGCAGACGCCACGCCGAAGCTCGCCGGCACGCACACGCGTCGATTGAGGCCATGTGGCCTTCGCCGCGCAGACGTACACGGCAATCGCCGCGTGTCCAATTGAGTAAATGGCCGCCGAACCAGGCAGCACGACACCTCATTCATGCGAGAGTGAGATCCGAGTCGCGACAACCTCCCCCGAAAAAGCTCACCTTAACGCTAGCTGAGCGCTTGGAACGACGCGGCCTCCAGACCTGGGGCACTGAAAAAACACCGATAAATAGTCCCGAAAAGCCTCACCTAAGAGCCCGGAACAGCCCTGTGCAGCTCCTGGAAAAGCGCCCCCGAAAAACCTCACCTTTGCGCAGCGCACAAAAATTATTCAATGATTTCATTGACTTATTGGGTAGCCATTCGCCGGGCGATGGGTCCTCACTCCCGTATATCCTCACCTTTAACAGCTTTTCAGTGAAATCTGACGTTTCCGGCCACTGCCCAATGGGCCCCGAAAAACCTCACCTTAGGATTTCAATAGCCGCAAAACTGGAACGGCTCTGACAGCGTCCGTAGGGCTTTTCCGGCCCGTTGTGGCGATTTTGGTCCTGTATTTCCTCACCTTAGCGAACACAAACGTCCCAAAAGGCTCCCGAAAAACCTCACCTCAGGCCCAAAACAGGCATTTTGACGAGTCGGCTATCGCCTCGATCCACGTCTCCCGAATTCGCTCACCTTTCCGCAAGGGCTGATCGACGACCCCATCGACGCACCGAGCCGAATTTCGGTCGAAATCCGGTTCAGCTCCCGCAAACACTCACCTTAAGCGCCCGAATGCACAAAATTGAGGCAAAAATGACGCCTCGGCCCCGGAAAGTCTCACCTTCGGTTCGCGTTTTCTCCTGTCTTGACTCACCAATGGGGTTTACGAGGCCAAAATAAGACCAAAATCTGTGCTCCACGGAGGTCCCGAAAGCGCTCACCTTCAGGCCCATCCCGCTCCGCACCTACTTTTGAGCGCTGCCGGGCGATCCCGGACGCTCAGGTCCCGCAAAATCTCACCTTTAGCCAAACCGCACTTTTGGGGCAGCTCCTGAACCCGCTCACGTTCTGTCCCGGACCCGCTCACCGAGGCCCCCGAACCTCATCACTCAACACTCCCGCAAGACCTCACCACCACCCCCGTAAAGCTTCACCTTGCCGGGCTAGAACGCCTGCCTGGTAAGGGTTTGCCATGGCGTTAACGTTTTTAACATGGGTTCAAAGGTGTTTACTTTTATTACTCTCTAGACGTTCCCCGTGTGCCCTTCGGACAAGACCACTCCACCCCACAGCTCCCATGACGCCCTCGTGAAACAGTGAGCGATCAGAAAAAAACCGCTGAAACCTCTTTATTTACAAGAGCTTATTGGCTAGTCTTCGTTTTGTTTCACGGGAAAATTCGGCTTGCTCCGATCTCGAGAGCCATAAGTAACCTCAAAACACGCCAATTGGCGAAATAGCACTCGCCCCAAACAAATACGTAGCAAACAATACGTAAATTGTTATGATTCATCCGATTCGAGCGACATCGAGGTATACATGAATCTGGACCAGGAACGACAAGCCATCCGTGACGAGCTTGAATCGTTAAGGGCTAGCGGGGCACGGCGGCAAGAACTGTCACTGCATGCTTGCAAGCGACTTTTCTTTGATTTGGGCATTCGCCCGTCCATGGCAGCCGTTCGCGACCTGACTCAAACAGGCAGCGCGAGCGACATCCCGAAGGACATCGACCATTTCTGGGAGCGCATTCGAACGGTGTCGCGCGTAAAAGTCGGCGCCGGCGCTATCCCGAAGGCACTGGAAGATCGCGCCGGTGAATTGTTGGGCGCCCTTTTCGAAGAAGCCGTCGTGCATGCCCGCTCGACCCTCGACAGCGAACGCGAGGAAATTCGAGCCCAAGTCACCGTCGCCGACCAACGCGCACGAGAAGCGGAAATTCGCCGCGACGTGTCGGAAGATGCGATCAAGCGCAGCGAACTCAGAGCTGAAGCCGCGTGGGAACGTGTTCGCGCACTCGAGACTGAGCTATCCAGCGCGACCACACATGGGACCGCTCACCAGGAAGGCTTGCAGGCCACGGTCCGTCGACTCGACGGCGAAAACGAAACGCTGCGCCAACGCCTCGATACCGAACAGGCGACTAACGCGGCGCTCCGCGACCGGATCGATGCGCTGCACGTCGAATTGCGCCAAAGCACCGAGCACTATGCGCAACAGATCAAGGACGCCGTCGCCGAAGCTGAGCGCCGTGTGAAGCCAATGCTGGTCGAACTCGATTCCTTGCGCAGTATGGCGGCCACCTACCAATCGGGGGTGCGCGACGCCAGTCGCAAGGAATTCGAGTTTATTCAGCAACTCGCTTCAGCCAAGGCCCGCGGCGACCGGCTCGACGCGCAACTACGCGAGCAGTCGGACGAAGTGGATGTTTTGGCAAAAGAAGTTGCGGCGCTGCGCGGCCAGCAGGACATCGATCCCGCCGTCGCGAACCTGTTGTGTTCGCTGGTCGAAGCGGGCAGGCTCACGACCGACGAGCTGGCGATGATCGGTACCGCGGTGGACGGCCATGTCACGCTGCCGCTGCGCTGCCCAAAATGTGAGGAAGGTGAGCCGGAGCTGTCGCAAGTGGATCACCGCTTCGAGCTGCAGTGTCCGGAATGCGATCACTCGTCAGGACCCGGCGAATCAAGGCTGGAGGCGGTTAGCCGGTTTTTGTCGAGCGGATCGATTGCAGCGTCGACATGACCGCCCGGCGCGGGTGTCATAACGGATAAATCGCTAAAGGTGAGGAAATTCGGGACCTGAAGGGTGAGTATTTTCAGGGCCTGTCTACTCACCCTTTTCTCGTCAAACGCCCGTCGCGCCTAGGCGTGGGTAATGGCGGGGCGGCTGGATCCGGTTCATCGACGATTGGCAAATCCTGCTGATCCATCCATCTTTGCCATGCCCGATACAAACGGTTGGCAGACACGGCCTGGACAAATCCCAGCCACTGCCCGACCTGTTCCGCCTCAACCCCGCTCTCGAACAGATCTGCGGCGAAGGTGTTGCGCAAAGTTTGCGGACTGGCGCGTGAGGCTCGCGACGCGGCGATGCCTGCGGCGTCGATCAACGCATCGACGCCGCGCAGCATGGTCGCCTTGTGCATTGGGCGTCCCGAAGGCGAAGCGGGAAAGACCAGATTGCCGGCCAGTTCGGAAAGGCGCCGTTCCGCAAGCCATGCATCGAGAACGGCGGCCGCGAAGGGCGCGAGTCGGGTACGGCGCGTCAGCATCGGATTCGCGGACTCGATCGTGACCCACGGTGAGCCGACGTTCACGCAACTAACCGTAAGTGCTGCCGCCTCGCCGGTCTTGACGCCGCCGCCGAGAAACACAGCGATCAATGCACGGTCACGTCGCTCTCTCCAGCGCTGCGCGGCTGACAAGGCCGGCAAGGGCGAAAACAGATGTGCAATGAGCGCCGCGCGTTCTGCATGATTGAGAAACCCGGTCGGCTCGTTATCGCGTGCATTCCGCCATGCTGCTTCGCCATCCTGAGCAATGAAGCGCGCAGGATTGGTCGACGCGGATTCAATTTCGCGTACGTGGTCCAGTACCCGTTCAATGAGCCGCAAATACCTGACACGTTGCGGTTTTCGGATCTCAAGGCCGCCCACGAATTCGGCGATGGTTTGCGTATCGACCGTGACCAGACTCTTTTGGCGAACCGCCAGCCAGTCGAGGAAAAGCCCCCACTGCGCTTGATAGACTTCAGCAGAAGAGTGCCTGAAATGTTGCTTGGCAAGCCACGCGTCGAACGCGATTTGCGGATCGCGGCGCCAGTCTTCCCGTTCCTGATCGAAGAGATCAGTTGACGGTGCAGGGCGTGGAACCGGGTCGGACAGATTGGGAGGTGGCATACGCTATCCTTCCGTTAGTTGCGCATATTGTAGGTGGCAACCGATGAAAGTACCGCGCCTGAGTCAGTCGCCCCACGCCCGTGCGTGCTTTAGCGGCGCGTCTTTAGATGCAGGTTGTGCGGCGCGGCGTGCCGCCTCTTCATAGGCCGAGACGGCAAACGCGAACACTGCCGGCAATGCGGTGGATGTGCCGAAGTCCACCGCTTCGTCCGTTTCCGGATAAGGCAACTCGGACGGCCGTTGGAACAGGCCGAGCATGATCGCGTCGTGCCGACTGGCAAACCCGAGGTCTGCCAACGCTTCGGCTTCGATTGCATGAAGCAGGCGCCATGAGAGCGGCACCTGCTGGACGATGTAGCGCGCGGCGATGTTGCGCACGATATGTTCAAGATCGCGCGCCGCGGTTTGATAGCGCAGCGCGGCCAGAGCATGCTCGGCTTGTTCGGTGGTCAGGTCGTTCATTATCGGCTCCAGTCGACACCCTGTACTGTACAAATATACAGTGTCTCGCGCAACCTCGGCCGAGCGGACAATTCAGTCCAATTCAGACATCAACCTACAACGGTGCGTCTGCCCCTCAGCCGTGAATCACCACCAGCAGCGCTTTCGCCTCGCCCTTCCCGGCGTTGCGGATCGCGTGCGGCTCGTCAGCGACATAGCGCGCGGTGTCCGCGGCCTTGAGCCGCTTCGTCGCGCCCGCCGCCTCGATCTCGATCGATCCCTGCAGCACCGTCAAATGCTCACGCGTGCCGGGTTCGTGCGCGTTCGACACCAGCGCCCCACCTGGCTGCAACGTCAGTTCGTACCACTCGAACTTGCCGGCCAATTCGATCGGGCCCCAGACACGCAACTGATACTTGGCTTCGTGCCCGCTCAAAGTCGGGATGTCGTGCGGACCCGAGACGGCAATCGCCTCCGGCGCCTTCTGCGGCGCGAACAGCGAATCGAGGCTGACGCCGAGGGCGTTCGTCAGACGCCACGCGACCGCGATCGTCGGATTGGCCTTGTCGCGTTCGATTTCCGAGAGCATCGATTTCGACACGCCGGCCGCGCGCGACAGGTCGTCGAGCGTCATTCGCCGTTCGGCGCGCAGACGCTGAATCTGCTCGCCGACGCGAGGCGGCGCCGCGATCGCCGGGACCGGACTCGCGCCTGAACTGGGTGCCGCGTTGGCTGCTGCGCGGCGGATTCCCGAACTTGCCATTTACTGACCTATCGTTTAGAGTTGTTCGACATACCGGATTTTAGTTCGGAAAAACGAAAATATCCGATAAAACTGACAGCCGACTATAACAGCCCGCCTCGACGCCGAACATGCCGCAAGTGCCGAGCATGTCGCGCGTGGGCGCACCACCCTTTCAGGAGTCTGGTTCATGCGTGACCTTTACCTCGCCCATCTGCGCGGCACACTCGAGCAGATCCGCGCTGACGGTTTTTACAAGAACGAGCGCGTGATCGCCAGCCCCCAGTCGGCTGACGTGCGTCTTGCGAACGGCACGGAAGTGCTGAATTTCTGCGCGAATAACTATCTTGGTCTGGCTAACGACGAACGGCTGATCGAGGCCGCCAAGCTTGGCCTGGATAACGACGGCTTCGGCATGGCGTCGGTGCGCTTCATTTGCGGCACGCAAACCGTGCACAAAGACCTCGAAAAGGCCCTGGCCGCATTTCTGCAAACCGACGACTGCATCCTCTACTCCAGTTGTTTCGATGCGAACGGCGGTCTGTTCGAAACCCTGCTCGACGACAACGACGCCATCATCAGTGATGAACTCAACCACGCGAGCATCATCGATGGTGTGCGGCTTTCGAAGGCGAAGCGCTTTCGTTACAAGAACAATGACCTCGTGGATCTCGAAGCCAGGCTGCAAGAAGCGGATGCCGCCGGCGCACGCTTCAAGCTGATCGCCACCGACGGCGTCTTCTCGATGGACGGCATCATCGCCGACCTCGCAGGCATTTGCGATCTCGCCGACCGCTACGGCGCACTCGTGATGGTCGACGATTCGCACGCGGTCGGTTTCGTCGGCGAACATGGGCGCGGCACGCCGGAACATTGCGGTGTGCTGTCGCGCGTCGACATCATTACCGGCACGCTAGGTAAAGCACTAGGCGGCGCATCGGGCGGCTACGTTGCAGCGCGCCAGGAAGTCATCGATCTGCTGCGTCAACGCTCACGTCCCTATCTGTTCTCGAACACGCTGACACCGAGCATCGCCGCCGCCTCGCTGAAAGTACTTGAATTGCTCGCCAGCGACGAAGGCGCGCAACTGCGTGCGCGCGTGCGCGAAAACGGCGCGCATTTCCGCCGCGCGATGAGCGCGCTCGGCTTCACGCTCGTGCCCGGCGAACACCCGATCATTCCGGTCATGCTCGGCGACGCGCAACTTGCATCGAACATGGCCGACGCGTTGTTGAAGGAAGGCGTGTACGTGATCGGCTTCTCGTTCCCCGTGGTGCCCAAAGGCCGCGCGCGAATTCGCACGCAAATGAGCGCCGCACACACGCCGGAACAAATTGATCGAGCTGTCGACGCATTTGCGCGCGTCGGCCGTCAACTCGGTGTCATCTGAAGCGGAGGCGCACATGAAAGCATTGGCAAAACTCGAACGCGCACCGGGCCTCACGCTGACGGATGTGAAGAAGCCCGAAGTCGGTCACAACGACGTGATGATCCGCATCACGCGCACCGCGATCTGCGGTACCGATATCCACATCTGGAAATGGGACGACTGGGCGCAGAAGACGATTCCGGTACCGATGCATGTCGGCCACGAATACGTCGGTGAAATTGTGGAAATGGGTCAGGAAGTGCGCGGCTTTGCGATCGGCGATCGCGTGTCGGGCGAAGGCCATATCACCTGCGGCTTCTGTCGCAACTGTCGTGCAGGACGCCGGCATTTGTGCCGCAATACGGTAGGCGTTGGCGTGAATCGCGAAGGCGCATTCGCCGAATACCTCGTGATTCCCGCGTTCAACGCGTTCAAGATCCCGCCTGAAATCTCCGACGATCTCGCCGCGATCTTCGATCCGTTCGGCAACGCCACGCACACGGCGCTCTCGTTCAACCTGGTCGGCGAAGACGTGCTGATCACCGGCGCCGGGCCAATTGGCATCATGGCGGTGGCGATTGCGAAACATGTTGGCGCACGCAATGTGGTGATCACCGACGTCAACGACTATCGCCTCGAACTCGCGCGCAAGATGGGTGCAACGCGTGCGGTGAACGTCTCGCGTGAATCGTTGCGCGACGTGATGGCCGATCTGCACATGGCCGAAGGTTTCGATGTCGGGTTGGAAATGTCAGGTGTACCGAGCGCTTTCACCAGCATGCTCGAAGCGATGAACCACGGCGGCAAGATTGCGCTGCTCGGTATTCCACCTGCGCAGACCGCGATCGACTGGACCCAGGTGATCTTCAAAGGCCTCGAGATCAAGGGCATTTACGGCCGCGAGATGTTCGAGACCTGGTACAAGATGGTCGCGATGCTGCAGAGTGGTTTGGACCTGTCGCCAATCCTCACTCACCACTTCAAGGTCGACGATTATCAGGAAGCGTTCGCCACGATGCTCTCAGGCGAGAGCGGCAAGGTGATTCTCGACTGGACCACTGCGTGAGTTGAACGAGCCGCGCATTCAAGCGCAACTGCTGAAACAAAACGCCCGCACCGCGCTCACGCGCCTGCGGGCGTTTTTTCGAACTCAGCCTGAATACGCACATGAATATCGTCGCCGACAGCCGGATACCACGTCGACAAACCGAACTTCGCGCGGCTGAAATGACCCTCCGCGGAAAAGCCGAGCGTGTCTTTCTTCGTGAGCGGATCGGGCGCGAAGCCATTGAAGGTCACATCGAGCGTCACAGGTTGCGTCACGCCGTGAATCGTCAGATCGCCGGTCAACGTGCCGCGCGATTCGCCGGTGCGCTCAAAGTGCGTGCTGGTGAAGCGCACCTCCGGATAGCGTGCGACGTCGAGCATGCTGTCGCTTTTCACCATCTTGTCGAGTAGCGGCACATTCGTATCGATGCTCGCGGCGTCGATCGTGATCGCCACGGTACTCTTGTCCATCCCGCCTTCGTTCCAGTCGAGTTGTCCCTGCTTGCGATCGAAGCGCATCGTAAAGCGCGAGTACTTGAAGTGATCGATGTCGAAGGTGATGCTGCAATGGTCCCGATCGAGATCGTAGCGACCGGCCGGCACGCGTGCTTCGTTCTGGCTGACCGTATGGGTGAGTACTCGAACGGGCACGCAACCTACCGAAGTCAGCAGCGCTGCGCTGAGCAACGCGCGCACAAATGTGACGCGGACAATAGAGAGGCTCATGAAATTCGTTCCTGTTGATCGACCATCTCCACGATAGCAGTAAGCGTAGCAATCCGCCGAAGCGCACAAAAACTTGACGAAGGAGAATGATCGTTCTACCCTTCGCACATGGCTACTCAAAACCCAACTGAATTGGCTGCGTCCGGCAGCAGCGCGCGTGAAAGGCTGCTCGATGCCGCGGAGGCGTTGATCTACGCCGGCGGCATTCATGCCACCGGCGTAGATGCAATCGTCAAGCAATCCGGTACTGCGCGTAAAAGCTTTTACACGCACTTCGAATCGAAAGACGCGCTTGTCGCCGCCGCGCTGGAGCGGCGCGACGAACGCTGGATGAACTGGTTTATCGCGGGCACGTTGCAGCACGGCAAGACTGCGCGCACGCACCTGCTCGGCATGTTCGATGTGCTGCGCGAATGGTTTGCGTCGGAGGACTTTCACGGTTGCGCGTTTCTGAACGCGGCCGGTGAAATCGCCTCCGCGGAGGACCCGATCCGGATCGTCGCGCGTGAACACAAGGAACGCCTGCTCGTGTTCGTGAGAAGCCAGTGCGATGACTACGCGGCCGAATCGGGCATGGACGCGCGCCGCGCCGCGCGCCTGTCGCGCCAATGGCTGATCCTGCTCGACGGCGCCATCGCCGTGGCGCTGGTGAGCGGCGAGGCCGATGCCGCGCTCGACGCGCGAGCCGCCGCTGAAGCCTTGCTCAATACCGAGTCCGCAAGCGAATCGAACCCACTCGCAGGTAAATCCGCGAGCAGGTCCCCGAGTGAAGCCCGAAGCAAACGACCGCCATCCCGGCGCACAGAAACCTGACTGAGGAAACACACACCATGGCCGACCCGATTGAAACCCGCCCGCCGCTACCCCCCTTCACACGCGAGACCGCGATCCAGAAGGTGCGCGCCGCGGAAGACGGCTGGAATACCCGCGACCCTGAACGCGTGTCGCTCGCGTACACACCGGATAGCGTCTGGCGCAACCGTGCCGAGTTCACGCATGGCCGCGCGGAGATCGTCGGCCTGTTGCGTCGCAAATGGGCAAAGGAACTCGACTACCGGCTGATCAAGGAACTCTGGGCATTCACGGATAACCGCATCGCCGTGCGCTTTGCCTATGAGTGGCACGACGACTCGAACAACTGGTTCCGTTCTTACGGCAACGAGAATTGGGAGTTCGATGAGCACGGGCTGATGGCGCGTCGTCATGCCAGCATCAATGATCTGCCGATCCGCGAGGCCGACCGTCTTTATCATTGGCCGCTCGGCCGCCGTCCTGACGACCATCCGGGCCTGTCCGACCTCGGCCTCTAGAGCTCTTCCAGCAATTGAAAAGTGGACACCTGCCGGGTGTTCACCGCTCTGCCATCGGTTCTCCGTTATCGTTGCGTCTGCGCCGTGGGGCACGTCCCGTGCCCGCGCGTCCGAGCGTGTCCTCCACATCGCCCGTGCGGGTTGAGGTACAGTGCGCGACGGACGACAAGCAAGAATACCTAGAACATAGATCACACCGGCGTTCGATCGGTGGCGGAGAATACATGCATTTTCGTCAGACAAAAAAGCAGATTCGACACGCGGCCGTAGCGCTCGTCGCGAGCCTGGCCGCAGCGTCCGCTGCGCATGCGGGCAATTGGTGCGAGGGCGGCGTATGGGTCGACGCCATGCTTGGCTCGTATCACATCAATCCCGACCCCAACACTCATTTCGAGGAGTTCAATCCGGGCCTTGGCGTCGAATGTTGGCTCAACAATCAATGGGCGCTGACTGCCGGCGGTTTTCGCAACTCGCTGCGGCGCCCTTCTTATTATGGCGGCGGTGTCTGGGCGCCCGAGTTCGCGCACTGGGGCATCGTGCGGATTGCTGCGATCGGCGGGATCATCTCGGGCTATAACTACGGCAACTGGGGCCTCGGCCGCAACCACACGATCGGGCCAGTGGTCGCGCCGATCGTGATGGTCGACTACAAGCGCGTCGGGGCTAACTTTATTGTGATTCCGCCGATCCCCTCGGACAAACTTCCGTTCACGATCGGGTTTCAGGTGAAGGTGAAGTTCTAGTCCGCAAAGGTGAGCAATTCCAGGATGGTGAGGAATTCCAGGAGATGGCGTCATCGTGATCAAAGGTGAGGATCGCCAGGAAATATCGTCAACACCGCTAAAGGTGAGGAATTCCAGGAGACGCACTACCTCGACGAAAGGTGAGCGGTTCCAGGGAGCATGACATCACGTCGGCGAAAGGTGAGCGGTTCCAGGAGGTGTCGCCGTATCAGCGAGAGGTGAGTTGTCTCGTGAGCCGAACTGCACCGTGGAAGCAAGTAAAGCCACGCCAAGGTGAGGAGTTCCAGGAGGTCGCTCGCCAAAGGTGAGCGATTCCAGGAGGTGAGAAATCGCCTCGCTGAGCGCGCACCTTAAATAAGGTGAGGATTTCCAGGGAGTCCTCGTCGTGGTCGCTTTCGGTGATGCAGCGAGCACGCCAAACCTCACCCTGATACGTGCAAGAGCAAGACCGATACCGCCAATCTCCTTACATCCTCTTCCATATACAAACAAAGCGTGAGCGCGACAGCTTGCGTCGCGCCACGCCGTAAAGGCCGTGCTACCTGCGCCGCGCGGCGATGGGCACCGCAGCCTTTGCGCGGCAGAAGCGGCCAAACCTCGCCATCTTGTAACGCTCTCGTAAAACATGATCTTTCGCTCGTTGATAAGTTGCGGATAACGCGTGTCGTCGCCACTCGAGCAACGACTTTGCGTCACCGTAGATCTATCGATGGAGAAAGCATGAAGAAGCTGTTGGCAATCGCGGCGCTGGCCGCACTGAGCGCAACCTTGAGCGGATGCTGGTGGGGGCCGCCTCCAGGTTGGGGCGGCGGAGGCCCGGGCGGGGGTGGACCTGGTGGCGGCGGACCGCACGGTGCGATCGTCGTCCCTGGCCAGGCCGCTCAGGTCTAGGCCAGAAACTAGGCGGGAAACGGAATCGTCACCACAAACCCGCCGGCGGCGGCGGTATCGGGGTGGAAAGCGCCGCCGCTACAACCCCCGGAGGGGCGGCGCGGTGGGGGGCCGCGGACGGCGG
>CABFVV010000159.1_pt1 | contig 15903 bp, 15 predicted proteins | sample 8864751 | NCBI WGS metagenome assembly CABFVV01 (sample SAMEA5735770, study PRJEB23740) | soil metagenome | biome: forest; feature: forest soil; material: soil | place: USA | collected 2013-10-13 | depth 0.1 m | reverse complement strand
GCCCCGAGCGCGTATCGAATCGTTGTTCAACTCAATGACGGATCGTCACGCTCCTTCGACGTGCCCTCACCCGGCGATCTCCGTCCGGGCGACCGCGTGCGGATTGACGGAAACCGGCTGGACCGTTCCTGATCGACCTGCTTGCCGGTATGGCCGGAGCCTGTGCTTCGCCGAGTTTTTTCACTGGCTGGCCAGTAGTTCCGACGCAGCATGCGCCGGCCTGTATTTCCGGACCGCCTTCGCGACGTCGGCGCCAAACGGCACTGGTTCATGCGTAGGGAAATAAAAAAGAGGCGGCCACGCGGGCCGCCTGAACACACACGCCGCGCCGAGGTCGCCGCAGCGTACCGTACCCGAAAATCTTTCGAAAACATCCAGCCGCATGTCCTCACGAAATACCGAAAGCTGGGCAGCGTCCTGAAAACATCTGGAAGACCAATCCCGCCAACGGCCGATCACGCCTCGGGCGTGTGCGTGATCGACGCCTTCATCGGAAACATCGAGTCGTTCAACGTGGCGACGACGTTTTGAAGGCGCACGGCGGAAAGGTCGGCGAACTCGAGCGTGAGCGACTCTGCGCCGCACTGGGCGTCAACATCCGCAGTCCATGCGCAAACTTCAGCTGCGCACTCCTGCAAACTTTGCCATATGGCAATGACGTGCAGCGTGCCGACGGCCGCGCTAACGGTTAGGCGTTGTGTCGTCATGATTGGCCATCATCTCTGTTGTCTCTCGACCAGACAGACCGCACCGGCCTAGCGTCAGACGCGATGTGGGCGAGCGGAAAGAGTATCCAGGCTCCGTGACAAAATCAATTCAGGAAGACCGACCATAGCGTTGGAAATCCCGATGTCCTGATACCGCGAGGGGGCGGGCTTCAGCAATGACCGAGGCGTACACGAGCCGGTCACATATCGGCACCTGTTCGGCGGCCCTCACGCAGGTACTGTTGATGTTCGTTAATTCTGCTAGCCATGTTCAAAGCTTGCGCTAACGAAAGGAAGCTCGCTGCCCGCTCCCAATAAGGCTGAAAGGGCGGATGTCTGTTTTTGCCGCCGTTGCGTTTCGGCAACGGGCGAACAGCTGCGTGTCCGCCAATTTTGCTAGCGCGTTCAACGTGTCCTTTGATTCCGCTAATGCGGATGTCGAGCTACGCAACAGGTGAGCAGGGGTAAGGCCGCGGCGGGCGTAAATATCAACAGTCGTTCCTGCGATCATACGATACCGCTGGCCTCGGGGCGCAGACGAAAAGCGGCGTACTGTAGGGCACTTTAGGTGTTGCTCGGCGGTCTTCTACATTCCGCAGGTGGATGTCCGAAACCGCACTCTCGCACTGCGCTTCATCGTCCGTGCCGAACAGTGAGTGCGCGCCGAGCGTCGACAGGTGCGCTAGCGGAAATAGCGGACATCCATTAGCGCCTCCGTGGACATGGTTGGCGGAATTAACGAACTTCAACAAATGCACAGAGTCCCCGCGCGTCCCGATGCCGCGTGGCGACCTGCCATCGAGCCGGTCTTCTTTCGGCGTCGAGCGCGATGCCGGTCTGCAATTCGGCATCGCGCATGAAGAGCCCCGGCGTCCGGCTGGCCGGCCCGCGCGCGTGAGACGCACGCTATCCGCGGATCAACGAACATCGGGGTCTCTGCCGTCGCCTCGTTGCCGCCCTGGCCCGTCGTCATTTCGTACGCATTCAAATGCTCGCTACGCGGCGATCTCCATCTCTCCGAAGAGCGCGTTGTGGGTCTGCTCGCCCAGCACGACCGTCAAGGCCACCGTGTTTTCCTTGCCGATACGCATCGGCGGCCCGATACGGTGAATTTCGATGCCTGTGCGGCTGAGCAGACGTTCCACCGCGGTCGTGGTCACCGTCACATAGCGGCTCAGTCCGCGCCGTTCGCCGAACGCGATAATCTCGCGTATCGCCTGCATCGCGAAACTGGTGAATCCAAAACCCTGCTCCACGCCGCCGGACGCGACGGCAAAGCGGCTTAACTCCCACACGTCGGGTGCCTCAGGCGCGGTCTGTCCGTATAGCAGTTCAGGAAACGTATTTTTCAACATATACGGCCCTTGCGTGGGCAACAGACGCCAGCATCCCCTGACCTGCAAATCCTGACCGCGAATGAGCATGTAATAAGGCAAGAGGCCATCATAGCCATCGACCTCCATATCGCTGACTGTCGATACTTCCCAGCCCATTCGCTCGCGAAAAACCTGGGCTCGAAAGCGGTACATGTCGGTCAGATCAGAAATATCGAATTCGCGCTGCGAGGCAATCCGGATTCCAGAAAACATTTTTATCTCCAATTCGTAAATTGAAACGTTGCCCAACGCCAATTACGATACATCGTTATTATTTTAATAAAACTATCAGGAGATACGGTTGAATAACATTCATTTTATCGCGATAATTATTTGTTTTGCCTGGCGTTTGTGAAGGCAGTTGTCGCGTGAACCTGCCGCGCACGGTGCGCCGTGGATGTGGGTCGTTGCGGGCTTGCGCGCGAACGCGACGCCGACCCTTTGCTGACGCTTTCAGTGCCCGGTGGAACGTAGATCCGTAGGCCAGATGGCCGGGCGCCAGACGCGTGGCCAGCGTACGGCCGTCCCTGCGGCGACTCGCGCCGGCAACGCAGGGCTTCATCGTGACCCGGGCTGCCGCTCAGTCTTCGTTGCCCGGATCGCTGCGACTTTCTTTCGCAGGTCCTGCATCGCCTCCATGGCCTCTTATAAATCAGTAATACCAACTTAATCGGGAAATGACCGTATGCAATGTTAGACCAGGTTTTAAAAATGAAGAAGCTTGAAATAAAACCGAATCGATGTGCGATTTATCGCGAATTCGCGAATCCCGAATTGCAACCGGCGAAATGGAAAGCATTGGGCAATGACTGGTGCGCAACCGGTACAGTGGAGATCTACGAGTCGTCCGAACGAGTCAGTTCGGCGAAATAGCGTGCGGGAGGCGTTCCAGCAGCCTTTTTGAACATCATGATGAAGGCGGTAACGGATTCGTAGCCCAGGTGTCCGGCAACACGCTGCACCGGTTGGCCTGCCGCAAGCTGGCTCATCGCTACGATCAGGTGCAGTTGCTGGCGCCAACGGCCGAACGTCAGGCCGGTTTCCCGCTGAACGAGCCGCGCGACGGAACGTTCGCTCATCGCTACGAGCTTGCCCCATTCCGCGAGCGTCCTCCGGTCCGCTGGATTATCGGGGAGCATCTTCGCGATCCTGCTCATCCGCGGCTCACTCGACGTGGGCACATACAGCCATTCCACCGGCATCTTCGTCAGTTCTTCGAGAAGCACGAATGCTTTGCGTCCGGTCGGGCTATCGGGATCATAAGCCGAACGGTGGTCGGCCATGTCCAGAATGAGCTCCCGTACGAGGGGTGAGATCGACAGCGTGCAGCATTGATCCGGTAGTTGCACGCTGCCCGGCTGCACAAACAGATAACAGATGCGCGCATTCGCGGTGGCACGAACGCTGTGCGGCATTTGCCCCGGGGATCCACACAGCGCACCGGGGAGGAACCATCCATACGGCGCGGGATACCTCGCAGGTGACGCCGCCCTTCAACGCAACGACCAACTGTCCCTGGCGGTGCCGGTGCACGGGCACCTCGCTGCGCTGGTCCGCAGTGTTCACCCGCATACCGACCACGGAACCACGTAGTCCGGTTTCGTCGAAGTTTGCCAGTGAGGCTGCGAGCGCAAGCGCCATTTAATCGGATTGACTGGATTTAGATATTCGCTGCCATGTTAGCTAAATTCATGTCCCGAGCCCAGCGCTAACCTTTGTGGCCTGTCTTACGTACCAGGTGTCACCTTTCGGCGTAATGGCGCCGGGCATTTTCGCCGTAATGACGCCACTGGAAACGGGCAATTCGAGGGCTCGAACGGGGATCAAGGTTGCTTGATTTTGCCTCCTTTTGCAAGCTCGGTTCTGAGTGTTTCGACGCCCGGTTTTGTCCGCGATAGCTCTCGCCGTCGAGGACGATTTTGTGAGCGCCATGACGCAAGCGGTCGAGTGTTGCCGCGCCGATCATCTTGTTACCTGGGAATGCTTCCCCCCATTCGGGAAAGTCCAAATTCGAAGTTAAAATCGTTGCTGCGCGCTCATAACGCTCGGCGATCAGGTCGTGGAAGTCTTCATCGTCTGGCGAACGCAGCGGCTTTAGACCAAAGTCGTCAATGATCAGAAGTGGAAGCTTGGCGAGATACTGGAAACGACGGTCGTAAGTGCCCACGGCTGCCGCGCTGCGCAGGCTTGCTAATAATTGGCTTTGTGTTGAGAGCAGCACATCGTGTCCTTGCCGAGCTGCAGCGTGTCCGAGGGCTTGCGCAAGATGGCTTTTCCCCGTTCCGCAAGGCCCGGCAATCAGGACCGCCACCTTCTCGTCAATAAATCGGCACGTGGCGAGATCATGGATAGCGGCTCGATTCAGCCCTGGTAGCCGGTCGAAGTCGAATCCTTCGAGGGTCTTCTGGCTACGGAAGTTGGCGCGTCTCATGCGTAGGCTGAGCTTTTTGTTATCGCGCCGGGCTACTTCGTCATGAATGAGCAGCGAAAGGAATTCGGTGAAGGCAAGCTTGCGATCGATGGCCTCGCGGTTTCGCGCTTCCAGCGAATCGAGGATGCCGGACAAGCGCAGCTGTTTAAGCAGTGGAGTCAGTTCAGGAATGGGATGCATGGCCGGCTTTATTGGAGAATGGTTTGTGTGTTGCGGCAGAAACGGCCCCCTTCGGTGTAGGTGCTCGCCAGCGCATCAAAGGCGTTTAACAGCGTCAGTTGATCCAATCCCTTTTGCAGGATGGTTTTAACTGCCGTGTAGTGCGGCGTGCCGTAGTGGTTGGCGCGCGAGCAGGCAGCTTCAAGGCGGACTGCTCCGTATTTCTGTTTGAGCCGCAAAACGCCTTGCACCGAGCGCATCTTGATTAAGACTTTGTCGCCGAAGAGCGCCTGAACGAGGGCATAGCAGGCAGGCCCGATCTGCTCAGCAGTTGCCAGGCACCACTGGGTGTCCTGCAATTGCCACGCTTGGGCAGCGGAGGGCAAGTGATCGTCTACCGTGCGACGGCCGCCCGCGCGAGTAAGACGGACGTGGGCTGCGACCGAGTCCTGCCCGCGATACAGCGTCACCATGGTGTCGGTCGCCTTGAGCCACAGTTCCTGGCCGACCAGCCTATACGGGACCGAGTAAAAACTCTGCTCGAACTGGACATGAGCGTCGCGGTGCACCTTGGCCTTCGCCCATACTGCGAGCTCCGGCGGCACGTCCGGCAAGCTGATCAGCAGGCTTCGTTCGACTTCCGCGAAGCGCTTGAGCGGCATCTCGCGAGTCGTACCGTGAATGCGGTTGCCGGCTTCGTTAATTACCCACGCGTGTACTTGGCGATTGGCGTCAGCCAAGCCACGAAACTCGCGTAAGGGCAAGAAGCCTCGCTTCACAAATTTGACGCCCGATTCCACGATTCCTTTTTTTGCGGATCCCTTGGCGGACAAGCATCAATCTTGAAACCGTATCCTTCTGCGCACTCGCCGTATGCGCGCTGCACCTCGGGCTCGTAATAGCACGCGCGCGTGATTGCACATTTACAATTGTCGATGATGACCCGAGCCGGCACACCACCAAATGCCTCGAAGGCGCGCCGGTGACATCCCAGCCAGGTCGCTAGCGTTTGGTCTCGGACAAACTCAACATATTGGTGGCGCGACCAGGCCAGGGTCATGACGAAGAACCATGTCTTGTGGATCTCGCCGATGAGCGCGTCGGTCATCATCGGACCGGCGCCGAAATCAACCTGTGCCGCTTCGGCCGGCTTGAATTCCAGGCGCAGCGGCACGTCGGGCGTGTGCGATGCGTCTATATGCAGAAGGAAACGATAGACCCACGAATAGCTGCCGCCGTATCCGTGGTTGCGAACGAGCGTGGCGTGGATCGTCGTGCATTGAACTCCGGTTGCCCGCCGCTTGGTGATCTGATCCCGCCACGGTTCCAAAGTTGAGACGCAACTCGATGGTAGCGGTGCCTCTTTGCGATCCAGGAAAGCGGCCATTACGTGTTCGTCGGGTAAGGCCGCTTCACGCGCCAACCATCCATTCTTGGCGGCAATCTCCCGCACCTGCGCAATCTTCTTGCGCCCCATGGTCTTCGATCGTGCGATATCCCGGTCAGAGTCGCCTCGGCGCATGCGCACCAGGATCTGTCGGTATTGGTACATCTCGAACCTCCGATTGGCCACGGCCTCTCCCGGCAAAAGGCCGGGAGTCTAGCCGATCAATGAAGTTCGAACCCTCGCTGCTCGTCATCTGGGTGGCGCCATTACGCCGAAAAACTACTGGCGCCTTTACGCCGAAAACGCCGTGGCTCCATTACGCCGGAAATCCGGCGGCGCCATTACGCCGAAAACGAAATGGCGCCTATATGCCGGAAATTCACACCAGGGAACCAGCGAATGAATCATCGTTACGCAGCCCTTACGGTTGCCCGACCAGCCTTGCTTGTCGTCGGGCTGCTTCTGATCGCCGCCAATCTGCGCGCCCCGGTGACGGATGTCGCGCCGGTGCTGCAAACGCTCGAGTCCGTGTTCACGCTCTCCCCGGCACAGGCGGGGCTTCTGACGACACTGCCGCTGCTTGCATTCGGCATCATCTCGCCGTTCGCCGTGATTTTCGCCAAAGAGTACGGCCTCGAGCACTCGCTGTTCGGAGCGTTGCTGCTCATTGCAGGTGGAGTGGCCGTGCGCTCACTCGGAAACGCGTGGTGCCTGTTTCTGGGTACCACCCTCATCGGCTGCGGGATAGCCGTGGACAACGTGCTGCTTCCAAGCCTCGTCAAGCGCGACTTTCCTGCGAAGGTAGCCACCATGACGGGCATGTGCGCGATCGCCATGGGCGCAGCCGCCGCGGTTGCCTCGGCGAGCGCTGTTCCACTCAGCAATGCGTTTGGATGGAAGACGACGCTCGGCGCAACGCTGCTGCTCCCGCTGGTCGCCCTCGCGGTCTGGAGCAGCCAGCTGAGCAGCCACACTGTGCCGGCGAAGGGAACCGCGACGCCTCCTCATGGCGGACGAGTGTGGAGGTCCGCGTTAGCGTGGCAGGTGACTCTCTTCATGGGGATCAACTCGCTGCTGTATTACGTGCTGATTGCGTGGCTGCCCTCGATGCTCACGTCGGCTGGACTCTCCCGTTCCGCGGCAGGTTCGCTTCACGGCATGATGCAACTCGCGTCAGCCATTCCGGGGGTGCTGCTCGGGCCGGTGGTCGGCCGCATGAAGGATCAGAAAGGGGTTGCCGTGGCCACTGGCGCGCTGATGGGTATTGCCCTCGTCGGGCTTTGCGTCGCTCCCGCATGGGCAACGTTATGGGCGTTCTGCTTTGGCCTCGGATCGGGAGGCGCCGTGTTGCTGGCGCTGATCTTCATGGGCCTGCGGGCCGGCAGTGCTCATCAGGCAGCGGCTCTCTCGGGCATGGCGCAATGCGTCGGATACCTGCTGGCCGCCGGCGGCCCAGCGCTCGCCGGCAGACTGCACGACCTCACCGGAAGCTGGACCGCTGTGTTGTATGCAGGAAGGGGACTGGCCAGTGTCATGGTGGTCTTCGGCTGCCTGGCCGGGCGTTCACGCACTATCGGAGAAGCACACGCCCCCTCCGACGCGTAAGCGGGCTGCGGATCGGGCGACGGATTCGTACCAGCCATCGCGCCGACGCGGTGCACTGAACCGCGCCGGCGCTCCACCGGATCCCCGTTACGCCTGGTCGAGCAACCCCATGCGCGCCGCCTTCAAAGAAGCAGCCGAGCGCGAATGAACTCCCAGCTTGGTGCGGATGTTGACGATATGAAAGTTGATGGTCGCCTCGGAGCAGTTCAGGATTCGCGCCATTTCCCATGTCGACTTTCCGCACGACATCCATTTCAGGCACTCTTTCTCGCGTCGCGTGAGTCTGGGGATGACTCTCTCGAGGTGATTGCCGAGAAACGGCTGTGCGCTCTCAAACGCCGTATCGCGAAGCAGGCTGAGCGACGCCATCCGCCGGTTGATACCGTTCCATACGCCTGTGCCTGGGGCATCGCTGGTTGCGAGGCAAAGCATCCCGGTCTCGTGTCGCGGGCCATGAATCGGCAGTACGATTCCGCTTTTCAAGCCATGCAGATAGGCCCCGCGGTACAGAGCCCGCTCGCCGTCGCTCCGGAACAGCGATTCGTCCCAAAGAAGAGGTTTCGACTCCGAAAATATGTGTCGGACGGTCGGATCGACCTGTGCGTATTTCTCGCGGTCATACACTTCCCGCCACTCGCACGGATAATTGCCTTTTACAAAGATATCCTCGAAGGGCAAGCCGGGCCGGGGCAAAATCGCAAACAGAGTGTATTCAAACCCTTGTTCGCGGCCCAGATCGCCAAGGGTTTCGGACCACGTTGCCTCGTCCTGCGCCTCCGATAGAACGGAGGAAGATTCAAGCAGATCGCAAAACATTTGACCCCCATTCCCGGATTGACCAGCCGCGGCACCTGCGCCGCACGGCGCGTATGCTGACAGACACGACGCGTGTTCATCGCAAAACATCATCATATGATATGTTGTTACCAACTGTATCGTTTTGCAAGTAAACGCTGCGCCCCAAGGGTGCCTGCCCAGCCGCATGACGCACAGCTTGAGACAGTCATCGTTTTTATCGCGTGATCGAGATGCGGCCGGCCATCGGCGCGGTGCGCAGGCGCATCAGTCCGACTGGCAGTTCCCACGTAAAGGTTTGGGGCAATATCCGCAAGCTTTGCATTCACACCACCTACAGAATTTCAGTGCGCGCTCGGGCAGTGCGCCAGCGCTCCGCGAACCGGCGGCAGACAAGACCATTGCCGGCTACCGTCCAATGCGCGGATGTACATTAGCAGGCGCACGCTGTGCGTTCAACCGTCCGTTTAAAACCTATACAAGTAGAGAGGGTAGCGCCTCCGCACCGCAATGCTCTCAACTTAAGCCCCCAGACCATCAAGCGAGTTTGTACGCGAGATGGAAGTGGGGCTTGGCTTTTCTGGGTGGCCTTGGATAAGAGCGCGAGGGCTGTATCCGGCATCGGGTCTGGTAGATCACAGCCAGCACACCGACAAGGCTGTGCAGACAGCGCCGGACGCGCAGAAGGCACGCGCCGAGGATGGGCTTGAGCGCTCCCAGTGCGTACACCCGGTTAGGACGGCTGGCGCACTCCTCGTCGTGCGGCGCATCAAGATCGCTGAGCAGTGTGCAGAGGTTATCAGTGAGGATTTTTGCACCGAAGTCCTGCTGCAATGCCAGGTAGTCCAGCCCCGTGACGGCTTCCAGTCGCAGCCGGTGCTTGAGGCGCTTGAACGCTTCCTCGACCCGCCAGCGCTGATGATAGAGCGCGCCGAAGGACGCAGCCGGGTAACGCCGGCCGTCGAGCAGTGAAGTCATCAGTACACGCACGCGACCGCTCGGGGTGACGTCGCGGATCAGCCGCACGGTAGTCGGCGTACGCATCAGTTCATAGTCGTGGGCATCCTGCTCGCCGGGCGCCTCCAGCCTCACCACGCGCTCGGCCTCGCCGCTGCGGGCAAAGGCGGTGACGCATTTCCAGTTACGCGCATCGACGCGCATGCAGAACGGGATCTCGCGTTGCGCGAGTGCGGCGACCATCGCGTTGCCGATATAGCCGCGATCGAGCAGCAGCAGATCAGTACGCGGCTGCAGCACGTCCAGCGCTTCGAACAGCATCTGCCGCTCGGCGCCATCGGCCGGATGAAGCGCGGCGTGCAGCGTCAATTGGGGTAGTCGTGCGAATCGTGCAAAATCTGGCGGTATTAGGGTGAAGAACCGCTTGCAGCTGGGCTCGGCCGCTCTGCGACTTACTCGCATTCGGTGATTTTTGGAAGTTGTTGATCCACATGGATTTTCAGGATCAAACCGCCAGATTTGCCACGGAAAGTACGATCACCCCGTCTAGGCTGATCCGGTTTTCTAGCAGCAATCTGCATCTATTTTTTCTTGCGATTCACCGGCAAAGTAGACCGCGCAAGCGCGTGGCGCGACATGTCGCCAGGGTTGCGCTGTGTATCGGTGAAGATTTAAGGTGTTGAGCCGCGTCAAGAAGAAAGGCCGTACCCGCCTAGTGTCCTGAGTTAGAAGGTCCGCAATACAAAGTCTGCGCGATGGTAGCCGCCGGTGTTTCGTCGCAATGCCCCATAAGAATCGTCCCAAGGGCCAAACTCCCCGTGGCACAAGCGTCGTCGTAGCGCATGTAAAAGGGAGCAGCCGAATTCAACGGGAACGACGCTAAAGGAGAAGCCGATGGGCTAGCGGAGAAAAGTCTTCGCGTTTGCTGGTCGAAAAATAGGTTGCGCCGACTCCGGCTGTGCCGGTCCCGGGTAAGCCGATTTAGTCGCGCACGCTCGAATTAGCGACGCTATGTGCGCGTCGAGGCGTTGCGACCGACAGGCTCGCTTGAAATTTTTTTCTTTCGACACGATAAGGGGACTTGGCGGGTATTTCCGCCTGAGGGCGAACGTCCGGCGATGAGCGTGTCCTAGCATGCTAGGTAATTGGGGATCTGCGGGCCACTTGATGCCATACGATTCTATATCGATCAGAGTTCACTATGCTCGACAAATTCAACCAGCTCACGCCCGAGTATGTGCGGGACCTGGACGCGTGGACGCGCGCTTGGTTAGAGGAAGCTGCCGCAGCCGGCTTTATCCGCATGCCGTACCGCCTCGACGCCAAGACCGGAAAGCTTATTCAGGACTACTTTCTCGCCGGCCTGTGCCCCGCTGAAGCTGCTGAAGCTTGCTTCGGACGGAAGCACTGAAGGTTCCCCGTTCTCGCATCCTGATCACATATAGATCAGTACGCGAAATGTTTTCTATAAAGCCCCGAGTCCCGTCGTTATCGAGGGCTCCATCTGATTCGCCGGGTGTAAGAGTGCAAAACGCCACAATTGTTCGAGGACTTGAAGAGAAGATGGCTCGCATACAGGGTGCGCTGAAAGGAGACGAGCCTTCCATCGTTTACCAGCCAATCTACTGGCTGGAACCCCGTCGCATCGTGGGCTTGGAGTGCCTGTCGAGGTTCTCGGCCACGACGACCCGTACACCAAGCCAGTGGTTTGCCGATGCCGTCGAGGTTGGCATGGCCGTGCCGCTGGAGCTCAAGGCAATTCGCAAGGCACTTGAGGGGTTGCCGGCCGTTCCGGATTTTTTTCTAGCGGTCAATGCATCCACGGAAACAATCTTGAGTGGTGGCCTTGAGAATGTGCTCGCTGACATGGAGACCGATCGCATTGTCCTGGAAATCACGGAACATACCCGCGTCCCCGACTACAACAAACTGATCCGGGCGCTCGAACCGCTGCGACGCCGTTCAGTCCGGATTGCTGTGGATGATGTGGGTGCGGGCTTCCCCAACATGCGACACATCATCAGTCTTCATCCCGAGTTGATCAAGCTCGATTCGAGCTTGATTCGAAGCATCGATACCAATTCCAGCAGACGCGCGCTCGTGTCGGCGATGGTCTCGTTTGCCAAGGAGACTGGCAGCCAGATTGTCGCGGAGGGTGTCGAGACCGCCAACGAGATCAACGTATTGAAGGCGCTGGGCATCACAACTGCGCAGGGATATCTTCTCGCTCGGCCCGTGCGGCTTGCTATCGCGGCCCGCCTGCTCTGAAGTTCACAGTGGGGAACGCAGCGGCGAGACGCCCGACAAAGCCAAGCGCATCGCACGCATATAAAGGAAGAATGATTGCCGGAAGCCAGCAGCGTAACGGCGTGAGACCCGCTAGTAAACCATCTTTCCGCATGACAAAATTACTGTCTGTCATGCTTTTTCTACTCGCCGCATTGGAACCTCCCGCGCATGGGAGCATGAGCTCAGGTAGTGCAATCGATGACGTGGGGCGTCGGATCGCGGCCATTGCGCAAGGATTGTCGGATATGACTGTTCCGAAGCAGGTTGCGCGTCTGCAATTCGGCACCATCTGCGCGCTTCCCGTCATGCTGCCGGCACCCGCAACGCTGGCGGGCCCGGTCGCCGCCCCGATAGGACAGGCAGACGTTCGCCAACTGCATTGCATTTCAGTGCTCACCTCGTTGGATATTGGCGTCGGTGCGCTTGTCAGGATGGCCGACACAAGTGTTATGCGTGACGTGCCCCTAGCAGTGGGCCCTTCTATCGTCGCTCAGACCAGCATGCCGTTTAGCATGAGCGCGTCAGCCCCGGCGCCGGTTTTCGCAGCCGTTGCGGATGCTGCCCCCTCGGCGGCAAAGTTGCGCATGCCGGTCGAGTGCGGAGAGGGTCGCGCGTGTGTTGAGCGGGGCGTGTTTGTGCAGCACAGGGAGATATTCGCCTCCGAGCCGTCGTTGCGAGCGACCAGTACACCCTCTTTAGATCCCTTGACCGTGCGTTTCGGCGTCTTCGTGTTGCTCGGTCTGGGACTTCTTTGTCTGCTAGCCCTTGGAGGTCGGGCGCTCTACAGATGGCGATTTACGCCGGATGCAAGATTTGCTCGCGCAGCTCGACGAGGATTGAAGCGCGGAGAGTTTCGCCTCGAGTACCAGCCAGTGATCCGTATCCGCGCGGGCAAGTGCGCTGGCATCGAAGCGCTGCTTCGATGGGACAACCCTGCATTTGGTCTGCGCGGGCCAGCGCATTACATGAGTCGTCTCGAACAGACCAAAGTAATTGGCCCTCTGACTCGATTCATGCTTGCTACTGCAGCCAGCGATTTCGCAGCATCGGGCGTTGCAAAATCCGCATATCGAAGTGAAAGTCTCCGCCACTCACATGACCGCCGACAACTTCGTGTCAGACGTGCAGGATTCGGCCAAGGGAATATTGTCCCGTCTGTTTCTGGAAGTAACGGAGAACGATTGCGCGGGCGCCACGCCACGGGTGCTGGAATCGTTGGAAACCTTGAGGAAAGACGGCGTCCGATTTGCGCTCGCCGGTGCCGGTTTGGCTACGCTCAACTTCCGCTTGCTCAGGACGTTCAATTTCGAGCTGATCAAGATGGACAGGCAAGTGCTCACTCTTGACAGCGCCGAGCGCGTGTCACGCCTTGCGACGATGGCCGAAGTCGCTCGCGACGTAGGCGCCATGCTCGTGGCCGACGGAGTAGAAAGCGCAGCTCACCACCAAGCGCTCCGCACGTCTAGAACCGATCTTGGACAAAGTTTTTTCTACAGTCGCGCGCTGACCGTTGTCCGCCTAGAGGCATTCCTCGAGAGCGGTGGACCATCACGTCTTGCGGGGTGAATTCAGAGAGCGCGAGATGACGAATGAGGTGGTTCATTGCGTCGGCGCTAGCCAATCAAGACTTCGAAGGTATTCGAACCATGCGGTACAAGCAACTGGCGGTGGAAATCGCAGGGCTAATTCGGCGCGGAGATCTTGCCCCGGGGATGCGTCTCCCGTCTGTGCGTCAGGCGACCAAGGCGTATGGCGTAAGTCCGGCGACCGTCGCTCACGCATATCGTTCGCTGGAATTTCAGGGGCTGATTGAGACGCGCCCGCGTGCAGGGCATTTCGTCTCGGTGCAAGCGGGTCAGATATTGCCTGGATCGTCGTTTGTGAGAACGACCGAGGTTGCCCTTACGCCTGAGACAGACGATCTCTTATTTCACGTGCTCAGTTCGTCCAACGCATCCGGTATTGTGCCGCTTGGCGCCGCGTTTCCGAGTCCAGCGATGTTCCCATCGAATCAGTTGGATCGCTCACTCGCGTCGATCGCGCGGACAATGGGCGCTGAGGCAGCGTTCACAGAACTGTCTTCAGGTAACGAAGGTTTACGTCGTCAAATCGGCCGTCGCTATATGGCTGCGGGGATGGCGGTTCCGACAGATGAAGTTGTCGTGACGGGCGGAGCACTGGAAGCGCTATCGCTTTGTTTGCAGACTATAACCAGCCCTGGCGATGTCGTCGCAATCCGGACACCCACGTTCTACGGGGCGCTTCAGGCACTCGACAGAATGCGCCTCAAGGCCGTTGAGATACCTATGCATCCGAGTGACGGACTCGACGTTTCACTGCTTGCCGATGCACTTAAACGGCATCCAATCCGCGCGTGCTGGTTCATGACGTCTTTTCAGAACCCTACCGGCGCCTCCATGCCGGACACGACCAAGGAAGCGCTGGTTGCGCTGCTAGCTGCTCATGACGTGCCGCTGATCGAAGATGATGTATACGCTGAACTATATTTCGGGGCGTCGCCTGTGCGGCCGGCTAAGTCATTTGATCGGAAGGGACTGGTGCTCCATTGCGGCTCCTTCTCAAAGAGCCTCGCACCCGGCTACCGCGTCGGCTGGGTCGCGGCGGGACGCTTCACGCAGCAGATCGCGCGGGCGAAGTCGATGACCAACATATCAACCTCCGTGCCTGCGCAATTAGCAATCGCCGATTATCTCCAGTCTCGCAGCTATGATCGCCATCTGCGCCAATTCCGGCAGAATCTTGCCGCCCAGCAAGACAACATGGTGGATGCCATTGAGAGATTCTTTCCGTCTGGAACGCACGTTTCACGCCCGAAGGGAGGGTATTTTCTCTGGTTGGAGTTACCTGTACAGGTCGATTCGGTGCGCCTGTTTGAGCTGTCGCGTAAGCAGGGCATCAGCATTGCACCCGGCCCGATCTTTTCGGGGAGTGGTGGGTATAGGAATTGTATCCGCTTGAACTACGGTCACCCTTGGACACACGAGATCGAGCGAGGTGTGGAAACGGTCGGGTCGCTGGCGCATTCCCTCTGCTGACGCTTGTCGGCTACGCGAACCTCAGCTTGAATGACGCTCATGTTTGCCAACGGCTTGTTTCGGTACCCGGTCGTTCTCGCTCGCGGCCAACGACAGCGTGCCCCGCGAGCTCGATGACGTAATTTCACCAGCGAACATTTGGTTTCCCAGGCCCCCATACAGACATGCGGTTGCGAGAGATGAAGATTGCCATGGAGCGATACGGCACGTTGAACCTATTGGTGTTGCCCGGTACCGCGGACGTTTAGGGACCTTGGGAACCGCGCGAATAGTCTCTGTTAGCACCGCCCACTCGCAATATCGGATGTAGCTGTCCACAATTGCCGCTAGCCGTGTTCACGGGAATGCTAGCGGCTAAGACGTCGAATGCCTTGCTGCGTAAGGGATAGTTTCGCAATCGCCGCGATTCGATGCCTGTTGCGATGGTACAACAATCGTGATGAAACTTGTTCAGTAACTCTGAGAGCGCGGCTTCGGCGGTTCGGGATATCGAATCTCATGGCGGGTGTGATTCGAAAGATTCTTGCTCCAATCGGCAGTCGGTATCGAGGGGAGTGGCACATGTCGTCAGGAGCAGCACCTGTTTTTCGCGGATTGATTCAGGAACAAACTTTAATGCTTGTATGAAGGCCTATTCCAATCGGTACGCGTGGTAGCGTTCCGCGACGCCCCAACTGTGCGAAGCGCCCGCTTAAAGGAAAGCGGTGTTTTTACTTCAAGGGCCAGCGCGATGTTCGAAATGAATTGTCAGGCGTGTGCAAGACACGCTAGCGTTGTTAATGATCATGCTAGCGCCGCTATGAACACTGGCTAGCAGCGAATCTGAACTCCAACACTTTAAGGCCGAAATGGTGTTGTGAGATTTGCAGGAACCTGGCACATTAACGCAAGAATCCTGCATTTTTCGACGAGGTGCGGATGGGTCCGAAGACGCCTGTGCCGGAGGGTGGGGGGCGACAATGATTTCGTCCGGTCGTGTTGCCTCACGAAGGAATGTTACCCGCCGGATTGTTGTCGTTTCGCTTTCTTTCTTCTCTTCTTTCGTGGTTTGCCGGGCGCGGAGCGCCCGGCCCCCGGCGACTTTCAACTTTTCCGCAACTCACACTTCGGCTGGCGCATCAGCGGACTTTCGCAAGCCGCC
>CABFVV010000158.1_pt1 | contig 16048 bp, 21 predicted proteins | sample 8864751 | NCBI WGS metagenome assembly CABFVV01 (sample SAMEA5735770, study PRJEB23740) | soil metagenome | biome: forest; feature: forest soil; material: soil | place: USA | collected 2013-10-13 | depth 0.1 m | reverse complement strand
TTGTATGTATTGACTCCTTCTTGCTATTTTTTTTTTTTTTTTCAAGCAGAAGACGGCATACGAGATGTAGAGAGGTCTCGTGGGCTCGGAGATGTGTATAAGAGACAGCGGTTACGGCGGTGGCTCCGGTGGCTCCGGTGGCTCCGGCGGTGGGAACGGCGGCGGCTCTGGAGACGGTGGCCACGGCGGCTCGGGCGGCGGATACGGCGGCGGCTCCGGAAACGGTGGTCACGGCGGCTCCAACACTGGCGTTGGCTCCAGCAGCGGCAGCCAGACCACCGGCGGCCTGCTTGATCCGATCGTGAACCTGGTCGTCAGCGTCGGCGCGATCAGCGTGCCTATCGTGCCGATCACCGTGGGCAACAACAGCGGTAGCGGCAACGGCAACGGCGTGGCCAACGGCACAACCGGCGGTTCACATGGCGTTACAGGCGGATCGAGCGGACATAGCACCGGTGGCCTGCTGGCACCTGTGACGGCGTTGCTCGGCGGACTGTCGGTGGCCTCGGTGAACGGCGGCTCGCAAGGCAGCAGCGGCCCCCTCGCACCGGTTACCACCTTGCTCGGCGGACTAACCGGAGGCCAGGGCGGCGGCACCTCGCACGGATCGTCGACGAACTCGGCGTCCAATCCGGTCGCACCGTTGACCAACCTGGTCGGCACACTGACCGGCGTACTCGGCGGCGCAAGCGGCGGCTCGTCTCCGCTCGCCCCGTTGACGAACCTGCTCGGCGGCCTCACAGGTGGACTCGGCGGCGGCGGCACGCCGTCCACACCCAAGCATTAGCCCGCAATGCGAGGTGCCCCGGGGGCACCTCCCGCGCGACCTCGCGGGTGCAACAGAAAGGACGGCCGGACCTGACTGGCATCACGGCTTCACAACGTCAGGCCCGGCACACGCACACGAGCCAACCCGCACGATACGTCACACGCTGCGTCTGCCGGCAGCCGGCGGCCGGCTACGCGACGGGCCCGGTCAACCCCGCACAGCTTCGCGAACGCCACGGCACGTGACCGCCTCGCGCCGAAGCGGTCCCGTGGAATCGTTACAATGCCCGCATGAATCCCCCCTCAACTGAATCGAATGCGAGACATGCTGACCTCCTATTACTGGAGTGACGACGCCATCCGCAGCCGAAGCGTGAGCGACATCGTGCTATCAGGCACGGTCGACGTCCCTATGCCCCCTGCACGTCTGCTTGCGGATTGGGAAAGAGAGATATCGTCGCATATGGTTCTGGAACCCGGGGACGTCGAGCCAATGCCTTTACCGCGAGCGCGGGCGCGCTGGCCGGACTACACACGCTGCGTGCAGGCCGTGTCCGATTGGACGCGTACGCTTGGACTGCCTGAGGTGCTTGCCGCCAGTGACGTAGCCCTCATGGCCTGCCGCGGCGCGAGGTACCACCACGACGGTGCGCAATATGGCGATGCGGCTTTTTGCAATCTGTTCATGAGCGAGGACCGAGGTCTGGACTTGCATTTCCCCGCTTTAGGCCGGCGTATTCCGCTGAGCCGGGGAACGGTTGTGATATTCGATACTGGCCAGCCTCATGGCGTCATCCAGCGCGGCAGCAGTGGTTTTGATGCGGCCGATTTCGCGCCGGATCAGGATTGCATCCAGATCTTCCTGACCTGGGAGCTTTCCATCGAAAATGCCCACGTTGGACACGCGCTGAAGGTGGTCTTCGACGTTACGCCTTCGACCTCGTCGCAACCGGATACCGAGCAAGTCCAGCTAAACGGCGAACAGGTGATTGTGTGCCCGGATTCGGGTCGTTGGTCACGGGCTGACTAGCCGTCAGGATCACACCGCGGCGTTGCCCTGACAGGCACGAGGGTTACCGGCGGGCGCCGCCGCCCGCCTGTATGATGGCGGGCTTGCGTCCGACGAAAGCCCGCGCCAGCGGTCCGCGCAGATCGCGCACCGCCCGCTGCCGCCACGTGGCGCTAATGCATCCATTCACGATGACCCAAAGGAAGACCGCCATGACGGCCACAACGCAATTCGATCAGGTTTCCGTTATCAAACGCGCCAACGTCTACTTCGACGGCAAGTGTGTCTCGCACACCGTTCTCTTCGCCGACGGCACGCGCAAGACGCTCGGCGTGATCCTGCCCGGCGCGCTCAACTTCGGCACCGACGCGCCGGAACTCATGGAAGTGCAGGCCGGCCAATGCCGCATCCGCCTCGAAGGCAGCGCCGAGTGGAAGACGTATGGCGCGGGCGAGTCGTTCTCGGTGCCTGGCAAGAGTCGCTTCGATATCGATGTGATCGAAACGCTCGACTACATCTGCAGCTATCTGTAAAGACGGACGGGCGTCGGGTCATTCCCCGGCACCCTCCCCTTCCTTCAACGCCCGCGCACTCCAGCTCATGCGCCGAGCGCTCGCTCGATCGCAACCGGAGGAGACCGACGAATGGCGAATGACGATCGCACCAAGATAATTCCCAGGAGAACGCCGGAATCAGCGGCCATGTCAGAGAACATCAAACGCGCGATGGCGATCACTGCCACGCTCAACCGGTTGACGTTCAACGATGCGGACGAAGTCCGGGCCTTGTTCAGCGATCTTATCAGCAAGAAGGTGGACGACAGCTTTCTATTGATACCACCGTTCTACACAACCGGCGGGGTCGATATCAGTGTCGGGCGCAATGTCTTCATCAATCAGAATTGCACTTTCTACGACCTTGGCGGACTCGACATTGCCGACGATGTGATGATCGGGCCGAACGTCAGCATCATCACGTCTGGCCATCCCATTGAACCTTCTCAGCGGCGCGCCTTCGTAATCGCAAAGCCCATCGTGATTAAGAGAAACGTCTGGATTGCGGCTGGTGCGACCATCATCGGTGGCGTCACGGTAGGCGAGAATTCGGTTGTCGCGGCAGGGTCGGTCGTCACCAGGGACGTTCCCCCGAATACGCTCGTCGGTGGAAATCCGGCGAGGATCATTCGTTCGATTGCTGACTAAGAGAACGTCCGCAAGGATGATTCCGGTGCTAAAAAAGGTTCAGACTGCCACCGGTGGCTACTTGTGGCCACGTGTGACAACATCGCGGTGATCTCTAAATCACGTTGGGCCTCGCGCAGGCCCACACACTTCAGGAGAGTTCATGTTCGACCACGTCAAATTCGGAGTCAGCAACTATGCAGCGAGCAAAGCGTTCTTCCTCGAGGCACTCGCACCGCTCGGCGTAGCTGTTGTCTCGGAGGGGCCGCCGGCGTACGGTGTCGAGCTTAGCCCACAGGGTAAGGCTTCATTGTGCCTGTACCAAACCGAGGAGAAGCCGGCGCATCTTCACCTGGCGTTCACGGCCGAGAATCGCCAGCAAGTCGAAGCTTTCTATCGCGCGGCGCTGGAGGCGGGTGGCAAAGACAATGGTGCGCCTGGTCTGCGCCCGCACTACCACGCGAACTACTATGCAGCTTTTGTCATTGGTCCGGACGGGCACAACATCGAAGTGGTTTGCCACCAACCCGAGGCCTAACCCTTCCATCGAGCGGACTCGCGAGGCCAGGCCGCCTCTCATGTCAAACGTTGAGCGTCCGTTATTCGGCGGTCTGCTGGGCGTGTCGAGCGCCCGCCAGGAGTCGGGACAGACGCTTCGAAGCGGGACGGTCGACTGACATCGAATTTTTCGTTGCGTCATATCTGCCATGACCGGCGTATGCGCTCGCGAATGTCATGCAGACGCGAAACGGATTCGTTGGAGAAAACGAAACGCAGATAGCGGTCGGCGCCGGGTCCCCAGTTCGTCATCGGCGTAGCCGCGACCTTGCCGCGTTCGAGCAGCAGCTTCGACGCCTCGGGTGGCTCCAGACCCAGCTCACGGGTATCGATGAGCATCGACCAGCCGCCATGCGGACGGATCACCGGCAGGTCAGCAAGCGCGCTTATCAGGAAGTCGCGACGGCGCTCCCATTCGGCGACCGCAGCAGCCACGCCGTCGTCGGTTGCCGTCAGCGCGGCAGTGGCGCCGGGCATCGCGATTCCAACCTGACACACCACGTTCGACAGGCTCACGAGACGTACGTCGTTCATGATCGATGCGGGCCCGACGATCCAGCCGACGCGCCATCCGATCATCCGATACTCCTTCGAAACCGCGCCGATGGTGATGGTGCGTTCGCGCATGTCCGGCAAACCGGCGGGATGAATGATGTCGCGCCCGTCGAACAGGATGCGCTCCATCGCCGCGTCATAGACCAGCCAGATGCCATGGCGCGGGCAATGTCCCGCAATCGCAAGCCATTCGTCCCGCGATGCGACGTAGCCGCTTGGCATCGAAGGCGACATGATCAGCAGCGCTTTCGTTCGCGGCCCGATCGCCGCGGCAAGACTGTCGAGATCGAGCCGCCAGCCGTCGGCACCCGGCTGCAGCCGCGCGAACCTCGGCACGCCTGCGGCCAGATGCACGCGGTTGATCAGCCCAGCGTAGGTGGGATCCGTCAGCACGACTTCGTCGCCCGGCTCAAGGATCGACAACAGCACGTTGAGAATCCCCGCAAGACCGCCGGCCGACACGATGCATTCGCTCGCGGCGTCGTAAGCGACGCCCGCGGCGCGGCCGACCCGCTCGGCAGCCGCCTCGCGCAACGCACGCTGGCCGGTAAAAGGCAGGTAGCTATTTGCCGCGTCGTCGTCGATGGCCTCGTGCGTGCGAGCCAGCGCCTGCGCCGGCGGTCGCAGGTCAGTATCGAGATTTTCAAGCCTTAGAATGTCCGCGTCGCGCAGAGAATCCGCGGCGTCGCCGATTCGGTCGACTCCAATGCCAGGAATATTTCTTAGGCGAGATACTGTCACATGGGCCTCCGCTATCGTTTTAATATAGTTGAGTTGATGGCGACCGGACCACCGCCGTCGTTGTTTTAAGCACGGTTTCGGGGCCGCCGTCGCTGGTCATCGTCGTGCGTTGGCGTCCGGTTCTGAACACGTAAAACGACCCCCATTGCCCGCTTTGAAGCGGTGCATAAGAAGGGCCAAAAGCAATGGGCATTCGTCGCCGCTGCTCCAGTTGTAGCTTGCTGATTCGCTAGCCCGTCCAAACGGCAAGCGTTCTGGCGACATCAATGTTTAAAAGGAGGACGGCGATGAAGTACATGATTAGCTGGTTCGAACGCACACAAGGTTCGCCTGTCGAGTACGAGAATGCCCAGAAGCGAATCCTTGAAGTGTTTAGTCAGTGGAAGGCGCCAGACAACTTCAAGATCGAGTTTTTCGTGGTGCGTGTGGGAGATTGGGGTGGGCACATGTTGGTTGACTGCGATGATCCGTTGGCGGTTCACAAAGTCTGCTCGACATTCCCTGCATTTGAATTTCGGGCGCACCCCGTAGTTGCCGTCGAGGACGCGGTCCGGGTCGAACTCGAAGCGATCGCCTGGCGAGACGGACTGAAAAGTACGTGACATCCGGGAGGATCATGTCGCCTTCACGGCGAGTGAAGCCGCGACACGGTCCTCCTTTTTGAGGTGAACGGTCGCTTTTTGTACTGAGCATCGCAATCTGTACATGTTCGCCAGCTTAGCGGGCTGATATCGTTGTCTGCGAATAACACTGCAAATCGCTGACTAACTTCCCGCTTTGAACAGGCACATCTCATGAAACTGCCGATCTATCAGATTGACGCATTTACGGATAAGGTATTTAAGGGCAACTACGCTGCGGTAGTGCCACTCGAACGCTGGTTACCCGATAGTTTGATGCAGGCAATCGCCGCTGAGAACAACCTGTCCGAAACAGCATTCTTCGTGAAAAATGCCGACGGCGCGTTCGACATCCGCTGGTTCTCTCCACTTACAGAAATCGCTTTTTGTGGGCATGCCACACTGGCAAGCGCATATGTGATCTTCAAGCGATGTGATGATTTGGAAGTCATCGAATTTGTTGCGAAAGCGGTCGGTCGGCTTGCCGTTTGCCATACGCATGACGGTCTGATCGAAATGAGCTTCCCGCAGCGCCGGCCTGAGAAACTGAACGAAATACCCGCAAACCTGATCCAGGGGCTTTCGATACGGCCTCAAGAAGTGCTGATAAACCAGCAAGCCTATGTTGCCATCTACGGAACAGAACACGAGGTACGATCCGTCGTACCCGAACTCGATCTGCTGTCGGCACTTGGTCCGCTCGATGTCGTCGTGACAGCGCGCGGAGATAAGCATGATTTTGTGTCCCGCTACTTTTGGCCTGCCAATGGCGGAGATGAAGATCCGGTGACCGGATCTATTCACGCGGCGCTTGCGCCATTATGGTCTGACCGTTTGGGCAAGGCAGAACTCGTGGCCATGCAGGTGTCACGCCGGAGCGGCCTACTTCATTGTCGCGTACAAGACGACAGGGTGTATATCTCTGGTCAGGCTGTTCAATATCTTGAAGGGACAATCGAAATCCCGGAAGCGTAGGTGCGAGCGTTGTACCTTCGAAGCGGCCGTTGAATCCCAGATGTCGCGGAAACCATAGGGGCAACAGCCAAGTCGTGCGTGACTATTTTGTGGGGGCTGTGTGATCTTCGAACGCGGAGACGATGCCGTCAATCATGGCTGCGATGCGCGCGGTATGCCGAAGGTCTTGATGCGTGACGAGCCAGATTTCGTAGACCGCCCCACGTGCGGGTTCCGGCCATATCTGCACGAGGCCGTCATGTTCAGCCAGATGTATCGGAAGCTCACCGATGCCGATACCGGCCTTTACCGCGGTACGCAGCATGAGGCTGGAATTGAAGGTCGATACGATGCGCCCCGCGTGTACCGGTTCGCCAGAGAGAGTGAGTGATCGACTCCCGGTCCAGCTTCCCTGATAGACGACTAGATCGTGGCCCGCGAACGCGGAGCCAGCGGCGGGCTTGCCGTGCTGCTCGAGATAAGCATTCGATGCAAAGAGCGCCATGGGCCAGCGAGCCAGGCGCCGCGCGACAAGATCGGGATTATCCGGCCTGACTGAGCGGACCGCGATATCCGCTTCACGCTTTGCCAGATTCAGCATGCGCGTCGACGTGTCCAGCAGGACGCGCACTTCGGGATGCGCAGCATGCAGGCGTTCGATGGCGGGAAGCAGGAAGTCGAGCGCGATCGAGTCGGTGCTGGTGACTCTTACGTCCCCCGCAAGCCGTGTATCCGTGCCTTGAGTTCGTCTGACGAGTTCGTGCGCGGAGTGTTCCATTTTCTCCGCCGATCTCAGCGCGGCCTCCCCTGCCGCCGTCAACGCGTAACCCTCCGAGGTGCGCAGGAAGAGCGTTGCCCGCAGGGCGTGCTCCAGCGCCGCAATCCGCCTGCCGACCGTCGCCTGATCGAGATTGAGCGTCCTCGCCGCCCCACGGAGCGTTTTTTCGCGCTCCACCGCGAGAAACACACGCGCGTCGTCCCAGTTCATCGTGCCACCCTCCTGATGCAAATTTGCATCCCACCGCATGAATAATGCTGCGTTTATTCATCAATGTCGATGCCTATACTGAACGCAAGAGTTCCTCGCCAAGTGATCCGACCGGATCAATCGAGCCTCATCAATCGAAGGAGTGGTATCCATGTCTGCTTCAACTTATCGCGTGCCGTCGTCCATGACGGCCATTGAGATCAAACAGCCCGGCGGTCCTGAGGTTCTGGTGCCGACTACGCGCCCTGTACCGACGCCGGCCGCCGATCAGGTTCTGATCCGCATCCACGCGGCCGCGGTGAACGGCCCAGACGTTTTCCAGCGCAAAGGGCTGTATGATCCGCCCCCCGGCGCTTCGGACATTCCGGGGCTGGAAGTGGCAGGTCAAGTGGTTGCCGTCGGTGCGGACGTGTCCCAATTCCGGATCGGCGAACTGGTGTGCGCATTGATTCCCGGCGGTGGCTACGCGGAATATGCCGTCGCGCACGCCTGCAACACGATGCATATCCCCAAAGGCCTGACGTTGGTCGAAGCTGGGGCTATGCCCGAAACGTTTATGACGGTATGGCTGAACCTGTTCCAGCGCGGCAAGCTGGTTGCCGGCGAATCGGTGTTGATCCACGGCGGCGCGTCAGGTATCGGTACCACGGCGACCATGCTGGCGAAGGCATTCGGCGCTGCGAAAATCATCACGACAGTGGGCTCGCAGGCGCATCGGGAGGCCAGCCTGGCGCTAGGCGCAGACCTCGCGATCGATTACCGCGAGGAAGATTTCGTGGCCGAAACGAAGCGGTCTACCGATGGAAAAGGCGTCGACGTGATCCTCGACATCATTGCCGGCGACTACGTGGCTAGAAACTATGAGGCCGCAGCCATGGACGGACGGATCCTCCAGGTGGGCGTGATCAAGGGGCCGGCGAAGGATCTTAACCTCGTGCCGATGCTGACGAAACGTCTGACGCATATGGGTTCAACATTGCGATCGCGCACATCCGCGGACAAGGCGACCATCGTCAATGAACTCGAGCAGCATGTCTGGCCGCACATCGAGAGCGGCAAGATCAAACCGGTTGTCTACAAGACCTTTGCGCTTGCCGACGCTCGCGGCGCTCACGAGCTGATCGATTCCGGCACACACTTTGGGAAGATTGTCCTTACGACCGGTGCCGGTCTCATTGGCTGAAGCCTGGCTTGCCGGCTTCGCGTCGGACGAATGTCGGCTTCCGGCGATCTCAACTGTTCGCAGTGGGCCACATGCTGCCGAAGCAATTTACGAAGTTCAGATTGCGTATGCCGTTTGTGTGGGACGGCGCGCGGCCATTTTGAAACATTCGACGGCATCGTTTAAACCTTCGACAATCATTGCTCTCTGACAGGTATCGATTCAAATGAGCAAAATTGAACTGCTGAAGCCAACGACCGCATTGCTGCCGAGCTACGTTGCGGCCCTGAAGGCCGGATGGTCGCCTGACAACGTTCGCAAGGAGGTAGCTGCGCGCGAACAATTACACGCTATCGAAATGAACGCGGATGCGTTTGTCGACGGCCTGGATGATCCGACCGCGTCGGGTGGACCGATTCCTTTACCCGATGGCTCGACCGTCGCCCGCCTACCTGGCATCGTTCGATGGATTTGGGACGGCGACATTAGTGGCGCGATCGGATTTCGCTGGCAAGCTGGAACGGCCGAATTGCCGCCATATGTGCTCGGCCATATCGGCTTCTCAATCGTGCCGTGGAAGAGAGGCAACGGCTACGCCAGACAGGCGCTCGATTTAATGCTGGGCGAAGCGAGACGACAAGGCTTGGCCTACGTCGAGCTAACCGTTGATCCTGACAACATAGCCTCGCAGAAGGTCGTCGCAGCTTGCAACGGTGTCCTGGTCAAGCGTTTCAGAAAGACGGCGGCGTATGGATCCGCTGAGACCCTGCGATATCGTATTGAGCTGGAAGGCTGAGGTGCGCGTTGGACCCTGTCCGACCAGTTTCGGTCGTTCGACATCGCATCCCAAATCGTCATCGGCCAGAGTGTCAAAGCCACGTTGCTGGAGTTCACGCCATCATGAGACCCTTTTGCTTCGCAGCGGCCCTCGTCGTGCTGACCGCCGGCTGCGCCTCGACATGGTCGCCCGCGAATAATCAGACCGCCCGGCCAAGTCCGGCCGACACGGATACCTACATTCTGCATACTACCGACGGTGCGACGCCTGGCGGCTCCACGTCAAAGCCACCGAGGCTCAGCGTCGGTGTCAGCTATCCCGATACGCAATTGATTCTGCCTTGGTTCCTCAATGACATCATCAACTTTATCAACTATCGCTAGTCTGACAGCGACTTGCTGCGGTGTGACCGGGAGCGGCTTCTGACGATCTTGTCCGGGGCCGGCAACGCGGATCGGAAAATGTGTCAGTGCGGCTATACGAAGACACGATACCGGGGATTGATGAAGAATACTGTGCAGATCACGACGCTGTTCGCGCTGGGTAACCTGTGGATGGCGCGTAAGGCACTGCGCAAGGCGTGAAACATGCGGGCGTAGTTGCCCTGAGGCGGGACGAACGTCAGTCGCCACGGTTCGAATAAAACCGCGATCGAGGTCATGAAAGTGTCCAGCGAATTTCCGCTGCCAAAGTGCGCAAAGGTCCCTTCCCGGCCGAACTGAGCCTGTCAGTGTTCGGCCTAGAACGGTCAACCAGAAAGGCGAAGCGAATTGGCGACAATTTTGATTCGAAGTACTCTTGCGGATTGTCTCTATATCGCCCTGATCCCTGTTATGTTGCCGTCCATCGACGAACTCCTCGCGCTTGACGCGCTGACCTTACGCGAACACACAGAGCAGGCTGGTGATGCCTTCGATGTTGACGAGCACCGAGTACAGTTGCGAAAGTCCCTGGAGGTCAGCGAGGTGTGCTCAGTGCGACGGGAAGGCAAACTCGTTGCGTATGCAATGCTTCGACCGCATTCAGGAGCTTGCTGGTTCGTCGGCGCATTTGGTACGCATCCTTTGTATCGAACGTATGCCGTTATAACTGAGCTACTCGCAAAGATGGCGACGCTGGCGAGCGAACAAGGGATCGGTGAGCTAAGAAGTCATGTCTACAAGACCAACCGATTGTCTATCGCTTTCCATCGCAAGCTTGGATTCCAAGTAACGCGTGAGAACGACAAAGGCTTCGAGTTCTTCATTGCAATATGTGAACTAACCACGAAGCCTGCGGTTCAACGCGCCACTGCCAGAGCAACATGCCGCCCCGAGTCCGGCGCACCAGACGCACCGGCAACCCTCCGAAAAGTGTGACGCCGGTACGTTGATTGTTCGTCGAGTCACAGCGGGAACATCAGGGGTTGATCGGGACTGTTGGCGGATTGACCGCGATGCACTCCGTCATCTTTTGAGCCCCTTGATAATGAAGCGGTGTCCGAGTCAACGCTCGGCGCCATTTCATCCAGGGAGGGCATGAGCGCCTGCATCTGCAGGCTGGGGCGCCGCGCTCAGCGCTCGAGCAGATCCTGCGGCTCGATGCCCGCCTCGCTGCAATAGCGCTGATAGTCGGCAAGGCGATCGGCGGTTGTGATGCGGCGTTTGACCTCACCATCGTGACCAAGATACTCGACCGTGCCCATCACCACCACCATCACGACCAGCGGTTCGTCACCGACCGCCTCCCACCAGTCGACGTTGCCGGTAGACTCGTGCACGTAGTCACCGGGTTCGACCGTTTCGCCAGTACAGAGGCGGCGCTGCCCTTCAAGGTTGAAGGCGTGCACTTCGCCGGTATGACGGTGCAGGCCAAGCTTGATACCTGGCGCCAGACGCATCAGTTCCACCCAGCCGCGATCATCTTTCAGGAAACGCAGCGGCCGCGACCACTTACCCGACCCCTCTGGAATCCACAGCCCGTCTGCGGACAAGGGGTTGGCGCGGGTGACCGTATGTCGTTCATTGATCATGCGATGGCTCCGGATAGATAGCGACGTTGTTGTTCGGTTAGCAACGCACCGAGGTGCGCAACCGAGTCTATCACCCGTGACAGGCACGCATCTCCGCGAATCTCCGTAGATTGTTCCTGGGAAATGACTCACGTTAGGATGCGCGAGTTAGAGCGGTTGTCGCACTGCCATGCCGGTGACGGCTCAGGGTCGACTACCGCCGATTACCTGCTTCAAGAGCAACCCTTCAGATTCAAATAACACCCGGGGTGTGCCCGCAGTATTCCAGGTAACTGGCTGATGAGCTGAGATAGTTCCATGCTCCCGCCAGGCCTCAACCCTCTTTGATACGCTTGATCTCGCCGGCCAGATGCTCCAGCCTCAATACCGCGTAGAGATCTTCATCGTTGAGCGCCTTGCGCTTTTCCTGTTCAGGCATGACAACCATCAAGGCATCGATAACCGTTCCCAACTGGCTGCCGTAGCTTGCAACCTTGGTCAGGATTTCAACCTCGGTTTGCGGGTTGCCCCGCGTCCGGCTGATTATCTGAAAAAGCGAAATATTCCATGGGTTGATGTTCTGGCTCAAACTTGCCGGTGCGAACTGGGAATGAAAGGGAAAGAAGCCCGGCCAACCAAGCATGGCCTGCCAGTGCCCAACCGCCTTTTGCTGCAATCTGGCCAGCTCTGCGAGGTGCTTCCACAGTGCCACGTACTCCTCGGTCCGCTGGATGACCGACTGGATTTCGCTGGTAACCATGCATGCACTCCTAAAAAGGGCTTACGGCGGCAAAAGCGCTACGAGAGTCTATCCGGTTCAAATCAATTTGAGGTGGTGTTGAGCGGCCGAACCTGGCGGCTATGAGAGTCTGTACGGTGTAGACATGCCGAATGCGGTTCGCTGCTGCGGGCCCAGTTTTTTTGGTTCCGGTTCGGAGCGTGGTCGGCCAAAAGCGAACCTCGGTCATGCGCGTCCAGATTGTCGACGACTTAAATAATGGGCGTGGGCTAAAGGCACCCGAGAGTCAAAACTTGCGCGGCGTTGTTGATTTCGATTACGGTAAGCATTCTTTGGTCATCCCCTTAGTTCGCATGGTCACTGTCCGCCTCCTGGATCCCCACGACGCCGAGCGATTCAAAGCATTGCGTCTTCTCGCCGTCGACAACTCCCCCACATCCATATGGCCCACCCGGCAGGAGGAAATGGCGCGCTCGATAGAGGAGATCGCGGCCCGCATTCGTCCAACGACAACACAGGCTGTCTTCGGTGCATTTGACGGCGGGGCGCTGGTCGGCATCACGGGCGTCCGTCGAGAACCGCTGTGCCAGGTGAACCACAAGGCCACGATTTGGGGCGTGTTCGTCAGCCCTTCATACCGTGGACGAGGAATCGCACAAACGCTTTTGTCGGCAGCGACAGTTCACGCGTCCAACGAGTGGGAGACAATCCAGTTGATGCTTTGCGTCAATGCGGAAAACCTGCCAGCAAAGAGGCTTTACGCGTCGCATGGCTTTCAGACGTTCGGCTTGGAGCCACGCGCGATGAAGGTTGGAGATCGTTTTTATGACGAGGAGCATATGTGCAAACAGCTAGTCTAGCGCGGCGCAGCGCGCTAGACCGGGTTCGGCCACGAACGGTCATTCGACATGGTCACCCAGATCGCCGACAATCCCGTTCATCGCCTTCACCGATACCGACAGACTACCCCGCTAAACGTAGCAAAATCCCGACGGAGCCTTCTTCTGTGGCATGTGATCGATGTGCGGACCTTTGCGTTCGCTACGCAATCAGACATCCTCGCGAGCTACGCAAAGCGATACAAATCGCCGCGGAGAACATCGCCGATAAAACACTTGTAGAGGTGCTGCCCGACAGCCCTTGGGTCTCCGTCTCATTTATCGAACTCGCGAAAGGCGCAGCATGGGACGACTACGTCGAGTACCATTTTCGCTGCCTGCATTGCGAGGAGAAGTTCTGGTTACACGCAGAAACGTATCACGGCAGTGGCGGATACTGGGAACCGAGGGACCCAAAATCGATACGCGAAAACGTCACCAACTAGCCACATGCTGCCGATCGCGGCCATGCGACGTTCGGCCAATTTGGGACGCTCGACTTCGCGGTCTAAATCGCTAACCACCAGTTGAAATTGCGCGAGATTTGCACGCTTTTTTTGATCGCGCGCTTCACCCCCGACGATTGAACTACTAGTCGTGCATCGGCCGGAAGCGTCGCGTGCAGCGTGCGGATCACTCAAGAATTTCCACTGTTTGCCGATATGGAAGTCGAGCCTCCTTTCATTGAAGCCGAAACTCATGACCCTGCGATTCAAATCATGGCTGCTGGCGTTCGCCTTGAGCGCAGCGTGTGCCGGTATCGTGGCGTGCCTGAACCTGGCACTCGACAGTCCGGAATATCCGCAGCCACCTTGGTTGATCTCTTTACATGTGGCTTGCGCATTCGTCGGCTCGCTCGCCATCACTCGTTTCATTCAGGGCATTCCCGCCGCACTGCAGGGGCCGAGTTCACGATCCACCGTCGCACAAGGCGTTGTCGCCCACAACAGGGTGGCCGTCGTGAACATCGTCGTGCCAGGGAAAAGTGCATTCTTCTCGACGGTCCGGTGCGTCATGATTCTCTGCTTTGTGCTGTGCCTCATGGCACAGTTTGTTCAAGTCGGCAAGCTTGCGGATGACACGAGCGGTTCAGCTTTCAGTCGCGGCCCGCAGTTGCGGAAGCTAAGTATATGAGGCCGGGTTGTAAGCGGCGTCACGAGCCATCTGCGACAGCAAAGCCTCCAGAAGAAGTAAATGATGTGCGTCGTCGGTCGGCGCCAGAGATGCTCGTCGTCTCCCTTCTCGCGCTCGGCATCGTGTCGATCTGCTTCGGACTTTACAGCCTGATTCAAGCATTCGACGTTTTCGATCTTCCGACCCCGTTCAAGATCTGGTTCTCGCGCGCCCTCGTCGCGATGGCGGTCGGCGTGATCGCCTTGCATATCGGCGGAAAGCGCGCAGAGGCGCTCTAGGGCACGGTGGAGGTCTGCTAGATGATTTTCAATCTGGCGATTGAGCATGATGCGAGGTATACGTGATCAGATTCGGCGATGTTTTCGGCATCAAACGGCGGAATTCCGCCATGAATGAAAAGCACTTGGCCCTCTACATGGGGTACGCGTTCAGTCACGGGATCAATGTTCAGCACCTTCTTGCACCGGGCGAGCTAACGGTTCCGTACGTTGTCTACTGGGATAATGGGACGCCCACACCGGTCCCCTATCCCGCAGCGACTCAGCACGAAGCCGTTGCAAATTCGCGATCAGCACGAGAACAGACTGTCGGCGGCTCCGGATGGTCGTCCGGTCGCGAAGGGACGATCACTCAGAACGACGGCACAAAATTGGACATTTTGTTGATCGAGGGTTGGGTACCAGGACTTGATGTGCCACTCGAAATGTTCGTGTATTACAGGACGCAACCGTTCAGGCTGATCCACGGATTCATGTGGAAAGAACATGCGCAAGCGCGAAAAGAAGGTCAATCCTTTATGACCGACTTCAAGCGCGGCATCCTGATGCAGCCATTCGGCCAGCGATGTATGGAAGACATTGAAAACGCGGAGCGCGTCCAGTTCGTGCGGTGATAGTCGCCCGCGACTCGAGCACTTACGCCGGGCACTCGGATCGGAAGCGATCGAATTGGCCAGGCATTGCAGCAGCGTCGATGGCAACAGATGAACGGCCGCTTTGTAGAAGAACAAATGTCCCCTTGGGGTCGCAGAACGAAACCGCTCGCGCGGTAGGGGGCTCCGGCCAGCGTGTGTGGTTCATGGGAGGTCCGCCGCGCGGTTCCGTATGTTGGCGAATGAGGCAACCCGCCTCGTTCTCCAGCAGGAGCCCAATCATGACCTCCCCACAGGCAAACGCCAGTCCACTGCGCCAGCGCATGACCGACGACATGCGCATGCGCCAGCTTTCGCCGAAGACGCAGGACACCTATCTGCGCATCGTGCGCGAATTTGCCCGGTTTCTCGGGCGCTCACCGGACACGGCCACCGTCGAGGACCTGCGGCGCTACCAGCTGCATCTGGTCGATCACGGCACCTCGCCCGTGTCACTGAATCACGCCATTACCGGCCTGAAGTTCTTCTTCGAAGTCACGCTTGACCGGCCTGACCTGATGGTCAGGATGCACCCCGTGCGCGTGCCCCGCACATTGCCCGTCGTGCTCAGTCCCGATGAAGTGCGCCGTCTCATCGAGGCAGCCGGCAACCTCAAGCACCAGACCGCGCTGTCGGTCGCCTACGGCGCAGGACTGCGCGCAAGCGAAGTGGTGGCCCTGAAGGTCACCGACATCGACAGCCAGCGCATGACGCTGCGCATCGAGCAGGGCAAGGGTCGCCGTGACCGCTACGCGATGCTCTCGCCCGTGCTGCTGGAGCGCCTGCGCGTCTGGTGGCACGTAGCCCGCGCCCAGGGCAGGATGCCCGACGGCGGATGGCTCTTCCCCGGGCTCGACCCCGTCGACCCGCTCAGCACGCGTCAGCTGAACCGCGCAATTCATGCTGCCGCCGAGGCCGCGCAGATCGACAAGCGCGTATCCATGCATACGCTGCGACACTATCTTCCCTTCCGGATTATGTTGGGTGATATGGACGAGAGTTCATCCTGGCCCCGGGAATGGGGGTTTCGGAGCAGAAGTGCCGACCGGGTCACCCAACATAGTCTCGTGACTCTACAGACTG